>Ga0335073_10009809_pt1 | contig 13436 bp, 13 predicted proteins | sample Lox_Sample_22_FD_207093 | JGI IMG/M metagenome (GOLD analysis project Ga0335073, IMG submission 207093) | Soil microbial communities from Loxahatchee National Wildlife Refuge, Florida, United States - Lox_Sample_2.2 | ecosystem: Environmental > Terrestrial > Soil > Wetlands | place: USA...
GTAGGGACGAGTTTTCTAGAATACACGCGGCGGGCGCTGTTCGAGAAGATATTGGCGCCATATCTTGGCAACGAGATTTACAAATACGAATTGTGGGAGCCGGAAAGCGTCTACAACAACGTGTGGTGGCGCGACAAAGTGTTTCTAACGAACGTGCTGCTGAAACAGCCTGCGGCGTGGCTGCCGGCCGGATATGCGGATTACCGCGACCTGCTGATGTCGAGCGCGAATGATGCATTGGCAGCGCTCGAAAAAAAGACGGGAGAGAAAGATCCCGCGAAGTGGACTTGGGGAAGCCTGCATCCGCTCGAAATGAATCATCCACTCGGGCGAAGCGGGATTTTGCGTCGGTTTTTGAGCATCGGACCGTATCCGCAAGGCGGGACGGTGGATACGGTGCGGGCGATGGGAATCGGACACGGGCCGGCGATGCGGTTTGTGGCGGACCTGGCGAATTTCGACGATTCGCTGATGGAAATTCCGACCGGCGAATCGGGGCAGTATGGAAGCAAATACTACCGCGACCAGTTTCCCGAATGGTTCGCGGGAAGAGGGATCGTGGCGCCGTTCAGCGAGGCTGCAGAAGGGGCAATTCGCGCGCACCGGCTGACACTGCTGCCGTCCAGCCAAGCAAAAGAATCGAACTGAAGACCATCCCGCGAAACGAGGACTTCCCTGCCCCATGCCGGAATTGCCAGAAGTGGAAGCGATTGCTCGGACGCTGCGGCCGTTTGTCGAAGGGCGAACGATCGAGCGCTGCCGGGTGATTCATCCGATTGCCGCAGCGGGAATGTCGGGCAAAGGCAAGCAAGTGGCGGCGGCTAAGCTGGAAAAAAATCTTGGCGGGCGGAAGATCGAACGCGTCGAGCGGCGGGGAAAATTTCTGATTCTGGCGCTGGACAGCGGCAGCGCCGTGATGCATTTCAAATTCGACGGGCAGCTCGTATGGTTTGACGGCAAAGAGACGTGCGGGCACATCGACGTGGCGCTCGAAACAGCGCATGGGACGCTGGGATTCGTGGACCCGCGTCATTTGGGGCGTGTGCAATGGGTGGCGTCGCTGGACGAGATCCCCGGGTTGCGAACGATGGGAGTCGAGCCATTGGCAGAGGAGTTTACTGCGGAACGGCTCGCGGAGGCGCTGGCAGGATCACGCAAGGCCGTGAAAGTGTGTCTGCTGGATCAGGCGAAGATTGCTGGCGTCGGGAATATCTATTCGAGTGAGGCGCTGTGGCGCGCGCGGATCGATCCGCGAAGGCCGGCGCACAGGCTGAGCGAGACGGAGACGAATCGGCTACGCCGGGGCATTGTTGACGTTCTGCGCAATGCGCTAAAATGCTGCCTCCATCCCGCGCCGAATTTTCGCGATGCGAATTGGTGGTTTCAAGGGCTTGAGCGGATTTTGCGCGTCTACGGGCGGGAAGAAAAAAAATGCCAGAGGTGCGGGCACCGGGTCGCGCGAATGCAGCTTGGCGGGCGTGGAACGTATTGGTGCCCGGGATGCCAGAAGTGACGCGTCCCCGTTGCGTGTCTTGCGGGCCCACAGTCGGAGAAACAAACCGTCGCGGTAAAGACACCGCGATCGGTAGGGGCTTGCGCGCCGCAATTTTCCCACCGCGTACGCGGTGGGCGTCTGACGCGCAGGTAGCGTCACTCTGGGCGCGTGGGCAGGAGAGGTTTTGGGAAACAGGACTTACGAGCAGGAGTGCGGCGGCCGGGCGGGCGCCAGAGGGAATGCGCGGAGGTTGAATGAATCCAGCGACGAACAAGACGGCGGAAGCGGCCAAGCCAAAGGGCGATTTTGAGAAGAGCCTGGGGCGGCTGGAAGAAGTGGTAAAGCGGCTCGAGAGCGTGGACCTATCGCTGGATGAGGCGATGAAGCTGTTTGAGGAAGGCGTGAAATTGTCGCGCGAGTGCCAGAAGCAACTGGAAGAAGCCGAAGGGCGCGTGGAAATTTTGCTCAAGAAGGCGGATGGAAAGGTGGCGGCCGAGCCCTTCAAGCCGGAAGGCGAATGAGTTCCCTTCCCACCGCGCGCATCCAAATATTGTGCAGTGGCCCGGAGAAGCGGTAAGAACTCGCCTAGACAAATTCGCGAATGAAATATCCCTCCTTCTTTGAACAAGACATGGCGCTGGTGGACCGGGAACTCGAACGGCTGCTGCCGGGCGAGGACGTTCCGCCGACCTCGATTCACCGGGCAATGCGCTACAGCGTGTTTGCCGGGGGCAAGCGGCTGCGGCCGATCTTGAGCTACGAATCGGCGCGGATGTTCGGCAGAAATCCTGCAGGCGCGCTGGCCGTGGGATGCGCCATTGAATTTATCCACACCTATTCGCTAATTCATGACGATCTGCCGGCGCTCGACAACGACGATTTGCGGCGCGGCAAGCCGACAAATCACAAACAGTTCGGCGAAGCGATCGCGATTCTGGCGGGAGACGCGCTGCTGACGCTGGCGTTCCAGACGCTAGCGGACGCGGACGTGGAGGCGGAGCGGCGCGTGCGGGTCGTACAGGAAGTGGCGCGCGCGGCGGGAACCGTGAATGGAATGGTGGGCGGGCAGGTGGCGGACATCGAGGCGGAGAAAAAGCCAATCGATGCGGCGGGGCTTGAATACATTCACCGGTCGAAGACCGCGGCGCTGATTCGCGGAGCGATTGTCGCCGGAGCTATTGCCGGCGGGGCGAAGAACGAAGACGTGGAGCGGCTCGGTCGGTTCGGCGAGCAGATCGGTTGGGCGTTTCAGGTGGTGGACGACATTCTGGACGTTTCGGCATCGTCGGAGGCGCTGGGAAAAACGGCGGGAAAAGATCAGGCACAGCAGAAGGCGACGTATCCGGCGCTGTACGGCGTGGAGAAGTCGCGGCAGATTGCGGCGGAACTCGAACGGAAGGCGATGCGGGAGTTGGATGCCTTCAGCGAGCGGGCGAGCCGGCTGCGCGAGCTGGCGGCGCTATTGATTGAGAGAAAATCGTAGGGCGCGACTTCTTCTCTTTCGTTCATGGCTGCAAAACCGGGAAAAATCAGGCTGGACGTGCTGCTGGTGGAACGCGGCCTCGCAGCTTCGCGCGAGCGCGCGCAGGCGCTGCTGCTGGCCGGATGCGTGCGGGTGAACGGGCAAAAAATGGAAAAAGCGGGAAGCCAGGTGATGCTGGACGCGCGCGTGGAATTGGCGGGCGAGCCTCCGCGGTATGCGAGCCGGGGCGGAGAGAAGCTCGAAGGCGCGCTTGAGGATTTTGGAATTTCGCCGGCGGGTTGCGTCTGCCTCGATGTGGGAAGTTCGACGGGAGGATTTACGGACTGCTTGCTGCAACGTGGAGCGAAGAAAGTGTATGCAGTGGATGTGACGCCGAAGCAGATGGTTTGGAAGCTGCAGCAGGACGCGCGCGTCGCGCTGATTGAGAAGAACGCGCGATATTTAAGGCCGGACGATTTACCCGAAGCGGCCGAGCTGGTGGTGATGGATGTGTCGTTCATTTCGGCGGCCAAGGTAATCCCGGCGGTGGCGCCACTGGCCGCGCTGAGGGCGGTGCTGCTAATTCTGGTGAAGCCGCAATTCGAGCTGGAGCGCGGCGAAGTGGGAAAGGGAGGAATCGTACGCGAGGCGGAGCTGCATGAAAAGGCCGTCGAGAGAGTGAAGGCGGCGGCGACGGAAGCGGGGCTCGAAATCGAGGGAGTGAAGGCGAGCCGTGTGACGGGCGCCGAGGGGAACCAGGAATTTTTCCTGCGCGCGCGGCGCAAAGGGTGAGATAGACTCGACAATTCTATGGCGACGATTCAATCGGTGGGAATCATTTGCAAGCCGATGCCGGAGATGGTGCGGACGGTGGTGCCGCCGCTGGTCGAGTGGCTGCACGAGCGGGGGATCGCAGTCCACATCGAGAAACAGACGCGCGAACACCTGAACGTGCATGAGCCGTCGGCAGACCACGAGCGGATCGGCGAAAAAATCGATTTGTTGCTGGTGCTGGGAGGCGACGGAACGCTGCTGTCGGCGGCGAGGTCGCTCGAGGGGCGCCCTGTGCCGATTCTGGCGGTGAACCTGGGCGGGCTGGGGTTTCTGACGAGCTTCACGCTCGAGGAAATGTATCCGATGCTAGAGCTGGCGCTGGCGGGAGATTATCGGATCACCCACCGGATGATGCTGGACGCGAAAGTGATGCACGACGGGGTACCGGACAAGCAGAATTGCGCGCTGAATGATGCGGTGGCGAACAAAGGCGCGCTTTCGCGAATGCTGTCGTTCGACGTGTATGTGGACAAGAGCCATGTGGGGCGTTACCGGGCCGACGGGATTATTGTAGCGACGCCAACGGGCTCGACGGCCTATTCGCTGGCGGCGGGAGGGCCGGTGGTGCAGCCGGACCTCGAAGCGTTTGTGATCACTCCAATTTGCCCGCACATGCTGACGAACCGGCCGCTGGTGGTTCCGGACACGGCGACGATCGAAGTAGATTTTGGAGCGGGAGACGATGCGGCGTATCTGACGCTCGACGGGCAAATTGGGTTCGAGCTGAACCCAAGCGATCGCGTGATCATCACCAAGTCGGCGTCGAGAGTGCGGTTTGTGCGGCCGCTGCGAAAGACGTATTACGAAGTGCTGAGAAGCAAGCTGCGATGGGGCGAAAGATGAACAGCGGCGGAGCTTGCGGCCTCGGGCATTCCCTCCTGATTTAGGAAAGCGCAAAACAGCATCGAGGTGCCAATTCACGCGACGACTGCTGAGTCTCAGTCGGCGGAGGCGGGCGTTTCGGATTCCGGCTTGACCTTGAGGACGACGAGGGTGCGGTCGTCGGCCGGGTGTGCGCCGCCAGAAAATTCGTCGACGGCTTCGAGAATGCGGTCGGCGATGCCATCGGCGGAGAGAGACGGGTTTTGGGAGATTATGTTGGCGACGCGATCGTCGCCGAAAAAGTCACCGGCGGAATTTTGCGTGTCGCCAATGCCATCGGAATGGAAGACGAGGATGTCGCCAGGATCGAGAGTGAGGGAAACCTCGTCGTAGGTGACGTCTTCGTAGATGCCGACGGGAAAGCCGGGAAGCTGGAGTTTTTTGCACACGCCGCCGTGAAGAAGAAACGGCTCTTCCTGTCCCGCGTTCGCAAATTTCAAACGGCGGCGGCGAAGATTCCAGGTGGCGAAGCAAAGAGTCATGAAGCGCCCCTCGATGCGGCGCTCGCCGATGAGCGCATTGATGGATTGGAGCAAAGGCGCGGGGGCGAGCTTCTGCGGGCCGAGGCTGCGCAGTGTGCCGATGACGATTGCGCCGTAGAGGGCGGCGGCGCTGCCCTTGCCGCTGACGTCGCCCATGGCGACGGCCAGGTCGTGCGGGCCGTAGCGGAGAAAATCGTATATGTCGCCGCTGAGCTCGCGAGAAGAGACGACACGCGCGGCGATATCGAGGCCAAATTCCGGGCCGGGAAGGCGCGGCAGGAGAGCGCCTTGGAGGCGGCGGGCGGCAGTCAAATCGCGCTCCATGCGGGATTCGTCGCGGACGACCTGTTCGAACAGGCGCGCGTTTTCGATGGAGACAGCGAGCTGGGAGGCGAGCGTGGAAAGCACCTGGACGTGCTCGGGCGTGAAATAGTTGAGCTGCGGGCTTTCCAGGTCCATGACGCCGATCACGCGATTTTTGTAGAGCATGGGAATTGCAAGCTCGGAGCGCGTTTCGGGATTGATCATCAGGTAGCGCGGGTCTCGCGTGACATCGGGAACGACGACGGGACGGCGAAGAGCCGCGGCGGCGCCGACGATGCCTTCGTGCGCGGGAACAGCGAATTTCTCCTGCGTGCGCTGGCCGAATTTCACGGTGACCCGATGGCGGAAGAAACCCTCTTCTCCGTCGAGAAGAAGAATGCTGAAAATCTGGTAATTGATGAGGCGCTTGGTCAATTCCGCGGCGCGGCGAAGGACTTCTTCAACCTGAAGACTAGAATTGGCCTCGCGGGCGACTTCGTTCAAGAGCAGCAGAGTCTCGGCGTGGCGGCGGGCTTCTTCGAACAGGCGCGCGTTTTCGATCGCCGTGCCGATGCGCGAGGCGATGAGCGTGAGGATGTTCTGCTGGTCGGGCGTGAAATAGTCGATCTGGGTGCTTTCGATATCGAGCACGCCGATGACGCGGCCGCGGACGATTAGAGGAACGGCGAGCTCGGAACGGATGCCGTCGAGCGCGTTGAGGTAGCGCGGGTCTTTGCTGACGTCGCCGACGCGAACCGACTGGCCCGTGGTGGCGGCGGCGCCGATGATGCCTTCGCCTAGCGGGATGCGCCAGTGCTCGACAACCTCGGGGCGATGGCCAATGGCGAAACGGAAATAGAGCTGATTGGTGCCCTGTTCGGGGAGTAGGACTGCGAAAACTTCGTAGTCGATGAGGCGCTTGATTTCCGCCGCGGCCGTGCCGAGGACCTTCTCAAGGTCGAGCGACTCGTTGATGGCCTGGACGAGGTCGGCGAGAACGGCGAGAGTCTCGGCCGGCAGGTCGAACTTATTCGTGAGCTTCGTGGCGGTCATGGATGCTCGTCTGCGAAGCCGCGCTCTCCCGCGCGGATTTCCTTCCTCGATTCGTCCAGGAGAATTTTGCCGGGCCCTAACCAGCTCAACCAGAAATAGTATAGCAGGTGTGGCGCGGCGAACCGGAGACGCGGCGGAAGCGGCGCTGAAATCAGTAATTTCCAGAGGGAGCAGGAGAGGCGGTGGGGGCGGCGGCCGGAGGCGCGGGCTTGCCGAGCGCCTCCTCGACAATCTTGACGCTGGCACTGGCACCGATGCGTGTGGCGCCGGCCTCGACCATTTTTTGCAAATCATCGAGCGTGCGGACGCCACCGGAAGCTTTGACGCCCAGTTCCCCGCCGACGACGGCGCGCATCAAGCGGACATCTTCGGCCGTGGCTCCACCGGTGCTGAAGCCGGTGGAGGTCTTCACAAAGTCGGCGCCCGCGTTTTTCGCCGACTGGGAGCCGCGGACTTTTTCTTCGGTGGTGAGCAGCGACGTTTCCAAGATGACTTTGCAGATGGCGCCGCCGCGATGGCTGGCGGCAACCACGCCGCGAATGTCGGCTTCGACGGCGTCGTCGAGTTTCGATTTCAGCGCGCCGACGTTGATGACCATGTCGACTTCCTGCGCGCCGAGCTTGATGGCTTCTTCGGCTTCGAAAACTTTCACTTGCGGGAGCGTCGCGCCCAGGGGAAATCCGACCACGGTGCAGACGCGCACCTGGCTGCCGCGAAGAATTTCGGCGGCCTGCGCGACGTTCCAAGGATTCACGCAGACGGACGCAAAGCCGAATTTCAAGGCTTCTTCGCAGAGCTTTTGAATGTCCTTGCGAGAGGCGTCCGGCTTCAGGAGCGTGTGGTCGATATAGCGGGCAATGTCGGATTCGATGGCGCCGATGTCCGCACCGGCGGAAATGCGCGCCGCTCCGGCCTCAACGACTTTGCGAGTCTTGCCCGAGCAGCGCTCGGCGCAGCGCTGGTCACAGCCGGGACAAACGACGTCGTCGATTTCGAGTCCGCACAGGGCAGCGCCTTGGCCGGCGTCGAGATAGCGAAGAATTTCTTCAGTGATGGCCTGAATGACGCGCTCAAGCTGCTGCTGATCCAAAGAGGAGGCTCCGTCAAACTCTCGATCACTCGGAAGCGCGGAAGGCGGGAGCAAACGGCCCATCCGCTGAGGCTCAAGCTCTTCTACGGCTTCGAGTGGCGCGCCTCGATGGCGCGAATTTTATCCACGCGCTTCAAATGACGCCCGCCGGCAAACGGCGTCTCGAGCCAAACGGCCAGAATTTCGCGCGCCGTTTCCGGAGCGATGAGGCGAGCGCCGAGAGAAAGAATATTTGCGTCGTTGTGCTCGCGACTGTTACGCGCCGTGGCCCTATCATAGCACAGCGCTGCGCGCGCTCCCGGGACCTTGTTGGCAGCGATCGAAGAGCCGATGCCGGCGCTATCGATGACGATGCCAAGCTGCGCGTCGCCGCGAACCACGGCGTTGGCGACAGCTTCGGCGAAATCGGGATAGTCAACAGCCTCGCGGCTGGAAGTGCCGAGATCTAGCGCAGTGAATCCCCACTCACGAAGATAATTTTTCAACTGTTCTTTCAGATCGAAGCCGCCATGATCGGCGCCAATGGCGATGGTGCGCGCGGAGGATGGAGGAGCAGGCGCAGAAGCGGGCTTAGAGTCCTCGAAGCGGATGGTGATGCCGCGGGCGGCAGCTTCGTCGGCGGCAAGAGGCGTGACGAGAGTGCCGCGGGGAACGGCGAGTTCGCCGCCTGGAGCAATTCCCTCCAGATCGCGAGTGGTGAGAACGTTTTTCGCCACGGTCAATCCGGTGTAAGCGTCAAGACGCAGACATCCTTCAAATTACGGTAGCGCTCGGCGTAGTCGAGCCCATAGCCGACGACGAATTCGTTGGGAATCGTGAAGCCGACGTAGTCTCCCTTCACCGGTTTCAGGCGGCGCGAAGGCTTGTCGAGAAGCGCCGCAACGCGGAGGGACTTTGGCTTGCGCTGTTCGAGCACGCGGAGAAGATAGGAAAGCGTGAGGCCGGTGTCGAGAATGTCTTCGACCAGGATGACGTTGAGGCCTTCGATGCTGCTGTCGAGATCTTTCAGCACGCGCACTTGGCCGGAGGATTCCTTGTTCTTGCCATAGCTCGAGACAGCGATGAAATCGATGGAGGATTCGAGATTGATCTCACGGACCAGATCCGAAAGGAAAATGCAGGCGCCTTTGAGAACGCCGATCAGATGGACGCGCTCACCCTTGAAATCACGCGTGATCTGCTGGGCCACTTCGCGGACGCGCTTCTGAATCGCCGCGCGCCGGATGAGCACTTTCAGTTTTTCGCCGCTGCGCGACGCCATGCGGATCGTTCCCCCGGACGGAAGGGCGTTACTTTATCCCACGAGCGAACGGATGACAAGGCGAGTGGCGCACGAATCGGCGAGAATGCGCCCGATTTTTTCTAGCGCAGGTAACCCCAGGCGTGGAGGCGGTCGCTGTCTTCTTCCCAGCGGTCGCCGATGTCGGTGCGGTAGTACATATTGGGAATCATGACGCTCTTGATGCGCGAGTAGACCTGCGCCTGAGCCTGTTTCATTGTGGTGCCAAGGCCGACGACGACGAGGATGACGCCGGACGTGCCAGCGACGAGCCACTGGCCGTTGACCTGCTTGACGTCCTCGATGCGGAATTCTTCGGTCGGCGGGCGTTTGAAGACGATGACGGCGTTCTTGGAGAAGGAATCGAAGGTCTCGTCGTCGTCAAACGGGAACGGCGGGACGACGATGCGGACGCCGATCTGAAATCCGCTGCGGACTTTGAGCTTTGGGTCCGCGCCGTTGGCGAGGTCCCAGAAAAATTGGCCGATGGGTGTGATCATCCCCGCCTGCTGAATGCTGATGGTGGGATAGCCGAAGCGCGCGGTGAATTCGAGCGGATAGATGCCGTGATTGTTGACGATGCAGTTGAGGTCGATATAGCCGACGTAGCCTTCGGCCGCGAGCGCGGGCTCCATTTTCAGAAGCGTCTGATTGAACAGAGTGTTCGGGCCGCTCCAGAACATCGACGTGCCCATTTCACCGGTCGGCGGTCCGAGGTCGCCCGGGAACAGTTTCTTGTGCTCGAAATTGATGTTGAGCGGATAGATGAAACTCGTGCCGTTGAAAAATGCGCCGACGGCGACTTCCACGCCGGTGACGCGGCGCTGCAGTTGAAAGACCTTAATTTCGTCGGAGAGCGCTTTCTTGTAAGCCTCCAACATTCGAATCACGTCCTGGCCATCGTCTTCTTCGCCGACAAAGAGGCGGCGCTTGACGTTTTGCGCTTCGCCGCTGGGCTTGATGACGTAGCGTCCCGGATTTTCCTCGACGTGGTCGATGGCGTCGTCGAATGATTCGAATTCGCGGTACGGAATGATGTTCACGCCCGCTTTTTTCAGCTCCTCCTGGCCGAAGGAGCGGTCGTCTTCGAGACGATCGGTGTAAGGAGTCCCGCCGATGACTTTTTTGCCGGCGGCGCGGAGCGCTTTGGCCCGCTCGCCCTGGCCCAAAGTGTCGTCGAAGACGATAATGTCCGCCCAATCAGCGTCTTTTTCCCAGTCCTTGGACTTGGCGACAAACCCGTCGGCGATGTCGCGCTCTTTTTTGTCCTGGATAAAGTAGCGGACTTCGTGGCCTTCCTTGGAAACCTGCCAGGCGATGTCGCTGATCAAGCCGCTGAGCGATGCAAACAGAAAATTTCGTTTTTCCATCCGGTCGATTTTCTCCGCATACGGGCGTTCCGGGAAACGGCAACCCAAGCAAACGATGAAGCTTAGCAGCCGATTGTTACGGAAACGTGAAAGCCGCAGGGAGAGGGTTGGCGGTGAGCGCGCCGGCGGCCGGTTGGCGAACCGGAAACTTCCAATAGGTAAAATCTAAACTTGCGGGGCAATTTTCCGATGAAGGAATTCGGGTGGATTTGTGCCTGAGCTTCCGCTGGTTGACCTCTATCAGAGAGTCCTCGAACAGCTTCAAACCGGGGTGTATGTGGTCGACAGGAACGAGAAGATCCTGTTTTGGAACGCAGGAGCCGAGAAGATTACCGGACACTTGCGGCAGGATGTGCTTGGAAGGCCGCGGCAAGAGGTGATTGAACTCGACAATGAACGCGCGCCAGGGGAGGAAGCTGCGGATAGGTTGGACTATCTACAGGAGGTGCTGCGCGACGGCAAACCGGCATACGCCGAGGTTTTGTTGCGTCACAAGCAGGGGCACCTGGTTCCAGCGCGAATGCGGGCGGTGGCAATCCGGAACGATCGCGGGACGATCGTCGGAGCTGCAGAGAGCTTCGAAGAAAATTTCGGAGCGCCGGACCGGGAAAGACGCCAGGAAAAACTGGCAGGCTATGGGGCGCTCGATCCCTCCACAGGTGTGCTGACGGAAAACTTCCTGCTTTCTCATTTGCGCGAGAGCTTGCGAATGTTCGGCGAATGCCAGGTTCCATTCAGCATCGTCTGCATCCGCGTGGATAAGATCGAGGACTTCAGGGGACGCTACGGTCCCAACATACTTCCTATGCTCCTGCGCGCGGCGGGGCAAACTCTGGAAAACAGCCTCCGCCCGACGGATTTTCTCGGGCGGCGAGGAGAGGCGTCATTTCTCGCCATCCTGACGGAGTGTTCCCGGTTCGACGTCGGGAAAGTCTGCGACAGGCTGAAGACGGGCGTGCATGGAATCAAGTTGAACTGGTGGGGAGATCCTGTGCCAATGACAGCATCGCTCGGAGCGACCACCGTGCTGCGTGAAGACACGTTAGAAGCCATTCTGGCGCGGGCGGATCTGTCGGTGCAGAGGAGCCTGAAGGACGGCGGGAACCGGATCACATTCTTGTACGAGCCCGAGAGACCGGCGGAACCGGAGGGATGAGGCGAGATGTTTGCAATCATCGGAATCGTGGTGGTCATCGGGGCGATCCTGAGCGGCTACCTGATGGAGCACGGCAATATACGGGTGCTGCTGCAGCCGGCGGAACTGATCATCATATTGGGCGCGGCCATCGGAACCGTGCTGGTTGCCAATCCGATCCACGTGATCAAAAAAATCGCCGGCGGAATCGGCGGCGTGTTCGGCTCGTCGAAATATACGAAAGCGCGGTACCTGGAAACGCTGAAAGTGATGTACGAGCTGTTTGGACGCGCGCGGCGCGAGGGGATGATGGCGCTCGAAGCCGACAGCGACGCCCCGGATAAGAGCCCCGTCTTCTCGAAATATCCGAATTTTCTGAAGGATCATCACGCGCTGCTCTTCGTATGCGACTCAATTCGCATGGCGGCCACAGGCGGGATCGAGCCGTTTGACGCCGACCAGATGCTGGAAATGGACATGGAGGTGCACCAACATGAGAGCGCGCAGCCGGTGGGCGCTCTTTCGACGATGGCCGATTCCCTGCCCGGCCTGGGAATCGTCGCAGCCGTGCTGGGAGTGGTGATCACGATGGGCGCCCTGGGAGGCCCGCCGGAAGAAATCGGGAGAAAAGTGGTGGCAGCGCTGGTGGGAACGTTTCTGGGAATTCTGCTCTGGTACGGATTCGTCGGGCCAATTTCTGGAAACATGGCCAAGGCCGCGGACGAGGAACACGAATATTATCAGGCGCTGCGAGTGATGATCATCGCGTTCATGAAGGGAATCGCGCCGAGCCTGGCCGTGGAATTCGGGCGGCGGGCCATTCCGCACCGCCTCCGCCCGGAGTTTCAGGAGGCGGAAAACTACATCAAGGGCAAGACGGAAGCGCCGGCGGAGGCAGCGGCGTGAGAAACGTCGGCAGGTTGCGAGGGAGAAGCGAGCCGTGAGCGGAAAAACGCCCGTCATTTTCATCAGGAAAAAGGGCGGGCATACAGGACATCACGGAGGGGCGTGGAAGGTCGCTTACGCGGATTTCGTCACGGCGATGATGGCGCTGTTCATCGTGCTGTGGCTGATGAACACGAGCAAAAAGATCCAGGAGGCGATTGGCGGCTACTTCAAGGATCCAACAGGAACCGCAAAGGTCGTGGGCAGCGACATGGTTGGTTCGGGCGAGAATTTCGTCGTCTCAAAGCAGAATATGGAACTGCTGAAAGAGCAACTGGAAAAGGCCATCCGCCAGGTTCCGGATTTCGACAAGCTGAAGAACCACATCGACATGACGGTGACGAACGAGGGGCTGCGCATCGAGCTGACCGAATCCGCGAGCGGAACTTTCTTCGACAAGGGGAGCGCGAAATTCAACGTGGACGGGCAGGACCTGCTGTTTGCGCTGGCCAAAGAGCTGGGAAAACTGCCCAACAAGCTTTACGTGGAAGGTCACACGGACGCAACACCCTATTCGAACGGCGCGGATTACACGAATTGGGAGCTCTCGGCCGACCGCGCGAACGACGCGCGACGGTTGCTGCAATCGCACGGTGTGCGCTCCGATCAGGTGGAACAGGTGCGCGGATTTGGGGATATGAAGCTGCGAAATCCGAAGGACCCATTCGACCCGGCCAACCGGCGGATTTCTTTGATCGTTAAATATCTGGAAAAGCCGGAAGCGCAGAACAGCGAAGCGGGCAGAGGAGCGGAGTCGACAAGCTCTCCAGCGGCGGCGGGCGAGAATGCAAACCCGCCACAAACGGCAGAATCGGCCACGGGTGCGGCCCCTAAGGAAGAGAAGAAATAGCGCGGCACGAGCTGCAAGCCTGCGTACTGAATCCGTCGAAAAGCAGCTGGATGAGAGGACGGCGCCCGAGCTAACCGGAGAGTTCGGGAAATGCGTGGAGCAGCCCGCGCGCGACGCCGCGAATCTCCGCAAGACCCTTCAACCTGCCCACTAGCGAATAGCCTGGATTCACTTTCTTGTGAATATCGTCGCCAAGCAGATGTCCGTGGTCGGGGCGCATCGGGACTTCATGGTCGGCGCGGCCGGCGCGGCGGCG
>Ga0335073_10009810_pt1 | contig 13436 bp, 24 predicted proteins | sample Lox_Sample_22_FD_207093 | JGI IMG/M metagenome (GOLD analysis project Ga0335073, IMG submission 207093) | Soil microbial communities from Loxahatchee National Wildlife Refuge, Florida, United States - Lox_Sample_2.2 | ecosystem: Environmental > Terrestrial > Soil > Wetlands | place: USA...
CATATCCTCCGCGCTTCGCTGTAGCTGGTTCGTGCTTGCTTGTTGTCTTCGTCAGTCAGTGGTCGTCGGTCCGGCGGTATGGCCGTTGCCAGCCGTGCCAGGCAGAATCACGGGTTGATCGTGAGGCTTGCCCCGCCCGGCTCGTGCCTGCGCACACCTTCCGGATCCGGGTGGCTCCGACAGATGGCTACCTTCACGCTGCACTCTAACGTCGCGGGCGCGAAAGCAGCTCACGGGCCGCAGCAGAGTCTACGCGACACCCGCCGCCAATGCGAACTGGAGTCGCTCATCTCTGTGCGGTTCGTTAAACCTGGCCGGGTGCCGGGATATTCCCGGCGCGTCCGGTCAGCGGTCGGGCGCGTCGCCGCCGATCTGATCGTGCCCGCCGCGTAGCTGACGGCCACCCGGGCCGCCGCCCGGGTGACTGCCGCTGATCCAGCGGCCGAGCATGATGGCGCCCCATGGCCCGGCCACCCACAGCGGCCAGGCGTATCCGGCTCCGCTCAGCGCCCAGATCACAAAGCAGAGCAGGGTGACGCTGAACCACGAGCCCCATGCGGCCGTCCAGGCCGGTGAGAACCGGCTGTGCCGCCTGGCCAGGGTGCCCCCGGACGCGAAGTAAGCGGAGCCCGGGCCCGGTATCTGCCCGCGGTAGCTGGGCGGCAGTGAGGCATCGGGCAGCCGGTACAGGTCGATGGCGGGCAGATCAACCATGAGCTCGTCGAGGTCGCCCAGGGTCTTGGCTGCGTAGGCCTTGTCGAGCCGCTCGTTGAACTCCTCGACGGTCAGCCGGCCGGCCGCGTGGTGCTCGCGAAGCAGCGCAACCGCGCGCTCCCGATCGTCGTCGGAAGCCCGGATCCTGGGGTTAGAAGCCATCAGGCCCTCCTCAGCTCCTCGAGGGTGCCTCCAGCTGACGCCTGCGCCGCGGTGTGCTCGGGCAGAGTCTCGCCGCGCAGGCGGCCGAAGCCGCTGCTGCCGCCGTCCTCGGCTGTCAGTACCCAGGGCTCGGCCCCGGTAATGGCCACCGTGTGCTCGAAATGCGCTGACCAGGTACCGTCTGTGCTGATCACGGTCCAGCCGTCGTCGAGCAGGCGCGTCTGCGGCCGGCCCAGGACGAGCATGGGCTCGATCGCCACCGCCATCCCCTCGACCAGCACCGGCCCCTGACCAGGCCGGCCGTAATTCGGCACCGGCGGGTCCATGTGCATCTCGCTGCCGATCCCGTGGCCAACGTATTCGCGTACGATCCCGTACCGGCCACTGGCCCGCACGCTCGCCTCGACCGCGTGCGAGATATCGCTCAGCCGGTTACCTGGGCGGGCCTGCGCCAGGCCGCTCCAGAGGGCCCGCTCGCAGGCCCGCAGCAGGCCGGCCAGCTCGTCGTCGATCCGCCCGACGCCGACCGTGCGGGCCGCGTCACCATGCCAGCCGCCCACGATCGCGCCGCAGTCGATCGAGATCAGGTCGCCGGCCGCCAGCCGGGTGGTGTCGCTCGGGATGCCGTGCACGATCTGCTCGTTCACCGAGGTGCAGATCGTGGCCGGGTATCCGTGGTAGCCCTTGAAGGACGGAACCGCCCCGGCGTCGCGAATCTCCCGCTCGGCGATGGCGTCAAGGTCGGCGGTGGTGATGCCGGGCTCGACCGCATCCGCCAGCACGTCCAGCGTGTGCGATACGACCAGGCCAGCCTCCCGCATCGCGGCGATCTGACCCGGCGTCTTGATCTGGATCGGCAGTTCCCGCCTGGTCCGCATGGCACCTCCGGATTCCCCATACAACGTTACCGTTGCGAGTCTGTGCGCGGGCAAGCCATAGGCCCCGGCGCACGGCCGCGGGGGGGGCGAGGGCGGGCTGGGGGGCGAGGGCGGCCGCCGGACCGCGTCAGCGGATGAAGCGCCGCAGAGCGCTCAGCGCCCGGTCCGTTATCTCCTCTACCGGCCCGGTGGCATCGATTCCGAGCAGAATGCCCTCGTCCGCGTAGAACGCGATCAGCGGCTGGGTCTGCTGCTGGTACACGTCCAGCCGGTGCCTGATCGTCTCCTCCCGGTCGTCGTCGCGCTGGAAGAGCTCGCCGCCGCAGTCGTCACATCGCTCGCTGCGGGACGGCGGGTCGAACAGCACGTGCCACACGTGCCCGCACCGGCGGCAGGTCCGCCGCCCGGACAGCCGCCTGACCACCTCGTCGTCGTCGACGACCAGCTCGAGCACGAGGTCCAGCCTGGTCTCCCACTCGGCCAGCATCTTCTTCAGCGTCTCGGCCTGCGGAACGTTCCTCGGGAACCCGTCGAGCAGGAACCCGGCCTGCGCGTCGTCCTCCTGGATCCGGCTGGCGACCATCGCGATCGTGACCTCGTCCGGCACCAGGTCGCCACGGTCCATGTACGCCTTGGCCACGCGGCCAAGCTCGGTGCCGGTGCTGACATTGGACCTGAAGATCTCACCTGTCGAGATCGTCGGGATCGCCAGGTGGGAAGCTATGAACTGGGCCTGCGTCCCCTTGCCCGCACCGGGGGGCCCGACGAGGACGACGCGCACTACCTCAAGAAGCCCTCGTAGTTACGTTGCTGCAGCTGGCTTTCGATCTGCTTCACGGTATCCAGGCCCACCCCGACCATGATCAGGAGGCTGGTACCGCCCAGCGGGAACTGCTGCGTGGCACCGGCCAAGCCGATGGCCACCAGCGGTATCAGAGCGACCAGCCCCAGGTAGATCGAGCCGGGAGTGGTTAGCCGGTTCAGCACGTAGCTCAGGTACTCGGCCGTGGGCCGACCAGGGCGGATGCCGGGTATGAAGCCCCCATATTTCTTCATATTGTCCGCGACCTCGGTCGGATTGAACGTGATCGAGACGTAGAAGAACGTGAAGAAGATGATGAGTACGAAGGTCGCGATCATGTAGACCGGATCGTCCCCGTAGACGAGGTGCACGTCGACCCAGTTCGCCCAGGCCTTGGGATGGGCGCCGTTCACCCCCCCGAACAGCTGCGCGGCAAGCTGCGGTATGTACAGCAGCGACGAGCCGAAGATGACCGGGATGACGCCGGCCTGGTTCACCTTGAGCGGGATGTAGGTCGAGGTGCCGCCGTACATCTTGCGGCCGACCATGCGCTTGGCGTACTGGACCGGGATCCGCCGCTGGGCCTGTTCCATGAACGCCACGAACCCGATGACCGCGATGCCGACGAGCAGCACGACGCCGAACACGAACGCATGCTTGTCCTGGTAGATGTTCTCAAACTCGCCCGGTATCTGCGAGATGACCGTGGTGAAGATCATGACCGACATGCCGTTGCCGACCCCACGGTCGGTGATCAGCTCGCCCAGCCACATGATCACGCAGGTGCCCGCGGTGATGCAGATCACCATCGTGGCGATGTTGAACACGCCCTGGTTCGGGATCAGGTTCGAGCACTGCGTGGTGCCGGAGACGCCGTACAGCCGGCCGGACCTGGCCAGAGCCACGATCGCGGTCGACTGCAGGATGGCCAGGCCACACGTGAGATAACGGGTGTACTGGGTGATCTTTGCCTGGCCGGCCTGGCCTTCCTGGCGCAGTGTCTCGAGCCGCGGGATGACCACGGCGAGCAGCTGCAGGATGATGCTGGCGGTGATGTAGGGCATGATGCCGAGCGCGAACACCGACAGGTGGTACAGCGCGCCGCCGCTGAACAGGTTGACCAGCTGGAACAGGCTGGTGTTGCTGCTCTTGACCAGGTTGAGGCAGGAGTCGACCGCCTTCTCCGATATCCCGGGGGTCGGCAGCGAGGCACCCAGCCGGAACACGCCTATGATGAAGATCGTGAAGAGCAGCTTCTTACGCAGGTCAGGCGTGCGGAAGGCCCGTATGAACGCGGTCAGCATGCCCCATCCTCGAGTCGGTGCGTTGAAGTCATGTACCGCTCTCCTCATTACCGGAGGGTGCCCACCGGTGCAGGCAGCGGCTCCCGCCGCAGTCTAGCCGCCTCCGGGCACTCAGACAGCCATGCGCGAGGTCGGCCAGGAGGAGGTTCCGTAAACCCGACCGACCGCGCATGTCCTGCTCACCTCACAGCTGGGTGACCGTGCCGCCGGCTGCGGTGATCTTCTCCTTGGCCGTGGCGGAGAACGCGTGCGCGCTCACCCGCAGGCCCTTCGGTACCGCGTCGCCGGCGCCGAGCACCTTGACCAGCTCCCCCGCCCGGACCGCGCCCTTTGCGACCAGGTCCTCGGGGGTCACATCCCCGCCTTCGGGGTAAAGCTCGGCCAGCCGACCGGTGTTGACCACCTGGTAGGTGGTCTTGAACCGCAGGTTCGAGAACCCCTTGAGCTTGGGCAGCCTGCGGTGCAGCGGCATCTGGCCGCCCTCGAAGCCGCCGGATATCTGCCCGCGGGCCTTGCTCCCCTTGGTGCCGCGGCCGGCCGTCTTGCCCTTGGATGCCTCGCCCCGGCCGAGCCGTGTCCTGGCGGTGTGCGCGCCAGGCGCGGGCCGCAGGTGATGGATCTTCAGCCCGCGACCCGTGGGCCCGTTGTTGCCCCCGCCCACCGCCCCATCCCTCTTCTCTGTCATGTCAGTCGACCTCCTCGACGGTGACCAGGTGGCGCACCGCCTGGACCATGCCGCGGATCTCTGGCCGGTCCGCCTTGACCACCACGTCGCCGATCCGCCGCAGGCCCAGCGAGCGCAGCGTGTCCCGCTGCACCTGGGTGCCGCCGATCTTCGACTTGATCTGGGTGACCCGTAGTTCTGTCATCGCCCGCTCCCTGCGGGCTGCTCCTCGGCCGAAGCGACCGCCGCGGTCTGGGCCGCGGCGCGCGCCCTGAGCATGGCCGCCGGGGCGACGTGCTCGATCGGCAGGCCCCTGCGCGCCGCGATCTCCTCGGGCCGGTTCAGGCTCTTCAGCGCGGCCACGGTGGCATGGATCACGTTGATCGGATTCGACGAGCCCAGGGACCGGGACAGCACGTCGTGAATCCCAGCGCACTCGAGCACGGCGCGAACCGGTCCGCCGGCGATGACACCGGTTCCCGGACTGGCCGGCTTGAGCAGCACTACGCCCGCCGCGTCCTCGCCTTGAACGGTGTGCGGGATCGTGCCGGCGATCCTGGGCACCCGGAAGAAGTCCTTCTTGGCCGCCTCGACGCCCTTGGCGATCGCCGCCGGCACCTCCTTGGCCTTCCCGTAGCCGACTCCGACGAGCCCGTTACCGTCGCCCACGACGACCAGGGCCGTGAAGCTGAAGCGCCGGCCGCCCTGGACCACCTTGGCCACCCGGTTGATGGCAACGATCTTCTCCAGGTAGGCGGTGCCGCGGTCGGTCCCGCCGCTACGGCGGTCGTCGCGGCGGTCGCGGCGCTCGCCGCCGCCTCCTGAGCCGCGCCGTGCTGGTGGCATTAGATCTTCCCCTTCTGACTGTCCATGGCGCCGATCACAGGGCCAGCCCGCCTTCGCGGGCACTGTCGGCGAGCGCGGCCACCCGCCCGTGGTAGGCGTGGCCACCGCGGTCGAAGACCACCGCCGTTATGCCCGCCGCCGCCGCCCGCTCCGCGAGCAGCGCGCCCACCTGCTTGGCCTTGGCCGTCTTGTCTCCGCTGGCGCCGCGTACCGATGCCTCCATGGTGGAGGCGGACACCACGGTGCCGCCGACCGTGTCGTCCACGATCTGGGCGAACATATGCCGGGCCGAGCGGTTGACAACCAGCCGCGGGCGCACCGCGCTTCCTGAGACCTTCTTCCTTACCCGCAGGTGACGCCGCGCGCGCGCCGTGGCGCGTGCATCGGTGCGGCCGCTGATGCGGCCGTGCACCCGGGTCTTGGTGGCAGACATCTGTTACTTCCCAGCCTTCCCGACCTTGCGGCGGACCTGCTCGCCCTGGTACCGCACGCCCTTGCCCTTGTAGGGCTCGGGCTTGCGGATCTTGCGTATGTTGGCTGCGACTTCGCCAACCTGCTGCTTGTCGTTTCCCTCGACCACGAACCTGGTGGGCGATTCGACCCGCAGCGTGATCCCCTCCGGGGGGGTCACCGGCACCGGGTGGCTGAAGCCAAGCGAGAACTCAAGGTCCTTGCCCTTCGCCTGCACCCGGTAGCCCACCCCGACGATCTCCAGTGTCTTGCGGAATCCCTCGGTGACGCCGGTGACCATGTTGGCGATCAGTGAGCGCGACAGGCCATGCAGCGCCCTGATATCGCCCTCATCGTTGGGCCTGGTCACCGTGATGGACCCGTCGGCCTGCGACACCTCGATGGGCTCGGCCACTTCCATGGTCAAGGTTCCGCGCGGCCCCTTCACGGTGACCTCGCGGCCTTTGATGGTGACGTCGACGCCGGCCGGGATGACGACCGGCGTCCGTCCGATTCGTGACATCGCCGCTTTCCCCTACCAGACGTAGGCGAGGACTTCCCCGCCCACGCCCTTCTTGTTTGCCTGCTTATCGGTCATCAGCCCGGCCGAGGTTGAGATGATCGCGACACCGAGACCGCCGAGCACCCGGGGCAGGTTGTCTTTGCGCGCGTACACCCGGAGCCCGGGCTTGGACACCCGCTTGAGCCCGGCGATCGAGCGCTCCCTGGTGGGCCCGAACTTGAGCGCGATCACCAAGTTCTTGCCGACTTCCGCGTCCTGCACCTGCCATCCCGAGATGTAGCCCTCCTGCTGGAGGATCTCGGCGATACGCACCTTGATCTTGGAATGTGGCATGCTCACGGTGTCGTGGTACGCCGAGTTGGCATTGCGCAGACGGGTCAGCATGTCTGCGACCGGGTCGGTCATGGTCATGGCCTGAAGGCCCTCCTCGCCGCGGTTTCCCTGGGGACCTTCGGCGTGGTCGGTGGGCGCTGGTCGCGCCCAGGTCGGTCAACGCGTGGCGCGGCCGCGCCCGCGTGGGTGGTGGCAGCCCGGCAGTGTCTGCTAGCCGGAGCTACCAACTGGACTTGGTGACGCCGGGCAGTTCGCCCCGGTGCGCCATGGTGCGGAAGCAGATCCGGCACAGGCCGAACCTGCGGTAGACGGCGCGCGGCCGTCCGCAGCGCGAGCACCTGGTGTACGCGCGCACGGCGAACTTCGGGGTCCGCTTCGCCTTCGCGATCAGGCTCTTCTTCGCCACTCGTCAATTCTCCCTAAACGGAAAGCCCAGCCGCCGCAGCAGCGAACGGCCCTCGTCATCGTTGGTCGCGGTGGTGACGACGGTGACGTCCATGCCCCGCTGCCGGTCCACCTGGTCCGGATTGATCTCGTGGAACATCAGCTGCTCGGTGAGGCCGAAGGTGTAGTTCCCCCGGCCGTCGAACTGCCGGTCGGACAGGCCACGGAAGTCACGGATCCGCGGCAGGGCCAGGGTCAGCAGCCGGTCGCAGAACTCCCACATCCGGTTCCCGCGCAGCGTGACGTGCGCCCCGATCGGCATGCCTTCCCGCAGCTTGAACTGGGCCACCGACTTCCTGGCCCGGGCCACGGCCGGCTTCTGGCCGGTGATGATGGTCAGGTCCTTCACCGCGCCGTCGATCAGCTTGGCGTCCCTGGCCGCCTCGCCGACGCCCATGTTCACCACGATCTTGGACAGGCCCGGGATCTGCATGACGTTGGCGTAGCCGAACTCCTCGCGCAGCGCGGGAGCGATCTCGGCCGCGTAGCGCTGCTTGAGCCGCGGCGGCGGCGCCGGGGTCGCGGACGCCCCGTTTGCGGCGCGCTCGCCGCTCGGTGCCTGCTGCTTCGTCTTTGGAGCCATCAGATGTCCTTACCGCTCGGACGCGAGATCCGGACCTTCTTGTTGCCGTCGCCGCGCCGGTAGCCCGCGCGGGCGGGCTTCTTGGTGTCCGGGTCGATCAGCTGCACGTTGCTGACGTGGATGAGCGCCTCCTGATGGATGATGCCGCCCTCCTTCGACTCGCGCAGCCCGCTCCTGCCCTGGTAGTCGACCTTCTTGTTCTTCTTGATCATGTTGACGCCCTGGATGAGCAGCCGCTGCTTCTCCGGGTACGCGGCGATGACGGTGCCCTCGCGGCCGTTGTCCCGGCCCGCGATGACGATCACGTGGTCGCCCTTCTTGATCTTCATTCCCGGGGACCTCGCCGGGCCCGACTTCTTGTCCGCCGTGGCCTTCTTTGCCATCACAGCACCTCCGGGGCTAGCGAGATGATTCGCATGAACCGCTTTTCGCGCAGTTCGCGGCCGACCGGACCGAAGATGCGGGTACCGCGCGGGTCTCCGCCGTCCCTGATCAGCACGGCCGCGTTCTCGTCGAAGCGGATGTAGGAGCCGTCACCGCGGCGGCGCTCCTTGCGTGTGCGCACGACGACCGCCTTGACCACGTCGCCTTTCTTGACCCCGGCGCCGGGAAGGGCGTCCTTGACCGTCGCCACGATGACATCGCCAATGCCCGCGTATCGCCTGCCCGACCCGCCAAGCACGCGGATGCAGAGGATCTCCTTGGCACCCGTGTTGTCGGCGACCTTGAGCCGCGACTCCTGCTGGATCACGTCAACTCCTGCTTCGAACTGGTATCTGGCTACGAGCCCGCACGCGGGCCGGGCTGTTTGCGCGTCTGCTGTCCATATCGGTGCACGGGGCGCCGCTTGCCCCCGAATGTCTACTTCGCCTTCTCCAGGATCTCGGTCACCCGCCAGCGCTTGGTCGCGGACAGCGGCCGGGTCTCCATCAGCAGGACCCGGTCGCCGATGCCGCAGGCGTTCGCGCCGTCATGGGCCTTGTACTTCTTCGTGCGGCGGATGACCTTGCCGTACTTGGGGTGCGTAACCCGGTCCTCGACCTCGACCACGACGGTCTTGTCCATCTTGTCGCTGACCACCAGGCCCTCACGCACCTTGCGGTAGCCACGCGAGAGCCCGCCTGCTGAGTCACTCATCCGCAACCGCCTCCTCTTCCAGGCTCACGATGCCGAGCTCGCGCTCCCGCTTCACCGTGTAGATGCGGGCGATCTCCTTGCGCACTTCGCGGAGCCGCCCGTGGCTTTCCAGCTGGCCGGTAGCCGCCTGGAAGCGCAGATTGAACAGCTCGATCTTCGCTTCGGCCAGCTTGCCGTCAAGTTCTTCCTCTGTTGAGCCCCGCAGATCAGCGGCGGCCAGGCCCTTGGCCATCACGCCTCACCGACCTCTCGCTTGACAAACTTTGCCCTCAGTAGGCAGAGCATGGGCAGCTTGTGCATCTTTGACATCACGCTTCGCCCACCTCACGCTTTACGAATTTGCACTTCATGGGCAGCTTGTGCATCGCGCGGCGCAGCGCTTCCCGGGCGATCGGCTCGGAGACACCCGAGAGCTCGAACATGACCCGGCCCGGCTTCACGTTGGCCACCCACCACTCGGGGGCGCCCTTACCCGAGCCCATCCGGGTCTCGGCCGGCTTCTTGGTCAGCGGCCGGTCGGGGTAGATCGTGATCCACACCTTCCCGCCACGGCGGATGTGCCTGGTCATCGCGATACGAGCGGCCTCGATCTGCCGGTTCGTCACGTATGAATGCTCAACCGCCTGGATGCCGTACTCGCCGAACGTCACGCGGGTGCCGCCCTTGGCCGCGCCGTGCCGGTCTGGCCGGTGCTGCTTGCGGTGCTTAACCCGCCGCGGAATCAGCACGTGTCAGCCCTCCTCGCCTTTACCGGCCGTCGCCGCACCGGCCGAAACCGACGCCTGCTCCCGGCCTTCCTGGCCGCGGTCGTCGCCACGCTCCGGCCCGCCGGACCCGGTCCAGTCCGGGCCCGGGCCACCGGGGCCGCCGGGACGCCGCCGGCCACGCTGGGCCGGGCGATCCCGGTCGCGTCCGGGCCGCTGTCCGGCCCGCAGCGCGGCCGCGGCCGCCTCCCGCTCGGCGCGCGTCTGCGCGGCCTCGCCGCGGTAGATCCACACCTTCACGCCGATGCGGCCGAAGGTGGTCCGTGCCTCATAGAAGCCGTAGTCGATGTCGGCGCGCAGCGTGTGCAGGGGCACGCGTCCCTCGCGGTAGAACTCCGACCGCGACATTTCCGCGCCGCCCAGCCGGCCCGCGCACTGCACCCGGATGCCCTTGGCGCCGCCCTTCATGGCGGTCTGCATCGCCTTGCGCATCGCCCGCCGGAACGACACCCGGCTGGACAGCTGCTCAGCCACGCCCTGGGCGACCAGCTGAGCGTCGACCTCCGGGTTCTTCACCTCGAGGATGTTGAGCTGGATCTGCTTGCCGGTCAGCTTCTCCAGATCGCCGCGGATCCGGTCGGCCTCCGCGCCGCGACGGCCGATCACGATGCCGGGGCGGGCGGTGTGGATGTCGACCCGCACGCGGTCCCTGGTCCGCTCGATCTCTACCTTCGAGATGCCGGCCCGCTCCATGCCGCGCTGCAGCATCCGGCGGATCGCAACATCCTCGGCCACGTATTCCTTGTACAGCTTGTCGGCGTACCACCGGCTCTTGAAGTCGGTGGTGATGCCCAGCCGGAACCCGTGCGGGTTCACTTTCTGGCCCACTAGCGGGTCCTCTCCCTGCTGTTGGCCGCACCGCGCTCGTCGGAGACGACGACCGTGATGTGGCTGCTGCGCTTGTTGATCCGGTAGCCGCGGCCCTGCGCGCGGGGCCGGAACCGCTTGGCGGTCGGTCCCTCGTCGACCCAGGCACGGCTCACGACGAGTGCGGTCGAGTCCAGCCGCATCTGCTCGGCGTTGGCGATGGCGCTCGCCAGGACCTTGCCAACCGGGTCGCTCGCCGACTGCGGCGCGAAGGCGAGCGCCGCCTGTGCCTGGTCAGCACGCATCCCGCGGATAAGGTCCACCACACGGCGGGCCTTACGCGGCGTGATGCGCACGTACCGCGCCTTTGCCCTCGCTTCCATCTGCTGTCTCGCTCTCTCTGTTCTCTCTATCGACGGCTACGCGCTGCCACGCCCCGGCACTGCCTACCGGCGGCTGCGCCGGTCGTCACGCACGTGGCTGCGGAAGGTGCGGGTGGGCGCGAACTCGCCGAGCTTGTGCCCGACCATGGACTCGGTGATGAACACCGGCACGTGCTTGCGGCCGTCGTGCACGGCGATCGTGTGGCCCAGCATCGCGGGAACGATCATCGAGCGACGGGACCAGGTCTTGATCACGTTCTTGGTGCCCTTGTCGTTCTGGACATCCACCTTCTTCATCAGGTGGTCATCCACAAAGGGACCCTTTTTCAGGCTACGAGGCATTATCGGGTGCTCCTACCGCTTCTTCTTGCTGCGCCGGCGGATGATCATCCGGTCGCTGGGCTTGTGGGCCTGGCGGGTGCGCCCTTCGGGCTTCCCCCACGGGCTGACCGGGTGCCGGCCGCCGGAACTCTTGCCTTCGCCGCCGCCCAGGGGGTGGTCAACCGGGTTCATCGCGACGCCGCGGACCGAGGGGCGCTTGCCCTTCCACCGGTTCCGGCCCGCCTTGCCCAGCTTGACGTTGCCCTGCTCGGAGTTGCCGACCTCACCGATGGTCGCCCGGCAGGTGACGTCCACGCGCCTGATCTCACCGGACGGCATCCGCAGCTGCGCCTGCTTGCCCTCCTTGGCCAGCAACTGCACGCCAGACCCGGCCGACCGCGCGATCTTGGCGCCGCCGCCGGGCCTGAGCTCAATGGCGTGCACGACCGTGCCGGTCGGGATGTTGCGCAGCGGCAGGCAGTTACCTGCCCTGATGTCCGCGCCCGGCCCGTTCTCGACCGTGTCTCCCTGGCTCAGTCCGGCCGGGGCCAGGATGTAGCGCTTCTCCCCGTCCGCGTAGTGCAGCAGCGCGATCCGCGACGTGCGATTGGGGTCGTACTCGATGTGCGCGACCTTGGCTGGCACGCCGTCCTTGTCGTTGCGCCTGAAGTCGATCAGCCGGTAGGCGCGCTTGTGCCCGCCACCTTGGTGCCGGGCGGTGATGCGGCCGTGCACGTTCCGGCCGCCCATGGAGTGCAGCGGGCGCACCAGCGACTTCTCCGGCTCGGTCCTGGTGACCTCGGAGAAGTCTGCGCCGCTCGCGCCCCGCCTGCCCGGCGTGGTCGGCTTGTACTTACGGATTGCCATGAGTGCTCAAGCTCCTATGGATCGCCCGGCTAGCTAACCGGGCCGCCGAAGATATCGATCCGTTCTCCCTCGGCGAGGGTCACGATGGCGCGCTTGGTGTCCGGGCGCTTGCCCCAGCCAAAGCGCGTCCTGCGCCGCTTGCCCTGCCTGTTGACCGTGTTGACACTGGTTACCTTCACCCGGAACACGGCCTCGACCGCCTGCCTGATCTGGGTCTTGTTGGAACCAGGCGCGACGATGAACGTGTACTTCCCGTCATCCGCCAGCCGGTAGCTCTTCTCCGAGATAACCGGCTTGACCAGGACGTCCCGCGGATTGTCGATCTTGCTCACGACTCAGCATCCTCAGTTTCGGGCGAAGTGGCGGCTTCGGCACCCTCGGGGGCGGCAGCTCCCGGGAATCCCGACCTGGCCAGGAACTGGCCCAGCGCGGCCTCGGTGAACACCACGTGATCGCTGACCAGCACGTCGTAGGTGTTGAGCTGGCCCGCGTCGAGCAGGTGCACGCCGGGCACGTTGCGCAGGCTCTTCCAGGTGACGGTGTCGTCAGCCTGGGTCACGACCAGCACATGCGCCGCCGAGGGCGTCGTGCCGGTCGCGGCCAGCAGCACGGACAGCGCGTCCTTGGTGCGCGGGGCATCATCCTCGGTGAAGCTGCTCACCACGTGCACCCGGCCGTGGGCGGCCCGGTCGGACAGCGCCCCGCGCAGCGCGGCCGCCTTCATCTTCTTGGGCGTGCGCTGCTCGTAGGATCGCGGCACCGGGCCGTGGACCGTGCCACCGCCGGCGAACTGCGGCGCCCGGATCGAGCCCTGGCGGGCGCGCCCGGTGCCCTTCTGCCGGTAAGGCTTCTTGCCGCCGCCCCGGACCTGGCCGCGGTTCTTGGCGGCGTGCGTGCCCTGCCGCGCTGCGGCCTGCTGGGCCACCACGACCTGGTGCATCAGGGGCAGGTTGACCTTGGCGCCGAAGATCTCGGCCGGCAGGTCGACGGTGGTGTCGGTCGAGCCTGACGGAGAGACGACGTTGACTGTTGCGGTCCGCTCGCTCATCGTGTCCTCTCCTACCGGCTGACGGCCGGGGTCTTGACGGCGGTGCGGACCAGGACCAGCCCGCCGGCCGGCCCGGGTACCGCGCCCTTGATCAGCAGCAGCCCGCGGCCGGCGTCGACGCCGTGCAGGGTCAGGTTGGGAGCGGTCGTGCGCACACCGCCCATCCGGCCGGCCATCCGCACTCCCTTGAACACGCGGCCCGGGGTGGCGCAGCCGCCGATGGAGCCGGGCGCGCGGTGCTTGCGCTGGGTGCCGTGCGAGGCGCCCAGGCCCTTGAAGCCGTGCCGCTTCATGACGCCGGCGAAACCCTTGCCCTTGCTCCGGGCCGTGACGTCGACCAGCTCGCCCGGCGAGAACGTCTCGGCGGTGACCTCCTGGCCGAGCGTGTAGTCCGAGGCATCGTCGG
>Ga0335073_10009813_pt1 | contig 13434 bp, 12 predicted proteins | sample Lox_Sample_22_FD_207093 | JGI IMG/M metagenome (GOLD analysis project Ga0335073, IMG submission 207093) | Soil microbial communities from Loxahatchee National Wildlife Refuge, Florida, United States - Lox_Sample_2.2 | ecosystem: Environmental > Terrestrial > Soil > Wetlands | place: USA...
TTCGTCTCGGTCATGACCACCTGCGTGCTGCTTCCGACGAGCTTCTGCGTCAGCGCCGTCAACGGCGCCGAGGTCAAGATCCGCAACGCCCTGCCCGGTGAACTCGACCAGGTCCTGACGGCAATCTCGGCTCGGGCCCCGAACGCCCGGGTCGTGGTCCTGGGCTACCCCGATCCCTACGATCTGTCCCGGTCCTCGTCCTGCGTCGGCCTCAGCAGCACCGACCGCACCGACCTCGACCAGGCGGCCAACCTGCTCGACGGCCAGGTCCAGGCCGCCGCCGCACGCCACGGTGACGTGTTCGCCGACGTCCGGCCCGCGTTCGCCGGCCACGAGATATGCGACGCCAGCAGCTGGCTGAACTCGGTGGACTGGCTCGATCTGGGCACTTCCTACCACCCGACCGCGGCCGGCCAGGCCGACGGCTACCTGCCGGTGTTCACCGCCGCCGCGGCCGGCTGACCAGGGCCGGCCGCCACGCGGCGGCCAGCCCCGGGGCGGCCCGTTAGGGAGACTCTACCGGTTGACGGGGAAGCCGAGGCTGACGCCGCCGTGGCTGGGGTCCAGCCAGCGGGAGGTGACCGCCTTGCCGCGGGTGTAGAAGTGCACGCCGTCGGTGCCGTGCACGTGGGTGTCGCCGAACAGCGACGCCTTCCACCCGCCGAACGAGTAGAACGCCATCGGCACCGGGATCGGCACGTTGATGCCCACCATCCCGACCTCGACCTCGTGGGTGAACCGCCGGGCCGCTCCCCCGTCGTTGGTGAAGATCGCGGTCCCGTTGCCGTACGGGTTCCCGCTGACGACGCCCAGCGCCTCGTCGTAGCCGGGGACCCGGACCACCGACAGCACCGGCCCGAAGATCTCGTCGCGGTAGCAGCCCATCGCGGGCGTGACGTGGTCGAGCACCGACGGGCCGAGCCAGAACCCGTCCGCCGCGCCGCCGGTGACCGGGTGCTCGCGGCCGTCCACGGCCAGCACCGCGCCCTCGGCCACGCCAGAGTCCAGGTAAGACGCCACCTTGTCCCGGTGCGGGCCGGTGACCAGCGGGCCCATCTCGGACCGCTCGTCGTCGCCCGGGCCGACCTTCAGCGCCGGGATCCGGCTGGCGATCTTGCTGACCAGCTCGTCGCCGACCGGGTCGACCGCCACCACTACCGAGATCGCCATGCACCGCTCCCCCGCGGACCCGAAGCCCGCCGACACCGCGGCGTCGGCGGCCAGGTCCAGGTCGGCGTCGGGCAGGACCACCATGTGGTTCTTGGCCCCGCCCAGGGCCTGCACCCGCTTGCCCGCGGCCGTCCCGGTCTCATAGATGTAGCGGGCGATCGGGGTCGACCCCACGAAGCTGACCGCCTTGACCACCGGGTGGGTCAGCAGCGCATCGACCGCGTCCTTGGCCCCGTGCACCACGTTGAACACTCCGTCCGGCAGCCCCGCCTCGGCCAGCAGCTCGGCCAGCATCACCGAGGCGCTCGGGTCCTTCTCCGACGGCTTGAGCACGAACGCGTTGCCGCAGGCGATCGCGATCGGGAACATCCACATCGGCACCATGGCCGGGAAGTTGAACGGGGTGATCCCGGCCACCACGCCCAGCGGCTGCCGGATCGAGTACGCGTCCACGCCGGTCGACACGTTCTCCGAGAACCCGCCCTTGAGCAGGTGCGGGATCCCGCAGGCGAACTCGACCACCTCCAGCCCGCGTGACACCTCGCCGGCCGCGTCCGAGGCGACCTTGCCGTGCTCGGAGCTGACCAGCGCGGCCAGCTCCGCCTTGTGCTGGCGGATCAGCTCACGGAAGGCGAACAGCACGTCGGCCCGCTTGGTCAGCGAGGTCTCCCGCCAGCCCGGCCAGGCGGCGGCCGCGGCCTGGACCGCGGCGTCGACCTCGGCCGCCGAGGCGAAGTCGACGGTCCCGGTGACCTGCCCGGTCGCTGGGTTGTAGATGTCACCGCGGGCCGCGGCCTCGCCCGTCCACGGCTTGCCGCCGATCCAGTGGGATACGTGCTTCACTTCGATGCCTCCACAGCCTGCGCGTCGACCGCGCGCAGCGCGTCGATCAGGATGCCCAGGCCCTCCTTGGCCTCGGCCTCGGTCAGGGTCATCGGGGGCGCCATCCGCAGCGCGTGCCCGGACAGCCCGCCCTTGCCGATCAGCAGCCCGCGCTCGCGGGTCTCCTCCAGCGCCCGGGCCGCCAGCGCCGGGCTTGGCGCCCCGGTGACCGGGTCGACCAGGTCCACGGCGAACATCAGCCCCTTACCCCGCACGTCGCCGACCGAGGCCAGCGGCCCGACCGCGTCCCGCAGCCCGCCGATGATCAGGCTGCCGAGCACCGCGGCGTTGCGCTGCAGGTCGTGGGAGAGCAGGTAGTCGACGGTGGCGTTCGCCGCCGCGGTGGACAGCGGGTTGCCGCCGAAGGTGGAGATCCCGTTGCCGACCGGCCCGTCCATCAGCTCGGCGCGCGCGATCACGCCGCCGATCGCGAACCCGTTGCCGAGACCCTTGGCGAACGTCATCATGTCCGGCACCGCGCCGTGCGCGCCGATCCCCCAGAAGTGCTCGCCGGTCCGGCCCCAGCCGGTCTGCACCTCATCGGAGATCAGCAGGATGCCGTGCTCGCTGAGCACCTCCTGGTAGGCGCCGAGCAGACCGTCCGGCGGCATGGTGAAGCCGCCGACGCCCTGGATCGGCTCGGCGATCAGGCAGGCCACGTTGCCCGCGGTGGCGGTGGCCAGGACGTGGCGCAGGTCCGCCACGGCGGCGGCGATGTACTCGGCGTCCGACATCCCGGCGAAGGCGGGCAGCTGGCGGTCGGTTCCGTGCAGGTAGTGCACGGCGAACGGGGCCAGCTGCGAGCTCCGCCACGCCCCGTTGCCGGTGATCGCGACCGCCCCGAACGACCGGCCGTGGTAGCTGTTGCGCAGGGCCAGCACCTGGTTGGACCGGCGGGCGGCGGTGGCGAGCAGCAGCGCGGTCTCGTTCGCCTCGGTGCCCGAGTTGGTGAAGAAGACCTTGGCGTCGGTGATCCCGGACAGCCGGGCGATCTTCTCCGCCAGCTCGACCTGGTTCCGGATCAGGTACAGCGTGGAGGTGTGCACCACGCCGGTGCTCAGCTGGCGTTCCACGGCCTCGCGCACCTCGGGCACGTCGTACCCGAGCATGTTGGTGAGGATGCCGCAGAAGAAGTCCAGGTAGGTGTGGCCGGCCGCGTCGGTGACCCGGCTGCCCGTGCCGCTCACAATCTCAAGTGGCTCGCCGTAGTACAGCGCCACCCAATCCGGCATGACCTGCCGGTGCCTGTCGAGGAGTTCGCCCATGCCGCCAGTCTTCCACAGGGCGACCGGGCGGGCTCCGGCGATAATAGCCGCATGAACGCGCAGCCCGTCAGCCTGACCGGGGCGCTGGCGTCCTTCGACGACATCTACAGCCCCCGGATCGTGACCCGCATGAACGACTACGACGTGAAGATCGCCCATGCCCGGGGCGAGCACGTCTGGCACGTCCACGAGGACACCGACGAGTTCTTCCTGGTGCTCGACGGCCGGTTCGACATCGCCCTGCGTGACGCCGACGGAACCGAGACCACGGTCGTGCTGCGGAAGGACGACGTGTTCGTGGTCCCCCGGGGCACCGAGCACAAGCCGTCCTCGCCGGGCGGCGCGATCCTCATGTTCGAGCCGTCCGGGACCCTGAACGTCGGCGACCGTCACGAGGGAGAGATCCCGGACTACGTGCAGAGCACCACCGGCCACGAGCTGACCTGAGCCAGGTTCCCGCTCCGGCCGGGGCCGGTCCCGCTCCGGCCGCGCCGGTTCCTGCTCTGGCCGGGCCGGTCCCGTTCAGGCCGGGCCGGGCAGGGTGAACTCGCCGCCGAGGTAGGCCAGCAGCGGGTCGGCCGGGTCTGGCTCGCCGTGCGCGGCGATGACCTCGGCGGCGTAGGCCTCCGCGTCGTCGCGCGGCTCGTAGCCCAGCGCCCGCGCCTCGTCCAGCGACACCCAGCCGCCGCGGGTGTTCGCCGACACCCCGAAGGCCACGCGGAAGCCCGGGCGCGGGGCGGTCAGGCAGCTTTCGAACAGCCGCCCGGCGTCGTCCGGGGACAGCCAGGTGGACAGCGCGCGCACCGTGGTCGGACGCTCGGCGCAGGTGAGGATCCGCAGGCAGATCACGTCCAGGCCGTACCGGTAGTGATAGAGCGCGGCCAGCGCCTCGCCGGCCACCTTGGACATCCCGTAGTAGGTGTCCGGCGCGGGGAAGGCGTAGTCCGGCACGGGGAACGCCGAGCGGGGGGAGAACCCGACCGCGTGGTTGGACGAGGCGTAGACGACCCGGCCGACCCCGGCCTGGCGGGCCGCCTCGAAGACCGTGTGCGTGCCGTCGATGTTGACCTCGAGGATCTGCGGCCACGGCGCCTCCCCCGGGATCCCGGCCAGGTGGATGACGGCGTCCGCGCCCCGGCAGGCTTCGGCCATCGCGCCGGGGTCGGTGATCGAGGCCGTGATGGCCTCCTCGGCGGGGCCGGCCGTGAGCGCGGCCGTGTCCAGCAGGCGCAGCGTCCGGCCGGGCCGGGCCAGGCGCGGGCGCAGCATGGTCCCGATCCGGCCCGCCGCGCCGGTCACGAGGATGATCGGCATGCCGCCACCGTAGTGCAGCACCCCCGTGGCGAGTGCCAGGCTCGGCGCTGACACGGCCGGGTCCGTCGAGGCGCTTCGCGACAAGGGACGGGTCCGGCCCGGGCACAAGGTCCTGATCAACGGCGCCTCGGGCAGGGTGGGGGCGCGGGGGCCGCATGGCCGGAATGGCCCTGCTGTCGCCGGTGGTGAGCCAGCGGATGGTTTCCTTCCTGGCCCGCCAGAACAAGGCGGACCTGGCCGTCCTGCGCGAGCTGCTCGACGCCGGGAAGATCACCCCGACGATCGACCGGACGTATCCGCTGAGCGACACGGCCGAGGCCATCCGCTACCTCGAACAAGGACACGCCAGAGGAAAAGTGGTCGTCACCGTGTGACGCAGCGGCTCATCGGCACGTACCCGGGCCACGCCGGGTCAGGTGACCGGGGGCGGGGTCCCGTCGAGGGTCGCGGCCAGCCCGGGATCCCACTCGCACACCCTGCAGGCGTGACGGAACGCCGAGCGGGCGAACTCCAGCGCCGTGGTGCGCGGATCGGGCTGCGCGCGGACGTCGTCCCACTCGAGGACGTACTCGCCCAGGGCCGCGTCCCAGTGCGCGCCCGCCGGCGAGAGCGTCGCCTGGTCGAAGCCGGGCGGGGCCGGGTGGGCGTAGGCGTAGAACGCCGCGGTGGGATGCCGACCGTCGCCGGGCCACCAGCCAACCGCTACCTCCTGCGCGTCCATGGCGTTGCGCATGATGAAGTCGCTGGACGGCGGTGCGGCGGGCAGGCCGGAGAAGAGGCTGACGGACAGGTCGAAGGAGCCCCACCAGGCGTTGACGGGCGTGGAGCGGCCGCGGAACGGAGCCCGGTACGCCGCGAGGACCACGGCCGCCTGGGTCGCGGCGGCGAAGTAGCCACGGACCTCGGCGGTGTCGTAGAACGCGTGCTCGTAGTCCTCGTCGAGCGGCACGGTCCACGGCACTTCCTGCGGGGTGGGGTCGATGCTCACGTCGCCGCCGGCGGCGCGGACCGCGGCCAGCACGCCGCGCGTCACCTCGGCCACCGGACGGTCCGGGGTGAGCGGAACCTGCTGCGCGCGGCCGGCGCTGTGCTCGATGACGGCCTCGTGGACGTTCAGGTCGAGCGCGACGACCAGGGAACCCGAGCCGTCGGGAGCGGGCAGCGGGGCCGTCTCCCAGCCCCGCGCGGTCAGGCGCAGCGCCGCGTGCTGGAGCTGCGGCTCGGGCGGGGCCAGCCGGGCGGCCAGCTTGCCGAGTACCTGGGTGTGGGCGTGCAGCGTGTCGCAGGTTGCGCGCCATCCTTCGTAGGAGGCGGGAGGCCAGGCCGGGGACATAGCCGCACGCTATTGGGTGACGGGGGGCGGGCACAACGTGCCGCGCGCCTGGTTGGATGGCGGGGTGCGGATCGCGACGTGGAACGTGAACTCGGTGACCGCCCGGCTGCCCCGGCTGGTGGAGTGGCTGGAGCAGGCTGCCCCGGACGTGGCCTGCCTGCAGGAGACCAAGGTAAGCGACGACGCCTTCCCGGCTGACTCCGTCACGCCGCTCGGCTACGAGGTGGCCCACCACGGCACCGGGCGCTGGAACGGCGTGGCCGTGCTGTCGCGGGTGGGACTCACGGACGTGGTCCGGGGACTGCCGGATGATCCCGGGTTTCCCGACGCGAGCACGCCCGAGGCCCGCACCCTCGCCGCCACGTGCGGCCCGGTGCGGGTGCGCTCGGTGTACGTGCCGAACGGGCGGGCTCCCGACGACCCGCATTACGCGTACAAGCTGCGCTGGCTGGCCGCGCTGACGAAGGCGGTCGCGGGCGACGCCTCGGGCGGGCAGCCGTTCGCGCTCATGGGCGACTTCAACGTCGCCCCGACCGACGACGACGTGTGGGACCCGGCGGCGTTCGTCGGCTCCACGCACGTCACGCCGGACGAGCGGGCCGCGCTGGCCGGCCTGCGCGAGACCGGGCTGGCCGACGTGGTGCCGCGCATCGCCAAGGGGCCGTTCCCGTTTACGTACTGGGATTACCGGGCCGGGGCGTTCGCCAAGAACATGGGCATGCGCATCGACCTCGTGTACGCCAACGCCGCCCTGGCCCGCTCGGTGACGGACGCCTGGGTCGACCGTGAGACCCGCAAGGGCAAAGGGCCCAGTGACCACGCGCCCGTGATCGTCGATCTCAGCCTGGAGCCGGGCTCGCCGGCACCGGACCACCTGACCAGGCAGGATATCCCGGGGTTATGATCCACGGACCCGCGCCGTCTGCGAGGATCCCTGGTGACACCAGACGGCGCCTGCCCGGCGCCCGGAGAAACGACGCGGCCGACCCTGGCTGGAGGAGAGCAAGATGCCCGCACCGTTGCAGATGCTCGCGCTGACCTTTCGCCTCGACGCCGAGGCCGAGACCCGCCTGCTGGCCGAGGTCGACCGGATCGAGGGCCGCGGCGTGCTCCGCGTCCTTGACCTGGTCTTCGTGGCCAAGGGGCAGGACGGCACCGTGGAAGGGCTGGAGGTCGGCGACGACGAGGACTTCGGCTCGCTGCTGGGCGGCGTCGCGGCGCTCGGTGCGGAGAACGGGGACCGGCCCGCGTCCGGCAACGGCGAGGCCGCGGGCTCCGGCGCGGCGGCCGTGCGGGCCCTGGCGGACTCTCTCGAGCCCGGGACCGGGGCGGCCTTCCTGCTGGTCGAGCATCTGTGGGCCGATCCGCTCGTCGACGCCGTGTCCGATGCGGGCGGCGCGCTGATCAGCGACGACTTCCTGGCCGGAGACGTCAGCCGGGCCGTCGGAGCCGAGATCGCCGCGGTGGAGGAGGCGTCCGCGGTGATCGCCGAGGCGCAGGCCGTCGAGGCGGCCGCCGTGCTCCGCGCGGTCGCGGCCAGCGCCGAGGCCGCCGAGGCGGTGGCGACCTCCGAGCTGATCCAGGAAGCGGCGGCCGCCGAAGCGGTCAGCGCGCTGATCGCGGCCGGGCTCATCGAGGAGGCGGCGGCCCACGAGGCGGTCACCGCGCTGACCGCGGCCGGGCTGATCACGGACGCGGCGGCGCAGGCGTCCGACGAGGCCTTTGCCAACGCCACGGTCACGATCGCGGCGGCCGACCAGGCCACCGACGAGGCCGTCGACCAGGACATCGCGCTCATCCAGACGGCCGACGAGATGGCCGCCGAGGCCACCGAGGAGGCCCAGTCCAGGGTGCGGGCCGCGTCGATCACCCGGTCCGAGGCTCAGATCCTGCGGTACCTCCCGCAGCCGGTGCCGTTCTCGGTCATCGCCGACAAGCTGGGCATCTCCCGGTCCGCGGCCAAGGAGCGGGCCCAGCGGCTGTACCAGCGGCTCGGCGTGCACAGCCGGGAGGAGGCGGTCAGCCGCGCCCGCGAGCTCGGGCTGCTCCGCCGGTAACCGCGCAGTCATCTGACCGGAGACACGCCATGAACCCGGTGCAGAATGAGAACCCGAGCGTCGTGCTGGTTCATGGCGCCTACGCCGACGGCTCGTCCTGGTCGGAGGTGATCAGGCGGCTGCAGGACGCGGGTATCACCGCCGCGGCGGTGCAGAATCCGCTGACCTCGCTGGCCGACGACGTCGCCGCCACCCGTCGCGTGATCGTGCTGCAACCGCCGCCCGTGGTCCTGGCCGGTCATTCGTTCGCCGGAACCGTGATCACGGAAGCCGGGACCGACCCGGCGGTGGCGGGCCTGGTGTACATCGCCGCCCGGGCTCCGGACGCGGGCGAGGATTTCGCGGCGCTCGCCCGCCGGTTCCCGCCTTCGCCGGCCAGCGCCGGGCTGGTCTACGCCGACGGGTTCGGGGCGCTCACCGAGGACGCGTTCCTGAACGACTTCGCCAACGGCGTCGATCCGGCCCTGGCGCGGGTGCTGTACGCGGTGCAGGGTCGCGTGTCGCAGACGCTCTTCGCCGGCCGTCCGGCGGCGGCGGCCTGGCGGTCCAAGCCGGCCTGGTACGCGATCTCGCGGCAGGACCGCACGATCTCACCCGAGCTTGAGCGGTTCCTGGCGCAGCGCATGCGGGCGACGACGGTCGAGATCGACGCCGGGCATCTCTCGCTGGTCAGCCACCCGGGCGAGGTGACGCAACTGATCCTGGACGCTGTCCGCGCCGTGGCCCGGGGCGCCGCCCCGGATGCCCCGACGGCCTGACCCCGGTCAGCGCGGGTCGGGGTCGGGGGTGTCACCGGGGCGGGCCAGGAAGTCGAAGTCGCAGCCCTGGTCGGCCTGGGTGACGTGCTCGCTGTACAGCGCGCCGTAGCCCCGCTGGTAGGCGGGGGGCGGCGGGCGCCACGGCGCGCGGCGGCGGCCGAGCTCGGCGTCGGTGATCTCCACGCGCAGCGAGCGGGCCGCGACGTCGAGGGTGATCAGGTCGCCGGTGCGGACCAGGGCCAGCGGCCCGCCGGCGTGCGACTCGGGAGACACGTGCAGCACGCAGGCCCCGTAGCTGGTCCCGCTCATCCGCGCGTCGGAGATCCGCACCATGTCGCGAACCCCGGCGGCCAGCAGGTAGCCGGGGATCGGCAGCATGCCGTACTCCGGCATGCCCGGGCCGCCCAGCGGCCCGGCCCCCCGCAGCACCAGCACCGAGTCGGCGGTGACCTGCAGCGCCGGGTCGTCGATGCGCTCCCTGAGTTCGGTGTAGCCGTCGAACACGACCGCGGGGCCAGTGTGCCGGAGCAGCCGCGGGTCCGCGGCGATGTGCTTGATGACCGCGCCGCCCGGGGCCAGGTTGCCGCGCAGCACCGCGACGCCGCCCTCGGCGCACAGCGCCCGCTCCGGCGTCCGGATCACGTCCTCGTCGTGCACCGCGGCGCCGTCGAGCCCCGCGCCGAGCGTCCCCCCCGTCACCGTCCGGCGGTCCGGGTGCAGCGCTCCCGGGACCGCGGCGAGCCGGCCGAGCAGCGCGGGCAGGCCGCCCGCATAGTAGAAGTCCTCCATCAGGTAGGACCCGCCCGGCCGGATGTTCGCCAGCACCGGGACCCGCCGGGCGATCGCGTCGAAGTCGTCCAGGGTCAGCGGCACGCCGCAGCGCCCCGCCATCGCGATCAGGTGGATCAGCGCGTTGGTCGAGCCGCCGAGCGCGAGCACGGTCGCGGCCGCGTCCTCGAACGCCTCCCGGGTCAGGATCTGGTCCGGGGTGAGGCCCTCCCAGGCCATCTCGACGATCCGGCGGCCGCTGGCCGCGGCCATCCGGTAGTGCGCGGAGTCGGCGGCCGGGATGGACGCGGCGCCCGGCAGGGTCATGCCGAGCGCCTCCGCCGCCGAGGTCATGGTGGAGGCGGTGCCCATGGTCATGCAGTGCCCGGGCGAGCGGGCGATCCCGCACTCGAGCTCGGTCAGCTCGCACTCGCCGATCAGCCCGGCCCGGTAGTCGTCCCAGTACTTCCACAGGTCGGTGCCGCTGCCGAGCGGCGCGCCGCGGAAGTTGCCGCGCAGCATGGGCCCGGCCGGCACGAAGATCGCGGGGAGGCCCGCGCTCGCCGCGCCCATGAGCAGCGCCGGGGTGGTCTTGTCGCAGCCGCCCATCAGGACCGCGCCGTCGACCGGGTAGGAGCGCAGCAGCTCCTCGGTCTCCATCGCGAGCAGGTTCCGGTAGAGCATCGGGGTGGGCTTGCAGAACGTCTCCGAGAGCGTGGCCACCGGGAACTCGAACGGGAACCCGCCGGCCTCCAGCACCCCGCGTCGCACCTGCTGCGCACGCTCGCGCAGGTGCATGTGGCAGGGGTTGATCTCGGCCCAGGTATTCAGGATCGCGATGACCGGCTTGCCCAGGTGCTCGTCGGCCGACACGCCGAGCTGGCGCATCCGCGACCGGTGGCCCACCGCGCGCAGGCCCGCCTCGCCGGCCGGCCCGTCGCCGCCGAACCACCGGTAGCTGCGCAGCTGCTGCGGCGTCTTTCGCCCCGCCATGACATCCCCTCCTCGGCTTCGCGTGCAAGCGAATTAGTAGCTAAACTAACCCGCTCCCTGCGGAATCAGTTGACAGTGGCGGCGAACGTGACAGGATTGCTGTGCGGAGGAGGATCGGATGGCGCATTCGCCGGGGCCTGTTCCGGCCCCGGGCGGCCGGCGGCGCAGCGACAGCGTGGTGCCGCACCGCCGTAACGGAAGCGGTGCCCCCGGCCTTTTCCTCGACGACATCTCCAAGCAGATCATCGAGCAGCTGCAGCAGGACGGCCGGCGCTCGTACGCGGCGATCGGGCAGGCGGTCGGCCTGTCCGAGGCCGCGGCCCGCCAGCGGGTCCAGCGACTGCTCGACGCCGGGGCGATGCAGATCGTCGCCGTGACCGACCCGATGACGCTGGGGTTCCGCCGCCAGACCATGATCGGTGTCCGGTGCAGCGGTGACCTCGAGCAGGTCGCGGACCGGCTCGCGGCCCTGGAAGAGATCGACTACGTGGTGATCACCGCGGGTTCCTTCGACCTGCTGATCGAGATCGTCTGCGAGGACGACGACCAGCTGCTCGAGATCCTCAGCCGGGTGCGCGGGATCCCGAGCGTGACCGCGACCGAGACGTTCGTGTACCTCAAGCTCTGCAAGCAGACCTACAGCTGGGGGACCAGATGAGTACTCCGTACGGCACCGACGACCCCACTGGCGCGGCTGCGCAGCGCCACCTGCAGGCCAGCGCGCACCGCCACATGTGGCTGCACTTCACGCGCATGTCCTCGTACGCCGAGGGCGACATGCCCGTGATCGTCCGGGGATCCGGGCAGTACGTCTACGACGACCGCGGCAAGCGTTACCTGGACGGCCTGTCCGGGCTGTTCGTGAGCCAGGTTGGGCACGGCCGCGCCGAGCTGGCCGAGGCCGCCGCGCGTCAGGCCACCGAACTCGCCTACTTCCCGCTCTGGTCGTACGCGCACCCGCGGGCGATCGAGCTGGCCGAACGGCTGGCCGCCCTGGCGCCGGGCGACCTGAACCGCGTCTTCTTCACCACCAGTGGCTCGGAGGCGGTGGAGTCGGCCTGGAAGCTGGCCAAGCAATATTTCAAGACGATCGGCCAGCCCGGGCGGTACAAGGTGATCAGCCGCGAGATCGCCTACCACGGCACGTCTATGGGGGCGCTCGCGATCACCGGGCTGCCCGGCATCAAGGAACCGTTCGAGCCGCTGCCGCCCGGTGGGGTGCGCGTGCCCAACACGAACTTCTACCGGGCCCCGGACTTCGTCGCGGGCGATCTGGAGGCGTTCGGCATCTGGGCGGCCGACGAGATCGAGCGGGCGATCCTGCGCGAGGGGCCCGAGTCGGTGGCGGCGGTGTTCCTGGAGCCGGTGCAGAACTCCGGCGGCTGCTTCCCGCCGCCACCCGGCTACTTCCCGCGGGTCCGTGAGATCTGCAACCGGTACGGGGTGCTGCTGGTCTCTGACGAGGTGATCTGCGCCTTCGGCCGGCTGGGGTACTTCTTCGGCTCGCAGCGTTACGGCTACCAGCCGGACATCATCACCTTCGCCAAGGGCGTGACCTCGGGTTACTCCCCGCTCGGCGGCATGATGGTGAGCGATGCCCTGATGGAGCCGTTCGGCGCGGGCTACGCCGACAGCGGCGGCTTTGAGTCCCCGCGGCACGTCGGGCACGCGGAGGGGCCCGGGCGCAGCGGCACCGCCACGTTCCTGCACGGGGTCACGTTCGCCGGCCACCCGGTGAGCTGCGCGGTCGCCCTAGCCAACCTGGACGTGTTCGAGAAGGAGGACCTGCTCGGCAACGTCCGCAGCCACGAGGCGGGGTTCCGGGCCACCCTGGAGAAGCTCCGTGACCTGCCCATCGTCGGCGACGTCCGCGGCGACGGGTACTTCTACGGGATCGAGCTGGTCAAGGACAAGGCTACCCGGGAGACGTTCAGCGACGAGGAGTCCGAGCGGCTGCTGCGCGGCTTCCTCTCCCCCGCCCTGTTCGACGCCGGCCTGATCTGCCGGGCCGACGACCGGGGGGACCCGGTCATCCAGCTTTCTCCGCCGCTGACCTGCACCCAGGAGCATTTCGACGAGATCGAGCAGATCCTGCGCAGCGTGCTGACGGAGGCGTGGTCCCAGCTCTAGCCCGGCGGCGGCCCGCCGCGCAGAAGTTATCCATTTGTTACTAACCGGACATGGTCCGTTCGGCGCTTCCAACGTGTCTTATATAAGGGCGCGGCGACATGCTGTCACCGACTCACGGGAGGCGTCGATGTCCAGCAACAGCCGGGACTGGAGTGCACTGGCGAGCCACAACGAGCGCATCGTGGCCGCCTCTGCCCCGCACTCTGGTCCTGATCCAACCTCCGTCAGTCACCACCCGGCGCACCCGGCGGCCGCCCCGGCCGTCCGGCTCAGGGGGCGCCTGCGGCTTCGGAAGCGCGCCGGGCGGACAGGTACTGCAGCACGCGCGTGACCGCCTGATCCACGGGCACCCGCTCGCGCTCGCCGGCCGGGCGGCTGGTGATCTCGACCACGCCGTCGGCCAGGTCGCGGCTGCCGACGCTGACCCGGCACGGGATGCCGATGAGCTCCGCGTCCCGGAACTTCACGCCCGGCCGCTCGTCCCGGTCGTCGATCAGCGTCTGTGCGCCCGAGGCCTGCAACTCGGCGTACAGGGTCTCGGCCGCCTCGCGCACCGCCGGGTCCTGCGGCGTGAGGATCAGCACGGTCACCTCGGCCGGGGCGACCTGGACCGGCCAGGCCAGGCCCGCGTCGTCGTGGTGCACCTCGGCGATGACCGCTATCGCGCGCTCCACGCCGATGCCGTAACTGCCCATGATGGGGATGATGGGCGTCCCGTCCGGGCCGAGCACGGACACGCCCAGCGTGGTGGTGTACTTGCGGCC
>Ga0335073_10009814_pt1 | contig 13434 bp, 16 predicted proteins | sample Lox_Sample_22_FD_207093 | JGI IMG/M metagenome (GOLD analysis project Ga0335073, IMG submission 207093) | Soil microbial communities from Loxahatchee National Wildlife Refuge, Florida, United States - Lox_Sample_2.2 | ecosystem: Environmental > Terrestrial > Soil > Wetlands | place: USA...
GCATACGCCGATGGATGCGTATCTCGCAAAGCGGCGAGAGACGGACGCCGATTTTTCGTTTGCGAAGAAGGATGGGATTCATCCGGATGCGGCGGGGCATCTGCTGATGGCGCAGATTGTGCTGCGGGGGTTGGGTGTTCCCGTGGCTGCCGGGGATTTGTCATCTGAATTGAAGACGGTTGAGGCTGATCCTCTGTATGCCTTGATCAAGGAACAGCGCGAGGCGCGGTCTGACGGATGGCTGAAGTATGTGGGGTATACGCGCGACGAGACGGTGAAGTCGGATTCGGTGAAGGATGTTGAGACAAAGAATGCGGAGTTGCAGGCGAAGATCGATGCTTTACGACGACAGTTGCTCAAGTAGTTTTGTTCGGACGCATCATGCTTTCCCACCCTATCGCAAACTACGCGACAGGATGGGGCACCCATTTTCGTGCTGATCGATGCGAACTGCAGGTCTTCGACTGCGCTTCACTGCGTGAAGCTCGGCTCAGGATGGCATCGATCAGTGCTTAGACTGGAGGCATGCCTTCGATGATGTGGGCGCCGGCAGGGGTGTGGAAGACGAAGTCGGCGTCGGTGGCGGGGGCGTCGGGGTGCTCGTCGCTGAAGGTGAAGGTGTTGATGGCGCCGTCTGTCTCCTCGATGCGCATGGACTGGATGACTCCGTCGGCATTTGCGGTGATGGTGAAGGAGGCTATGCGCTGCTCCATGTTTTTCGGAATGCCTGAGAGGGTGTAGGCTCCGTTTTCTGCGGGCGTGATCTGGAGGTTGGTCAGCTCTTTGGCGAGTTGTGTGTGGCCCAGCAGGAAGCGCAGGGGTGAGCGCAGGTCGTCGAGCTTCTTTGCCGTGACGCGGGGAATTTCGGTGTCGCCGGGAGAGTAAAAGTATGCGTTCCGGCCATCGAGGACGAAGAGCTTGCCCGCGGGTTGCGCATAGGTCCAGCGCATCTTGCCTGGTTTCTTGAGCAGCAGGATACCGCTTTCCTCACGGTGCATGCCCATGCCGTCGTATTTCTGCGTGAAGTGGACGGACAGGGAATGGAGCGCGTTGTAGTGCTTGTCGATGCGCGCGGCGAAGGCTTGCGCGGTTAGGGTCTGGGCGCGGAGGTGGGTTGCCGCGATCACGCATATGAGTGCCAGAAAGCCCGAAGCAGTCTGCGTGAGGTTGAGTCTGTATGGATTCTTCACTACGCCTTCGGCTCCGTTCAGAATGACGGTCTCTCGTATGGGATGGCGGTATCCCATCCTTTCGCGTTGCGAAAGGTTGGGGCACCCATTTTGGGCCACTGCCTGGAAAATGCAGGTCTCTCGGCTACGCTTCGCTCGGGATGACGAACTTAAGTATGGTCGCTCAGGATGACAACGTTCGATGGTTGTCACTCCGCTCACTCGCTGGCGAAGTGCTGACTCGCTATTGCAGCGGCACCGTGCAGTTGGTTCCACCTGCCGGGTCGGCTTTGATTTCCCCGGTCATGTCGATGCAGAAGCCGCGGTGGCCGGTCTTGCCTACGGCTTGCGGCACGGCGGTGGCTTCATAGCTGGTGTACATGTCCTGGTTGTTTACCGTGGTCTTGGTGCAGTTGACGAGGTTGAAGGTGTATCCGGCTTTGTTACCGGTGGCGACGTCGCGCTGCAACAACTGGGCGTTTTGCGCGTTCGGTGCGCCCGAGCTCGAATCGCCGCCAAGGGCCTGCAGCGAACAGGCGAAGCCGTTGGCGGGATAGTTCGTCTGGTACTGGATTTGCGCCTCATAGATGGCGCGCAGCGACTGGATGGCCGAGGTCTCATTCGCCTGGCTGCGCAGGTTGAGCATGTTGGGGATGGCGATGAGCATGAGGATGAGCATGATGGAGATGACGATGAGCAGCTCCATCAGGGTAAATCCCGCTTCGGTTGGGGTGAATCCGGCTTGCCGCTTGCGGCGATCAGAGGGCTTTTGCATCAGGAGATCAATCATGGTCAGTGCTTCTTCCCGTGGCTGCCGGGAAAAGACAGCCGCCGAGAAAAATCCTAAATGAGTAAGACGCAGGATGCCAGTGGAGCGCTCATTTACAGGGTACGGTGCTCAGTGGGCAACGTTCAGAGTACAGGTTTGGGGTTCGTGCCTTCCCACCCTTCGCCTTTGGCTCAGGATGGGGCACCCAGTTTCGTGCTGCTGCCTGGAAAGTGCGGGTCACCTAAACGCTGCACCCTGTACGCTGAACGCTGAGCGCTGTTTCAGCATTCCAGCTGGCTGCGCGTCAGTTTTACGCCGTCCAGGCGGCCGAGCAATGTCACAGCCACCAACTCGGGCTGGAAGAGCTGGTTAGCCATGGCGAGCACCTGGTCTTCAGTGATGGATTCGACGCGGTCGAGGATCTCCTGCATGCCGAAGAAGTAGTTGAAGTGCATCTGCTGGCGCGCCAGGTTCGACATGCGCGACATCGAGCTTTCGAGCGAGAGCAGCAGGTTGCCCTTCAGTTGGTCCTTGGCGCGGCGCAGCTCATCGGCAGGCAGCGGTTCGCTCTTGAGGCGGCGGAACTGCTCCATGACCAGCTGGACAACCTGAATGGCGCGGTCGGAGGAGGTTCCGGCGTAGACGCAGAGCGAGCCGGTGTCGCTGTAAGGGTTCAGGTCGCTGTAGATGGAGTAGGCGAGGCCGCGCTCTTCGCGGACGGTCTGGAAGAGGCGGGAACTCATGCCGCCGCCGAGGATCGTATTCAGGACGAGTGTGACGTAGCGCGACTCGTCGGCGATGGCCGGGGCTGGGACGCCGAGGCAGAGCTGGACCTGTTCGAGGGCTTTCTTGTTTTTGAGGATGATGCGGGCTGCGGTCTTGGGTGGTACTACGGCTGTGAGCGATTCGCCCGCGGGAAGGGATTCGAAGCGGCGCGTGACCTGTTCCACGAAAGCGTCGTGGTCGATGTTTCCGGCGGCGGAGAAGATCATATTGCTGCCGTGGAAGCGCTGACCGTAGAAGCTACAAAGCGTATCGCGTTCGAAGCGCTTCACGGTTTCCTTCGTTCCGAGGATCGGTTTGCCGAGCGGGTGATCTTTCCAGAAGGCCTGAGTGAAAATTTCGTGTACGAGGTAGTCGGGGTTGTCCTCGTCCATCTTGATCTCTTCGAGGATGACGCCGCGCTCGCGGGTGATTTCATCGCTGGCGAAGGTGGGGTTGAGGACGAGGTCGGAGAGCACGTCGAGGGCGACGGGCACATGCTCGTCGAGCACCTTGATGTTGAAGCAGACGGTTTCCTTGCCGGTGAAGGCGTCGAGGTTGCCGCCGATGGCGTCCACTTCGCGGGCGATGTGCTGGGCCGATCGCGATTTTGTGCCCTTGAAGACCATGTGCTCGACGAAGTGGGAGATGCCGTTGATCTCGGGCATTTCATGGCGCGAGCCTGCACGAATCCAGACACCCATCGCTACGGAGCGGATGTGGTCCATTTTTTCAGTGAGAATCGTGAGCCCGTTGGGCAGGACGGTGCGGCGTATGTTGCGTTCATTATCCATGATGATTCCTGGGTTCTTTTTTGCCCTTGCGTGCTCGGGGCCGCTCTTGGGGGTAGGGAAGAATGCGCTATGCTTGTCTCTACGAGCTGTGTCTATGATGCCGCCGGGCAGGAAAAAACCTATCTCTATTTTAGACTCTCCCGAGGCTGCTGGGGCGCATAGTCTTTTTGGCCTTAATCATCAACAACTTACGGACTTATTGGCGCAATTTGACGCGCCTGCCTACCGGGCGAAGCAGCTTTCCGGGGCGCTTTACCGGCAGTGGGAAGACGATCTGGACGAGGTTTCGACACTACCCAAAAAGCTGCGCGACGCCATGATCGAGAGCGGTTACAAGGTTGGATTGCCGCGGATTGTCGAGTCGTTTGTTTCGATGGATGGAACCGAGCGGTATTTGATTGCCGGGAATGACGGGCAGACGGTCGAGACGGTGTGGATGCCGGATGGCGATGGCGGCGAAGCGGGCGACGGGTCTGAGTCAGGAACGGATTTGCGGCGGGCGACGATCTGCGTCTCAAGCCAGATTGGCTGCGCGGTGAACTGCCAGTTCTGCCTGACGGCGAAGATGGGGATGATTCGCAACTTGACGGCAGGTGAAATTGCCGGGCAGGTAGTGGCGGTGCTCAAGCGCCACAAGATCGAGATTGGGAAGAAACGCATCAACCTCGTTTTCATGGGAATGGGCGAGCCGTTTCTGAATTACGACGAGTTCATGGCGGCGGTGCGGCTGCTGGTTCAGGAGGTAGGCATTCCCGAATCGCGGATGACAGTTTCGACTTCGGGGATCATTCCAGGGATTCTGCGGTTTGCGCAGGAGCCCATTCGGCCCAAGCTGGCGATTTCGCTGAATGCTCCGAATGACAAGGCGCGGACGGAGATCATGCCCATTACGAAGAAATGGGATATTGGGCATTTAATCCAGGCAGTGCGTCAGGTTCCGCTGCGTCCGAAAGAGAAGATTACATTCGAGTATGTGCTGCTGGGCGGCTTGAATGACCGGCAGCGCGACGCGGATGAAGTGGGCCAGATGCTGCGGCGCGCAAATCTTCCGCTCAAGGTAAACCTGATTGTGTGGAACCCGGGTCCGGGGATGCCTTACAGCATGTCTGATCCGCACACGGTGCATTTGTTTCAGTACCGGATCAAGTACAACAACATTCCGGCGTATGTGCGCCGGCCTCGTGGGCGGGATATTTTTGCGGCTTGCGGGCAGTTGAAGCGAACCACAGAGCTTGTTCAGTTGGGGGTCTCCTGAGGTTTCGCCTCAGCCTTTTACTTCGCCAGATTCACGAGATGTCTGACTTTCCTCAGGGCGTGCAAAAAAAGGCTTCGGGCACCGGAACGTCGTAGCATAGGCTGCATGAGCGATAACCTTAACGGCGTCGAAATGGCTTGTGATCTTTTGGAACGAGGTCCCCATGTCGATTTTTGATGAACTTCGCTGAAGCTCCGCAAGCACATATTCCCGGCAGCCCATAGCCATCTCCGAGCGGAATATGTCTTTGGTGTCCATCGGAGCACGCCTGGCCCTTTCAATGGCCTCTTCGCGCGAACGGACCTGGATGATCCAGTAGCCACCGATGACTTCTTTCGCCTCGGCAAACGGCCCGTCGGGCTTGACGAACATCCTCGATTACTATCACAATGAAGTACATATTATGCTCGGTGAATTTGAATACGTTCTGATCACCGCCGCGGCTGGCCTGGGCGAGAGCACCTATGGTGCGGCCATTCGTGAAGAGATCGAGAAGGTAGCAGGCCGAAAATGCTCGATTGGGGCTTTGTACACGACGATTGAGCGGCTGGAGAAGAAGGGCCTGCTCAAGACGTGGATGGGCGAGGCCACGGCGCAACGCGGCGGCCGGGCAAAACGCATGGTGCGCGTGACGCCGAAGGGCATGCAGGCGGCGAAGGAGTTTTACGAAGCGATGATGCGCGTAAGCCATAACGCTTCATGGGTTACGGGCAAGCCGGAGAGTGCGTCATGAGTTCACTGGCAGAGATGGCAACGATTTTTCTCACGCCCAGAGATCGGGATGCGGTGTTGGGCGATCTGGCGGAGACGGGCGCCAATGGATGGAATGCCTTTGCCTCTGTGCTAGGGCTTGCAATGCGGCAGCAGATGGAGCTTTGGCGCTGCTGGCAGCCGTGGGTTGCCGGCAGCGTGGCCTTCGCGGGAAGTGTGCTCTTGCTGGGCGTCTCGTTTGGGCTGTCGGTGGACTCGCGTCATCTTCTGCGCGGCGAGCGTGGCTATGGCAGCATGCTCTGTGAAGCTCTGCTGATGCTGTTGTGGGCGTGGACGAGCGGATTTGTGGTGGCGTCGCTCTCCGGCAAGACGCGATGGGTGAGCGCCATTCTGTGCGCGATCCCGTGCCTCTCCTGTGTGCTCCGGTTTCAGGACACCTCTCTCTCGCGTCTCTGCGTGCTCCTGTTTCTGCTGCCAGCTGTGGTCGGCGCCGTGCAGGGAGCATGCCGCGCTCGCTTGTCCCACAGGACAGCACTGACGCTGGCAATAGCCATGACTGCCTTGATGTTCGTTTGGGACGGCATGTACATGAGGAACTGGTTCCTGCTCCTGCCCGCATGGTGGCTTGTGGCTCATGCAGAACGACCGAAACTCTCCAACTAAGGCGGCGGCATGAAGGCGCAAAGGAAACAATTCGCAGCGGTGCTCTGCTCACTCCTTTTGACTGCGGTTTCCGCAGTTGCTCAAAGCGATGGGAGCAAGAGCAGGATTGTGGAGCGAGTGATTCATTCGAAAAACTTCGAGGGGAACAAGATTGGCGTAAGCGCCGACCGCAGGCTGGTGGTGTATCTGCCCGCCGGGTATGACGGAGCGTCGAAGCGCTATCCCGTTCTCTACTTTTTCCCGAGCCCGATGGATGGATACCGGACGCTTTTCGATACCAGCGGCGCACAGGCTCTTTTCGACCGCGCCATCGCGCGAGGCACCATTCGCAGCTTCATCCTTGTCTCCGTGGATATGACGACTCCGCTGGGAGCTTCGTGGTTTGTGAACTCTCCTGTAACCGGTAACTGGGAAGACTTTGTGGTGCAGGAACTTGTCCCCTATGTCGATGCCGGCTTCCGCACGATACCGGCGCGTGATGCGCGCGGACTTGTGGGAGAGCATATGGGAGCTTATGGCGCCATCCGCATCGGCATGAAGCATGCGGATGTCTTTGGCTCGATCTACGGCATGAATCCGGTGGGCACAGGATCAGGCGTGCAGATTATGGATTCAAGGCCCGATTGGGATTTGCTCGCGCACGCGGCTTCTCTGGATGAGGTGAAGAAGGATGGATTCTCCGCGATCTTCACGTCGATCTTTCAGGCCTACTTGCCGAACCCGGGGAAGCCACCGCTCTATGTTGATCTGCCTGCGCATCTGGAGGGTGGAAAGTTGGTAATCAACTCGAAGCTCACCGCGCGATTAAGAGATAGCTTCTTTCTGGAGTCGCTGATCCCGCAATATGCCGACAAGCTGAAGACTCTGCGCGGTTTCAAGTTCGACTGGTCGCGCAACGATGCGATCTGGGACCACGTGTATGCGAACCAGGCGCTCACGCACAAGCTGAATGAGTTCGGCGTTGTGCACGAAGCCGAGGAGTACAACGGGCTTTGGGACGCAGACCACTACTGGGGCGCAGAGGGTCGCGTCATGGCTGATGTGTTGCCGTTCTTCCAGCAGCATTTGGAATTCTAGTCGGGATTAGCATTACGGCTTCTCTAGAGAAAACAAGAATGGAAGTGTGCCGATATTCATAGTCTTAGAAGTTTGGGATTGTGGAAGCGTGACGGTCTTATGCCGCCCGAAATACTGTGCGGCCTGCGGCTCGGGTCGAGAGACCTTCCGGGCTTGCTGATTTGTAGCGATTCGCTGCGCTCCGGATGGGGCGCCCCCGGTTGTTACTTTGGATTGTTCTGTGAGTTGAGCGCGAGGCTCAGCGCCTGCGTTGCAACGCGGTCGGCGGCGTGGCGGAGGACGTTGCCTTCGTCGGCGAAGTTTCCGGTGATGCAGCGGATTCCCATGGCTTCGATGCGGTCAATGTCGGGCTGGATGGGCTCGGCGCCCTCGGCGGCGTAGCGCGCAAGCATCTCATCGGAGATGGGCCCGGTGTTCACGAGGGCGTAGTCGAAGATGGGCGCTCCGGCGTGTTCGTAGATGCGCTCGATGTGCTCGGAGGCGGTGAGATGCAGGCTCTCATTCGCCTGCGTCATCAGGTTGCAAACATAGACGCGGAGGCCGCGCGCGCATGACAGTGCTCGTGGAATCTCCTTCACCAGCAGATTGGTGATGATGCTGGTGTAGAGCGAGCCGGGGCCGATGGTGATGAGGTCGGCATGCTCGATGGCGTCCAGGGTTTCCGGCATCGGCGCGGCGTCGGGCGGTTCCATGCTCAGTTCGACGATATGCTTCTTGCTGGCGGTGATGTTGGTTTCGCCGCGCACGATCTCGCCATCGTCCATGCGCGCAGAGAGGCTGACGTTGGCGGTAGTCGCCGGATAGATATGGCCGCGCGTGGCCAGGATTTCGGCGGAGAGACGGATCGCCTGGGCGAAGTCGCCGGTCATTTCCGAGAGCGCGGCGACGAAGAGGTTGCCGAAGCTGTGGCCTTCGAGTCCCGCGCCGGAGCGGAAACGATGGCCGAAGAGGCGGGCGAGCAGGTACTCGTCTTCCGAAAGCGCGACCATGCAGTTGCGCAGGTCGCCCGGCGGGAGCATGTTGAAGTCCTTGCGCAGGCGTCCGCTGGAGCCGCCATCGTCTGTTACCGTAACGATGGCTGAAAGATCGCTGATGACGCATGGGACATCGGCGCATTCCGGCCTAGCCGTTGCCGGAGACGGCACAAAGCGCTTGAGTCCGCGAAGCAGAGTCGAGAGGCCGGTGCCTCCGCCCATGGCGACAACCCGCAGGCAGGTCTTTTCTGCGACGGGTGGCGAGGTGAACGAGGGTGCGAGGATCGCGTGCTTCATGAACAGCTCAATCAAAGTAAAAGCTCAGTCAAAGTGTATCGGAATCAGGACGGTCATGGCTGCCGCTCAGATGGGTGCAGGTGAAGCTGCTGGTCGCCGGGGACCATGTCCGCCGTGCCCAGAACCAGTCGCGTGCCGGCGAGCAGGCTGACATTTCTCTTGTTGGAGTCTAATACGTCTGCAAAGTGCGATCCTTCAGCTATTTCAAGCCGAATTTCGTCATCTCCAGTCACCGCGCCTACACGAATGGACGAATTTTCCCGGCCCGATGCCGGGTTGTTATTCTTCAATGCGCTGGCGCCAGTTCCCGCCACTACGCTTCCACTATTCTGAGCATCTCGCGGAAGAGCGTTATTCAGAGAATCTATGGAAGTGTCCGGGGCAATGACTTCGAGGATGTGAAGAGCAAGCGGAGTGCGTTTATGGCCGTCGCAATCGGCGGTTTCGATACGGAGCGCCAGGGTTGATTCTGGAGAAGATTTGCTGCGTTTGGTTGCCGAGACAACTCTTCCATAGATTCTCGCGCCCTGAGACAAGCTGCAATCCCCGACGGTCCACGGTTGAAGCGCTTCGGCTTGGAATGCCGTGCCGACCTTCGTGTGCCCTGCATCGAGTCCAATCATTAGTTTGGCTTCAAGGTAACCGGAGGCAGGATGTGGCATGTCTTGTGCCGGGGAGACTGCCGGGATCGAAAGAAAGCAAAGAACTCCCAGATGAACAAAAGGGCGAAGCGTGTGCCGATGTGGAGCTTTCAAAATGGCTCCCTGCAGGCGCCTGGCTAGGGCGCTTCCGGATAGAGCAGCTCGGTGAAGCGCGGGTCGTCGGCCATGTCCTGGAAGTCGGAGTCGCTGCGCGCCTGGATGCGGTTTTGCGGGTTGAGCTCGATGGCGCGGATCAGATGCTCAAGGCATTCCTCGGCCTGTCCGGTCATGCTGTCGAGAATCGCCAGGCCGTAATGGGCGTAGTCGGCTCTGGCGTCTTTCTTGAGAATGCCTTCGAGCTGATCGCGGGCGTCCTCGTAGTCTCCGGTATTGAGCAGGGAGATGGCGTAATCGTACTGCTCGCCGGTGGTGGCGAAGGTCAGCTCGGAATGTTTGATGTTGCGTTCGCAGGCGGCAAGGTAAATCTTCGACCGTTCGAGCAGCTCCGGCGGAGCGGTCGGGACGAGCTTTTCGAACGCGACGCGGGCCTTCTCGAACTTGCCCTCCTGCATCAGCTGCACGGCGCTCTGGTATTGCTGGAGCGCATGCTCATGGGCCTTATCGGCAACATGGCGTGTCTTTTCAGCGGCTGCGTGAGCCGTACGGCGAGTACCAGCAGCCTGACGAGAATCTTGCATAAGTGCGATTTTTCCTTGATTTTGGTCGAGACATACAGCGCGTCTGGCGACTGCATGGGGAAAATATCCCGCTGAACTCGTTTTTATACGCACAAGTCCTCTGCGAGTCAACCATGCTTCAGCAAACTGTCATGTCCGAACTATACGTATTCATTCTTTGTCTGACCAGACAGCAAGTTCGTTGCCAGCTGGATCGGCGAAATGAAAGCGGCGGCCTCCGGGGAATGAGAATGTGTCTTTGGTGATGGCGCCGCCGGCGTCGCGCACCTTCTGCTGGATTGCTTCAAGGCCGGTGGAATAGAGGATGACCAGTGGACCGTTGCCGGTCTTTGCATCGCCGCGGGAGAAGCCGCCTTCGACGCGGCCGTCGTCGAAGGTGACGTATTCCTCGCCCCAGTCCTGGAATTTCCAGCCGAAGACCTCGCCGTAGAATTTCTTGATGGCAGGCAGGCCGGGTGCGGTGAACTCGATGTAGTCGATGGCGCAGTCAATGTGTTGATGCTGCATGGGAAGTCTCCTTGAAGCGAATGAGTGACAGTTGAGTACACCAATGAATGATGTGCTCGCCAGCCTGCATCCGCGCCTCTGCAAGCTAAGGAGAGCGCAGGTAAAGTCCTCCGATTCAAAACATGGCGAGGACTTGCCAGGTACGCACAACACTATACGCCCTTGGCCAGCCAGAAAATCCTCAGTGCACCACCTCCAGCAGCAGGGCGCTGCCGTGGTCGATCTGCCAGTCCGGTTTGTTTGCGGCCAGAGTAATTGGTGTGGTTGCGTCTCCCGGAGAAACAATGGAAAACTCGCGAAAGCCGTGCAGACCAGTTGCTGTCGTAGAAAACGGGCCGACCGCGCGGGGCAATCCGCCGGGAGACGATGGGCTGGCGTACACGCCGGAAAAATCGGCGAAGCCTACGGGCTGGCTGTAGCGGTCGTAGACCTTGCCTGCTCCGGCGGAAAGATACACTTCGTCGCCGCCGATCTGACGGGTGGTCCAGTCGGCGGGACTGCTGGTAGCGCGGTCGGTTCCGCCGAGAGGCAGTCTGGTGTTATAGACATTGTTCGGCGCGGCGGCGGCCAGCAGGCGGACGTGAACGGGAAGCGTGCGCCCTTTCCAGCGCAACTGATCGAAGAGAATGCTGACTGAGGAATCGCTGACGCTGACCACATGGCCATCGAGCCTGGTCCCTCTGGGCAGATTGACGTGGTCGCTGACCGGCACGGTCTGCACAAGCTCTGCCGTGATGGGCTGACCCGGCTGCAGGTTGTGGGGTTTCAGAGTCTTGTTGATGAGAACAGGCAGGGTCGCGCCCGGTGGTGGAGGCGCCAGCTCTTTGGTAGCTTGCGCCGCGTAGACCGGAAGGGCGACGCTGAGGGCGAGGAATGCAATCAGGCATCGCATGGTGCTCATCCTTTCACTCTCTTAGACGCGCAGGCGGGGCCGTGTGGTCCCCGTTTAAGAAGACGTTCAGGAAGACGATTTGTTCCCGCTGTAAACCGCGGGGTTCAAGGCCGGGTCGTTGTACATCTTGAGCTGGCGATAGAGCTTAAAGCGGCGTTCACCCGCGAGGGTCTGCTGCCAGAGGCGGTCGAGGCAGCCGGCGAGATCGTCCCGCTGGTCTTTGAGAATCTGCAGGCGCTCGCGGTTGCGGTTGGCGTGGCCTGCAGGCGCGTCGGCGCGTGCTATCTCTTCAGCGGTATGGAAGAGCTTGAGCGCGAGGATCGAAAGCCGGTCGATGATGAGGCCGGGGCTCTCTGAGTTCAGCTCGGCTTTGGTGTTGGGAAGATTGAGCGAATGCAGGTGGTCGAGTAGAACCATGTCGCAGCTTTCGGCAAGATCGTTGCGGCGCTGGTTGATGCGGTCGATGGCGCGCTTCACTTCTGCCAGGTCGCGATCGGTGGCGTGGGGCGCGCGGGCCTTGTCTTCCGTATGCCAGAGCTCGAAGTTGGCCAGGTGCTGGGCGATGACCGTGTCCAGAAACGTCCCGTGGCTCTCTGCCGGCATGGCAGGTAGCTGCTCGTGCCACAGGGCGGTCAGTTGGTCGTGCCAGCGGGTGATTTCCGTCGCGGATAGAAGTGTGGTGACAGGCAGGGGCATCGAGATGTGTCGGCTGTACTTTTTGCGGTGCCGCCGCAAGCTCTTATGTTAGAACTAATTCTCTGATTCGTGCGACAGGTTTCCGGATACAGAAAGAGGTTGAAGGCCATGGATGAGCGCATCCTCTGCATTACAACGTATGAAAAGGGACAGGCTTTCATGCGGCAGTGCGCCTCGATGGGTTGCCGCCCGGTGCTGCTGACGGTCGAGAAGCTGAAAGACGCCGACTGGCCGCGCGACATTCTGGAAGACGTGCTGACCATGCCGCCCAATCTCAGCCTCGAAGAGATCATCCGGACGGTGGCTTATGTTGCGCGGGGATGGAAGATCGACCGCATCGTGGCGCTCGACGAATTCGACATGGAGACGGTGGCGGCGCTGCGCGAGCACATGCGCATCCCGGGCATGGGACGCACGACGACGGCGCACTTCCGCGACAAGCTGGCCATGCGCTTTGAGGCGCAGCGCGCCGGAGCGCTGGTTCCGGAATTTGCTCCGGTGCTGAACTATGACGATCTGCGCGCATATATGGCCAACGTGCCTGCGCCGTGGGTGCTAAAGCCGCGTGCGGAGGCGTCGGCGATCGGAATCAGGAAAATCCACGATTCCGAGCAGCTCTGGCGGACGCTCGATGAGCTGGGCGACCGGCAGAGCTACTATCTGCTGGAGCGCTTTGTGCCCGGAGATATTTATCACGTCGACGCCATTACCAGCGAGCGGCAGGTGGTATTTACGGCGACGAGCCGCTATGGAAAGCCGCCGATGCAGGTGATGCACGAGGGCGGGGTGTTTACAACGCGGATCGTCGAGCGCAGCGGCGACGATGCCCAGGAGTTGACGGCGCTCAATACGCGGCTGATCCCGGCCATGGGGCTGGTGCGCGGCGTAACGCATGCCGAGTACATTCGCGCGAAGGACGGGCGCTTTTATTTTCTGGAAGTGGCGGCGCGCGTGGGTGGGGCGTTCATAGCAGACGTTATCGAGTTTGCGACCGGCGTGAACCTCTGGGCGGAGTGGGCGCGGATCGAGGTGTCGTCCATGCGCGGCGAGCCATACACGCTTCCGTACACGAAGCAGGATTATGCGGGCAGCGTGCTGTGCCTGGCCAAGACGGCGGAGCCGGATACGTCGATGTTCGATGCGCCGGAGATTGTCTACCGCATGAAGAAGCACCATCATGCGGGGCTGATTGTGCGGTCGCCTGACCCGGATCGGGTGCGCGCCCTGCTTGAAGACTATAGCGTGCGGTTTGCCCGTGCCTACCTGGCGGTGGCGCCTGTGCCGGACAAGCCGACTGCTTAGAATGAGTTGAGAGGATGTATTCGTGAGCGAGCCAGCTTACCAGTTTCCGCACCGGCGCTACAATCCGCTGCGGCGGCAATGGGTGTTGATTTCACCGCACCGCACGCAGCGGCCATGGCAGGGCGAGGTCAATCCGTCTTCGGGATTCTCGGATGTGCATTATGACCCGGCGTGCTACCTGTGCCCGGGAAATGCGCGCGCGGGAGGGCATCGCACGCCTCGCTATG
>Ga0335073_10009815_pt1 | contig 13434 bp, 18 predicted proteins | sample Lox_Sample_22_FD_207093 | JGI IMG/M metagenome (GOLD analysis project Ga0335073, IMG submission 207093) | Soil microbial communities from Loxahatchee National Wildlife Refuge, Florida, United States - Lox_Sample_2.2 | ecosystem: Environmental > Terrestrial > Soil > Wetlands | place: USA...
TGCGAGCCGGCCCGGCTCCTTTACCTGCATCGAGAGTCCCTGGAGCTCATCGGGCAGATACGGGACGAGCGAGACGAACTTCGAGAACTGGCTGACCAGATGATCGTGCAGCGCGGCGACTTCCTTATCGACCGACGTAACTTCATTGAGGCGCGTCACGTGCGCAACGAAGTAGGGCTCGCGCTGGGTGAAGTTGCCGAGCTCGACGCGCGCCAATCCCTGCACCAATACGCGCACGCTCTGGTCGGGATAACGCAGCATCTTGAGGATCCGCACCGCGGTGCCACGCGGATAGAGTCCCTCGGGCGCAGGCGTTTCCTCCTCGGGATTCTTCTGCGCCGCGAGCGCGATAATCCTCGAGGTCTGGCCGACATCCTCGATCAATTTGAGCGAGGCCGCGCGCGAAACCAGGAACGGATGAATTTGGCTGGGGAAGATTACGATGCCGCGCAACGGCAGCACCGGGAGCAGCTCGGGAATCTCGACGGTGCTGAGGTCGTCGTCGATTTCGAAGCGCTTTTCCCCTTTTGGCTTGTCTGTCATAGGTGATTCCAAACCTCTTCGCGGAGGGGACCCGCGCCGCCCGTACTTCCACGCACTCCAAAATTTACCGTAATATACGAGTGCCGGGCGGACAAGGTAACCTCTCGGTAATAGAACCTAATCACGGTCGGCGGCGCGCGCCACTGAGGTCGAATTGCCCAAGTACCGGTTCGCAAAATTATTCAGTGAGGATGAAGCTAACGAGCTTGTTCCACGGCTGGAAATACTTGTCCGTCGGTTGCAGATGCAGGCCAATTCGCTCCGTGAGCGTATCCAGGACCTGTCCGATAACGACGCCTCCGTGCTCAGCCGCGAGCTCGATGACCTGGTCGCCGAGTATCCGGAGCTGCGCACCTTTACCGCGACGATGGCCGACGCGGCGTCAGAGATCGATTCGCTCGGGTGCCTGCTCAAGGACATCGACCAGGGCCTGATCGATTTTCCTCACGAGCAGGGCGAGGACGTTGTCTTCCTGTGCTGGCAGTTCGGCGAGCCGCGCATCGTCGCATGGCACAGCGTCGAGAGCGGGTTCTCCGATCGTCAGCCGCTGCCCGGCGCGCAGAAGCTGTATCTCAACTGAATGTGATCGTGGACGGGCGGGAGTAAAGTTGACGGCATGACAATCGCGCTCTTCGTTTATTTGCTTGCGCTCGCATGCTGGCTCGGCGGAATCATATTTTTTTCGTTTTTCACGGCGCCGATGATCTTCACGCGGCTGCCGATCGCCGAGGCCGGCAAAGTGATAAGCGCGATTTTCCCGCGCTACTACGCGCTCGGATACATCGCGGGAATTATCAGTCTTGCGCTCGCGATTTATTTCACCTCGATGCGGCATTCGCGGATTTGGTGGGCGGGCGCGACGCTCGCGATCGCGATTGCGCTCGCGATCACGCTGTATGCCGGGATGATCATCCGACCGCGCGTCGATTCGATTCGCACTGTCGCCGAAGAGGCGACGCCCGATCCGGCGCGCAAAGCGGAGTTCGATCATCTGCATCGCCTGTCCGTGATGCTGAACGGCGCGGTGCTGCTACTCAACCTCGCGGCGCTCGCCGGAACCGCAGGAGCATTGGTGCCGCGTGGCTGAGATCTATCCTTACAAGGCAATAATCCTCGATCTGTTCGATACGATCGTGACGTGGAATCCCGAGGGATTGCCGCGCGTGAAGTGGCGCGATCGCGAGACGTGGAGCACCGTGCCGCTGATGTATGAGGCTCTCGAAGCGGCCTTCGGCGGACCAATCGATCGCGATGCCTTTCTCGATACGCACTACGATGTCTATCGCGAGACTTTCGACGCGCGCGCTGAGCATGAGCCGCTTGAGATCACCTGTCTCGAGCGCATGACGCGCACCGTCCGGAAGTTCGGCGCCGAAGAAAAGATCGCGGCGGCGCTCGCCGAGGAGCTGCGCCGGATTCACATGGGTCGCGTGCGCGAAGTGACCTCGGCGCCTGCGCCGCGCGTCGAAGCGGTGCGCAAGCTCGCGACGAGGTATCGCCTCGGCCTGGTTTCGAATTTCGACGATGGCGAGACCGGGCACCTGATCGTCGCCGACACTGGAGTGCGCGAGCTGTTCGAGATCGTCGTGATCTCCGCCGACGCGGGCGTGCGCAAACCGCATCCGCAGATCTTCCTCGATACGATCGCGAGGATGGACCTGCAGCCGCGCGACGTTCTGTACGTCGGCGACACCGCGCATGACGACGTGCTCGGCTCCAAGCGCGCCGGGATGCATGCGGCATGGATCAACAAGCACGGCGAGCCGCTGCCCGAGGGCATGCCCGAGCCTGACATCATCATCAGTGACCTTGCAGAACTTCCGGCGCGGCTCGGCCTCTGACATGAAGCGGCTGCGCACGCTCAGCGTTATCGGCGCTGGCGAGGCTTCGCGCGAGCTCAGGAATCTTGCCGAGGAAGTGGGGCGCGAAATCGCGCGCCACGGCACGGTGCTCGTATGCGGTGGGCGCGGCGGCGTGATGGAAGCGGCGGCTCAGGGCGCACTCAGCGCGGGTGGGCATACGATTGGAATCCTGCCGGGGAGCGACCGCGCCGCGGCGAATCGCTACATCGAATTTGCAATCGCGACCGGGATCGGCGAGGCGCGCAACGCGATCGTCGTTGCCAGCGGCGACGCAGTAATCGCAATGGAAGGCGAAGCGGGCACGCTCTCGGAGATCGGCCTGGCGATGAAAATCGGACGGCCTGTGGTCGCGCTCAATTCGTGGGAGAATATCGACGGTGTGGATCGCGCTAACGATGCGCGCACCGCCGTCGCGCTTGCGCTCAAGCTCGCGGCTCGCGCGCGGAGAAAGTGATCACCGATGGCCTCGAATGAAAAAGCCGCCGCCTTTGCCTCGCTCCAGCGCGCGCCGTTCTCGGCCGCGCTCGGTCTGAAAATCGAAGCATCGACCGAAGGCGCGGCGACGGTGCGAATGCCTTTCAGTGAAAAAATTCTCAACGACGGTGGAATCGCGGCGCCGATACATGGCGGCGCCATCGCCTCGCTCGCCGATTTCGCCGCCTGCGCCGCAGTGTGGTCGATGCCGGAGACGCAGCGCAGCGCGACCATCTCAATGACGGTGAATTACACCGGCCCCGGAATCAAAAGCGATCTCATCGCGCGCGCGATCGTCCGCCGCAAAGGCAAACGCGTCGCCAGCATCACCGTCGAGATCCACGACGACAAGAAAAACCTCGTCGCCGACGCGCTGGTGACCTACAAAATCGCATGAGCGAGTTGCTCGACACGATTCGCAATGCTGGCGCGCCATTTGGACTCAACCTGGTCGCGGCAACTGCGGTTGAACGCTACGACGCTTCGATAACGAGTGGTCATCGGGCGAGTGAGCTTGCGCCCGGTGCGCGATCGATCGTGCTCGTCGGAAATGGCGGCGGTAGTTTGTGGGCGGCGCTCAAGCGGCATGCGGAGCGCAATCCCGGATGGTGGGAGCGTGAGCATCCGCTCGACGAATTCACGCGCGTGATTGTCGAAGGCTCAATCGCGGCGCCGATCCGCGCGTCCGGCGCGCGATGCGTCGTGGTTTATCCGTTCGTTCACGATAGTCGCACGCTCAACTTCGTACAGCTCGCGCGCGTCGCGGGTCTGACCGGCCCGAGTATCATCGGCGTCTCATTGCATCCGCAGTTCGGTCCGTGGATCGCATTTCGTGCCGCGCTGCTCGTCGACGAACTGATCGATTCGCCAGGGCCCGCCATCAACTTTGATCCATGTCCAACCTGCACGTCGCGTTCATGTATCAAAGCCTGCCCTGTGAACGCGGTCAGCATCGAGCGCGGATGGGATATTCCGAAGTGCCTGACGCATCGCGTCGAAGTCGAGCGCGATTGCATCAGCCGATGCCACGCCCGAGTCGCCTGTGTCATCGGCCCTGATCATATCTATCCGGACGACGAACTCGCCTACCATCAGACGCGCTCACTGCGTGCAATGCGCCCCTGGTACGAAGCGAATATCAAGAAGTCAACCTGAAGTACAAAACTCGCAAGTCGCGCCCGCATCAGGAATCGCGGCGTTTCGGAATCGCGGCGAGTCACAATCTCTTCAAAACAATTCGTGAATATTTATCGACCGCACTTAGGCAGTTCTGCCTAGGAGCGAGGTTTATTCGCTCACGCTCGCTGGCGTAGCCTTGCGCGCGGCTCTTCAGGCTTCCTGCGTTTGGTTTGGCTCTCTCAGCGATAGGGGGTTCGTAATGAAAGGTTTGATCGTCGTCGTAGCGTTTCTGGCAATTGGTGTGTTCGCCTCGCGAGGCTTTTGCGGCAACTACTTCAACACCTTGGCGCCGCACGCGTCGTTGCCCAGCGATTCCGCTTGTGCATCGCAGATTCCCACCACGCCGGAAGTGAGACCCGGCAACGCGCCATATAACTCCAAGTCCGCGATTCCGCCCGCCTTTCAACTGCAAGGCGTGCATAACTCGCCATTTTATGGAGTTACTCCCTCGCCCGTGCCGGTCTCAGACTTCGCGCGCGTCGATGGCAACTACTCCGGCTCGACCGACATGATCCTGCGCTGGGCCGCCTGCAAATGGGGTATCGATGAGAACACCGTGCGCGCGCAGGCGGTGCAGGAAAGCCATTGGCATCAGACCGATAAAAACGACTGGCGCACAACGTTATCGCAATGCGAGCGCGGCAACTGGTACGCCTGGACAGGCACAGGATGTGACCAGACCTATGGCATCCTGATGATCAAGCTCTACAACTTCAACGCATCGCCTGAGGCCGTCAACAGCACCGCCTTCAACGCCGACTTCCGGATGGCCTATCAGCGCGCATGTATGAACGGCGATGTCGCCAGCTTGCGCGACGACACACCGACGGACGGCTATCCCAAATACCCGCAGAGCGACACGGACACGATGCTCTGGGGATGCATGGGCGAGTGGTACAGCGGCGATTGGTACAGCTCGGACGCGATCGGTTACATCGGCCGACTGAAAGCCGCGATCAGCGCCAAGCTCTGGCTGACCTGGTAGGCGACTTAGGCTTGCGGCTCGGCGCTACGCTGCGCGATGAAGCGGCTGACTATCAAGCGCATCGAATCGATCGGCTGGATTCCTGTAAGTGGGAAATCGCCGAGAATGAAGGTCGGGTAGCCGAGCGCCGAGAACTCGTCGGCCTCGCGCTTGTTGGCTTCGAGCCGCGGGATAGCGACGCCACTGCGGATATCGGCGCGGAAGCGCTCGCGATCGAGGCCGGCGCGCGTGGCGATCTCCTCGAGGACGGAATGGTCGCCGATATTGCGCCGCTCCTCGAAAGCGGCCTGGAACATCGCGTCGTGATACGCGCGGAACGCGCCCGAGTCGCGCGCGAGCTCGGCGCCTGCGAGCGCAGCAGTCGAGTCGAGCCAGGCCGGCGGCATCGCCACCTGGATACCGGTCTCGGCGGCGACCATCAGGACTTTCTGCCGTTCGCGATCGGTGACGATGCGTCCGGGCTTGGCGCGATGATCGCGCATCGCGATCGGCACGCCTTTCCAGAGCGCCTCGAATTCGAGCTCGCGCTCCAGGTCGCTCACGATCCGCCATGCGATGTAACAGAGCGTCGAGGCGTAATCGAAATAAATTGGAACCTGGATTTTCCGCATCGGCGTCGGAGCTGAACTGCGAGAATATTGGCGCGAATCGCCGGCCCGGGGCAAATCGGCTTGCGCCGCCCCGACGTGTCGAACATCCTGAATTTCAACATGGACTCAAAGCGCAGGCCCATTCTGAAACTTGGCGTCGTCGATCTCGGCGTCGAAACCGCGTCGCTGCCAAGCGGCGTCACGGTCGATCTCGCGGTGATCCGGCATCCGGGAGCGGCGGCGATCGTGGCGCTCGATCGCGACGGATCGATCGCGATGCTGAATCAGTATCGGCACGCAATCGGCGGATGGCTTCGTGAGGTTCCTGCGGGATGCCGCAATGCGGGCGAGGACTATGCGCAGTGCGCGCGGCGCGAGCTGGGCGAAGAGGCGGGGCTCGCGGCGGCGCGATGGGACGCGCTCGGCGAGATCGTTACCATCCCAAGTTTTTGCGACGAGCGAATCGCGCTGTTTCTCGCGCGCGATCTTTCCGCCGGAACCGGCACGCTCGACCATGACGAAGTAATCAAGGTGACGCGCGTTCGCTTCGAAGACACGTTTGCGATGATCGATCGCGGCGAGATCGTCGATGCCAAAACGATCGCCGCGCTCTATCGCACGCGCGACTTCCTGGCGAAGGAGCGATCTTCGTGATCGAAGTGCTCGGCATCGAACATATCGATCTGACAGTCCGCGACGTGGCGCGCTCCGAAGCCTGGTACGACAAGGTCCTGCCCGCGTTGGGCTTCAGACGTATCGACGACGACGCTCCGCGATGGGCGAGCGCTCATCTGACGATCGCCATCAGGCCGTGCTCGCAATCGCAAGCCAGCGTTGAGCACGATCGCTATCGCGCCGGCTTGCATCACCTGGCGTTCAAAGCCAGGTCGCGCGCCGACGTTGATGAATTGTATCGATTCCTTGCAAGCGAAGGGCTCACGATACTCGACGCGCCTGCCGAGTATCCGCAATATGGCGAGAAATACTATGCCGTGTTCTTTGCCGATCCCGATGGCATGAAACTCGAGCTGGCGCATTTTCCGTGGGGATACTGGCGGCAAGTGCAATCCGCCGGAAGCGACGCGCGCCCGCGCTATGCGCTCAAGACCTGAGTTTCAATTTGCCCGCTTCGACCATGGGGAGAAGAGCGCCGCACGTAAGCGTTAAAAATGAAGTCTCTCGCGAAGACCTAAAGGGAGGGACGCTGTTCAAGGTAATTCAGCAAAGGCGCGGGCAAATCCACTTCCTTGATCCACTCGATTCACGACCTGCCATCTCGGGATGGCGCTTCTGAACATCGTTCCACGCAGAGAACGAGCCGACAACCGTATTGCCGAATACATCGATGACGCTGAACTTCATTGCTCAGGCAGCGGATATGGGTGATCTGGCGTGCGCCCAAAGATGATTCGCGCGTCCTATCAGAAAGCGTAACTTGACACCAAGTTACCACTAATTCAATCAACTCGCGGATAGCATATGCTGCTCAGCGGAGAGAATGTCAGAGGCGAGAAGGTTTCCGGCGCCGCTTGCGCGGCGCCTTCCGTGTCCTATGTCCCAGCCCGGTTCGCGATCGGAACCGGGCACGCCGCCGTGGCGGCGAAACTTGCTACTCGACGACTACTTCGTTCGGGAACAGAAATGTCGTCGCGCCATCGTCAAACTGCACCAGATACATATGACGATCGAGGTTGTTCACCTCGCGGATAATACGTGGTTTTTCGGTGAAGCGGCTGCGACCTTCATGATCGCGCACGGGCTTGAGGAGTCGGCACTGCTGCCCCACCAACATCTCGGTATTCGTGTTCGCTAGCATAGGTTTAATATCCTTTTCCTCGACATCCGGCTTCCGGCCTTCCACTACCCTTCTGCGAGTATAGCAAGCTCCGGGCCCAAGGTTTAGATGCCCAAAACCATCGCTGTCCATACACTTTAGACGTTCTCGCACCCTGCAAGATTTCGCTTTTACGTGTTAAAGGCACCAAACCGTGTACTGATTTCGTGACACTCCCCGACCAGTGGTAACACTATGGCCAGAAATGATAGGCAGGTCTCTGGCGCAGTTCGGAACCGCGAATAGAGGCCGGAAACCCAGATCTTCGCGTTTTCCTATTAGCAATCAGCGAGAGAATCAGATGCCTACGCTTTATCCGCTCGTAATGGGACGCCAGGCGGTCATTGCTTCCGAGCACTACCTCTCAGCCGCGGCAGGCGCGCGAATCTTCGCCCGCGGCGGCAACGCCATTGATGCTGCCGTGGCAGCTACGTTTGTGGAAGGCATCGTAAACCCGCATATGCATACGATAGGTGGCGAAGCGCCGATGCTCATATATTCGGCAGATGCTCGCCGTGTCGTCGCAATCAACGGCAATATGACCGCCCCTGGGCGCGCGACAATCAAACGCTATCGCGAACTTGGAATCGACCAGATTCCTCCATTCGGCCTCCTCGCAGCGGGCGTCCCCGCCGCCTTCGGTGCGTTGGCGACGGCGCTCAGGGAGTTCGGAACCAAAACGCTCGCTGAAGTTGCCGAGCCTGCCCTGGAGCTCGCCGAGGAGGGATTCCCAGTCCACGTCGGCTTGGCCGGTGAGGATCGCGGCCCCGATGCGATGGCGGGTGCAGGAGCTTCGCTGCGCCTGAACGCCGCTAACTTCCTCAAGCGATGGCCGACCAGCGCGAAGCTTTATCTGCCCAACGATGAAGTCCCGAATCCGGGGCATATCATCCAGAATCCCGCACTGGCGAACTTTTACCGCCGGCTCCTCGATGCTGAGGCTGCCGCACACAATCGCGGCCGTGCAGGTGCGCTGGACGCCGCGATCGAGCGCTTCTACCGCGGCGACATTGCACGCGAGATCGTTGACTGGTCCGACCGCAACCAGGGTTTGCTCTCCGCCGACGATCTGGCGCGCTTCGAAACGCGAATCGAAGATCCCGCGCACGCCGACTACCGCGGCGTGACCGTCTTCAAATGCGGTCCGTGGTCGCAGGGGCCCGTCTTTTTGCAGCAGCTCAAGTTGCTCGAAGGCTTCGATCTTCGCGCGATGGGCCACGACTCTGCCGATTACATCCACACCGTGATCGAATCGTCGAAGCTCGCCTTTGCGGACCGCGATGCGTACTACGCCGACCCGCAGTTCACCGACGTTCCGCTGGCCGCGCTGCTGTCGAAGGAGTACGCGGACCTGCGCCGACGGCTGATAGATTCGGCGCGCGCCTCAAAGGAGCAGCGGCCCGGCGATCCCCGTGCGATGCGCGCGCTGAATCCCGATGCGCCGCAGCTCCAGTCGTGGGGGCAGGGCACCATCCACGTCACGGCCGCCGATCGCGCGGGCAACATGATCGCCGTCACCGCCAGCGGCGGATGGATCCCGAGCTCGCCGGTTATCGACACGCTCGGCTTTCCACTCGGCTCGCGGATGCAGACCTTCTATCTCGACGAGCGCCATCCCAATGCGCTGCAGCCGGGCAAGCGGCCGCGCACGACCCTTTCGCCGTCGCTCGCGATGCGTGGCGACGAGCCGTATCTTGCGTTCGGTACGCCGGGCGGTGATCAGCAGGATCAGTGGACGCTTCAGTTCTTTCTGAACACCGTGGATTTCGGGATGAATCTGCAGGAAGCGATCGAAGCGCCGAAGTTTTCGACGCCGCACTTTCATTCGACGTTCTTCCCGCACAACACTTTGCCCGCAACGTTGCGGCTCGAAGACCGGATTCCACCATCGGTTCGTGACGCGTTGGCCGCCCGTGGCCACAAGATCGAGATGAAGCCGGCTTGGTCAGAAGGCCATGTGCTCGCGGTGCAGGTCGATCGCGAGCGCGGCCTGGTGCTCGCCGGCGCGGACCCGCGCGGTCAGCTCGGCCCGGTGATGGCGGCGCAAGCGATCGGATGGTAAATCAAGTATCGTTCACTTGCACTGCAATGATCGCAGTTTCGGGATTTGCGGAGGCGATGATCTTTCGCAATCCGATGAAAATCGGTAAGTGAACAGGCGGACGGCCCAGTGAATTGTGCTGTTGCCCTGACGCTGGCCTGTGGGGCAAATTTACGACCGCGAAAGCCTAGCAGCGGGTAAATTTTACCCGGTAGGTAACTTGTTATGGACCAGCGATTTGGGTTGATCGGACCCGCAGAAGGTAGAAAACTTAAGGTTGCTAAACGGTTTGGCTGACCCCAGAGCATTGGAAAGTGTGTAACTGTGGCAGGCACGGAAGCTGCTGAACGCGCAGGAGGGATGCTTGTGAGCACTCGGATATCGTCGGCTCTCAAGGTTGTTTTCGTGGCGATCGCGATCGTGGTGATAGCGGGATGCAGTGGCGAGCCGCTGTCCACTCGCGAGAAGGGTACCTTCATCGGAACCGGTGTGGGCGCCGCGACCGGTGCAATCATCGGCGCCGCAGTCGGCTCTCCGGGTGCGGGCGCCGCTATCGGCGCTGGTATTGGCGCGCTGGGTGGCTTCGCCGTTGGCAACCATATGCAGAACGAGGAAAATCAGCAGGCCCAGACCCAGTCTCAAATAAACTCCCAACAGCAGGAGATCGAGCGTCAGCGCTCGCAGATTCAGCAGCTCAAGCAGCAGCAGGAAACCGAGTAGGAGTAGCAACCATGCGCAAAACGTCAGCGATTATCGGGGTATTCGCCCTGATCGGAGTCTTTTTTCTCGCCGGATGCTCAGGCGATCCGCTGTCGACGCGTGAGAAGGGTACCCTCGGTGGCGCAGGCATCGGCGCGGCCACAGGCGCGATCATCGGTGCTGCGGTAGGTGCTCCCGGCGCGGGCGCTGCGATCGGTGCGGGTATTGGCGGTGTGGGCGGCTTCGCTGTGGGCAACGCGATGCAGAATGACGAGAATCAGCAGAAGCAGACCCAGTCTCAAATCAACCAGCAGCAGCAGGAAATCGAAAACCAGCGCCAACAAATCCAGCAGTTGAAGCAAGATCAGGAAACCGAATAGCGCGCGCCTCGTACTGCTTTATAGCAGGAGGTTCGTATGCGCAGGAACATCGCGATCGTCGCGGCGGCGGCGATTTTTGGTAGCCTTGTGATGGCTGGATGCTCGGGACAGCCGCTCTCGACCCGCGAAGAAGGTACTCTCGGCGGTGCAGGGTTGGGCGGTGCGGGTGGCGCTATCGTCGGCGCCGCGGTTGGGCATCCGCTGGCAGGCGCCATGATCGGCGCGGGCCTTGGCGGCGTGACCGGCTACGCGGTCGGCAACTCGATGCAGAACAACGAGAACGCGCAGTCCCAAAGCCAGGCTCAGATCAATCAGCAACAGCAGGAAATCGAGCAGCAGCGCCAGCAGATCCAGGCTCTGCAATCGCAGCAGAACACCGAGTAACAGCTTTCGATTCGGCGAAATAACGGAGGCGTCGCAATACGCCTCCGTTGCGATCTCGCCGCGCTAGGCCGGCCGGCAGAGCTTGCACGGGCGAAGGCCCGCATGCTCGGCTTTCGCGGCATTTGCGAAAATCAACGCTCGCGTCGGGTCTGCCCGTTTAGCCGCCGAGCACTCCGGCCGGCAGAAGATATGCGTCCCGCGATGCCCCATCACGGCTTCCGGCGGCATTTTCAAGTCGCTCCCGACATGAAATCCTTCCAGCTCGAGCAGTTGCAGCTTGCGATCGACGCCGCCGCCGTAGTTGCCGATCGTTCCATCCGATCTGACTACGCGATGACATGGCACGAACAGCGGAATCGGATTCGTGGCCATCGTCGTGCCGATCGCTCGCTGGCTGTTGGGATGCCCGACGGCAGCCGCGAGCGCCTGGTATGTGATCACCGACCCGCTTGGTACTGAGCGCAGGCGTGCCAGCGCGCGGCGCTGGAACTCGCTTTCCACGATCGAGAGATCTACTTTCTGATTGTCGAGCGCGGCTGCATCGCCGAGTTTGAAGTAACGATCCAACTCGGCCATCACCTTCTTCAGCGCCGGTTCGTTCTCGACCAGATCGAATCGCTCGCGCATCCGGCCGAGCATCCGATCGGCGCTCGAAGTCCACATGAAATGGAGCCCAACGAGGCCGCGATCGCTCTCCGCGACGAGCAGGTTCCCGAGCGGCGAGCCGACCACGCTTACGCGCGCCTCGGGCCGTCGAATCAAGCGGAACGCCTTGGCCGAGCGATGCTTCGCCCTTGCGATCATCGCGTCGATCGCTGCTTCGTCGTAGTTTTCCGGAATCTGCCTGTTCTTCATTTGCATCATGGTAGTCACTCCGCGGCGCGGATTTTCTTGAGCGCCTGGTAAACGCTGGCCCGCGCACTTTCGGGACTGCATTTGAGCCGCGCTGCGATCTCGTCGTACTCGAGACCGTCGAACTTGCGCATCGCAAGCGCCCGCCCTTGCATCCGCGGCAATTGCGCCACCGCAAGTTTCAGATGCACGAGGCGGTCTGGGCCGCCATTGCTCGCCCCCGCTCCGAGCGAAGCCAACTCCTCGGCGTCGCCACCGCCGTCGACGAGCGTACGCGATCGGCGTGCTTTGTCGCGCGAGCGATTGCGGCAGAGATTCGTCGCGATGCGATAAATCCACGGCCGCAGACCCTCGCGCGAGCTGAGCTTGGGGTAGGCGCGATAGGCGCGCAGCCAGGTCTCCTGGAACAGATCCATCGCGTCCTCGCGATCGTTGGTCGAGCGCAACAGGAAGCGCATGATCTCGCGCTCGAGCGACTTCACCGCCTCTTCGAACGGCGGCGGCAGGTTCAGCTTCACTTGCAGTGCCATCTTACCGTCTATAACCCCGCGCACCCCGATTCGTGAATCCGCCGTATCCGCGCTGCGTTGACCCGCGCTGATACGGGGGCTATCGAAGCACCAAGGGGAGGGCAGCGCCGGAGGTACGCGCATGACGCCCGTCGAATCGATCGCGCTATGGGCCGGGCTTTTCCTCGTCTCGCACCTGGTGATTTCTTCAGCCACCGTGCGCCCGCGCCTGCTCGCTGCTGTCGGTGAGCAGCCCTATCGAGGTATCTACTCGCTGGTCGCATTCGCCACGCTCGGCCCGCTCATCTATGTGTTCGCCTATCACAAGCATGCCGGTCCGATGCTCTGGATGCTGCGCCAATACGACTCGGCGCGCTGGCTCTCATGGTTTTTGATGCTGCTCGCGTTCGTGTTCTTCGTTGCGAGCCTTGTGAATCCGAGTCCCGCCTCGATAGGCGCGCCGTCGCAGTCCGCAGCGCACGGCATCCTGAAAATCACGCGCCATCCAGGATTCGTCGCGTTCTCGCTGTTCGGCATCGCACACATGCTGATGAACGGATGGCTTGGCGACGTGATTTTCTTCGGCATGTTCCCCGCGCTCGGCGTGATCGGCGGAATGCATCAGGACCAGCGCAAGCTCCGCGACCTGGGCGAGAGCTATCGCAAGCTGATGGCCGAGACATCATTCGCTCCATTCGCAGCCATCCTCTCAGGCCGCCAGCAATTCACATTCGCCGACGTGCCCTGGATCGGCCTCGCCGGCGGCGCCGCCGTAACCGTGATGGTGCTGGCGCTCCATCCATTCATCTTCGGCGGCAACCCGCTCGGGTGATTTGCGCGATGGCGATCTGTGAACTCACCCTCAAGTCCGGTTCTGTTTAATAACCTCGCCCGGACAGCGGGAGAGGTTATTAATTGAGGAAGGTTGTAGCGGTGGCTATTCTTTACGAATGGCAAAGGGCGTGAAGATTAACGTTGGTAGACTCCAGCGTTCGCAGTTCGACGAAGCCGTCGAGCTCCTATCCAAGGCCTTTCACGACGATCCATATCAGACTTACATTGAGCCAGACCCCGCGAGGAGAATGTGCGATCTCCATCAGTC
>Ga0335073_10009816_pt1 | contig 13434 bp, 9 predicted proteins | sample Lox_Sample_22_FD_207093 | JGI IMG/M metagenome (GOLD analysis project Ga0335073, IMG submission 207093) | Soil microbial communities from Loxahatchee National Wildlife Refuge, Florida, United States - Lox_Sample_2.2 | ecosystem: Environmental > Terrestrial > Soil > Wetlands | place: USA: Florida...
CGGCAGCGTTCTGGGTGGAGTGGTCAACGTTGTCAGCAAATCCGGAACCAATAACTTTCACGGAGCGCTTTGGGAATACCTTCGGAATAACGCATTTGACTCGCGAAATCCGTTCACCGATTTCAAGGGAAATGTTCCCGCCTCGCCGGCATCGTTCCGTCAAAACGAGTATGGCGGCGACTTCGGTGGTCCCGTCAGGATTCCCAAGCTCTACAACGGGACGAACAAGACCTTCTTCTTCGTCGCGTACGAAGGCTGGCGATATTCCAAAGCAGTGGCATCCACCTACATATCGCCAACGCCCGCGGAGTTGAATGGCGATTTCACCAACTCATCTGTTCTGACCAGCACCGGCCAGCCGGCCCTTCTCTACGACCCGTTCACCACAACCGGCACGCCGGGAAACTACCATCGTAGTTTGCTGGGCAATGGGCATGTTATTCCCGCGAGCATGATCGACCAAGGTGTGCAGACATTTTTGAAGGGCTACAGCGACACGCCAAACTTCACGGCAACGACGCCGGGTGGTCCAAACACGATCTTGAATTCCGTCGGTACCAACAACGCCAATGAGTTCAGCGGACGCGTCGATCACAATTTCAGAGGCACCAACACTATTTTCTTCCGCTATAGCTTTCTCGATGGAACCGCCGTCACCCCGAACTCGAGTCATGCGGCGAGTTCCTCAACCGCGGACAACAGAAACTTCGGCGGAGGCTATACCCATACTTTCCGACCGAATCTCCTTCTTGACGCAGCGCTTGGGTATTCGGGAAGATTCAACGCAGTGACGTCCACGGTTTTTAACAACGTTCCCGGCGGCGCCAACGCCATCTTCGCGGATGTACAAAAAGTCTACGGCTTTCAGAACTTCGGTTACTCTGCACCGACAACTGCAACCGGCTACGGCGGTATCGGCGGCAGCGGACCAGCGGGGTCGGAAAGCCACGAATTGAACTTCGCGGTAAATATGACCTGGATCCACGGGAACCACCAGGTGCGCTTCGGATTCCAGGAACAGATTCCAGAGATGACCCAGGGGCTTTCGGGTGGGCACTTTGGAGGCGCCACATTCACGTTTGCAACTGCGGAGACAGCCGACCCGCAAAACGCTTCTGCAACAGGGAATTCGATGGCGGGAGCCCTGATTGGCGTGCCGGACAACGGGCGCTTTCAGGCAGAAGTGAATGCCGTCCGCGTAGTTTCTCCCTCGGCTTACATCCAGGATGCCTGGAAAGTATCGCCACGGTTGACGATCAATGCCGGTTTGCGCTGGGACGGCGAATCATCGCCGCATCTTCTCAACGGGACCACTGCAGCCATGCTGGATCCGAACACCGGAAACTGGATCGTTTCGGGAGGCAAACTGCCGCCTGCCTGCAATGCTGCGAGCGGTGTGTACGCACCGTGCATCCCCTCGACCACGCCGGCAAATAACGCAATCATCGCAGCACACGTTACCGTCGCAGCCAATCCGAACCTAGGCCCCGACGCCAGCTACACAGACATAGGACCGCACATTGGCGTTGCTTACAAGGTCGACGACAACACCGTCCTCCGTGGAGGCTATGCCCTGGTCTTCGACAATTCGATCAGCACCATTCAAACGGTGAGAGATCGGCTGTTAGCATGGCCATCGAATGCTTCGTTACCCCTGGTCTTCAACGTGATCGGGCAGCCGGTAGAAACCGTCAGCCAGATTATCCCAACAATTTCCCAGACAAATGCATTGCCCACGGTGCCCACGCCATTCAACCAATTCGGTTGGTATTACGATCCCCATCTCAAGAATCCTTACTCTCACACGTTTAACATCGAAATCCAACGGCAGGTGAATGCAAGCCTGGTGGCGACGATCGGGTACGTGGGAGCCATCGACAAGGACCAGCCGATCACCGGCCTGGCCAACAACTCCCCAGAGCCTGGCGGCCACGGACTGGATCGCCCATTCCCTTGGTCGGGAACGGCATTGGAAGGTACCTCGCGCGGCTGGGCCAATTACAACTCTTTGCAAGTGAAAGTCGACAAGCGCGCCAGCAATGGACTTAATTTTGGAACCGGCTTTACCTGGTCCAAGGCACTGGACAGCGGTGGGAGCGGCTTCTATGGCGTTGAGAACGGCCCGCAGGGTTATTCAGCCTACCAGAACTACAACAATCTCCAGGCGGACTACGGTATCTCCGGGAACAGCATCAAGTTGCTCTGGTATGGGTACGGACTCTACGAGCTACCCTTTGGACCTGGAAAGCCCTATCTGAATCATGGTATAGGCGGAGTCGTTCTGGGTGGTTGGCAAACCAACCTCATTGCCTCCGCGCACTCGGGCATTCCCCTCGGCTTCCCGGATGCTGGATTAGATCCGGCGGGCATCGGAAATACCGGCACCTATAACTACGGTCGTGCCAATCTGACCGGCAATCCGAAGCTTTCCCATCCGACGAAGAGTGAGTATTTCAACACATCGGTGTTTTCTCACCCGGTGAATCAATACGGCAATTCCGGCCGGGGCGTCATCACCGGCCCGAATTATGACAACTTTGATTTTTCGCTGATCAAGAACATACCCATCCGTGAAGAATTAGGCTTCCAGTTCCGCGCAGAATTCTTCAATGTCTTTAATATCCAGAACTACAACACTCCGGGTGTGACTTACGGAGGAACTGGTTTTGGCGTCATCAGCTCGCTAGCTTCTGGAGCCACGCCGCGGCAGATCCAATTCGCTGCGAGGCTTCACTTCTAGCCAGTTTCAACGAGTTTGCTGTATTGCCTCCCGGTCGCATCAGGAATCTTGCAATTCTCCTGGTGCGGCCCTCTTCTTCACTTCTTAGCTAGAAAGGAACGTAAAGTTCGAACTATTGGCCTGCCGGAACCGTCACTAAAGATTCAGGGCAGGTAATGACAACGCGAACCAGGACCCTCCCTATGGTCGTTGGTCAGCGTAGAGAACCATTCAGGACAAATCTGAGAGGTGGAATGAATGGGTGAGGACTGACTAATGACTGCTTCTGTCTCGGGTGCTGCGACTCATGTGGGCAAGGATGATGATGCTACCCTGGTCGCGCTCCTCAGAGAAATGCTGCGCATCAGAGAGCTTGAGCAGCATTCACTCGATCTAAGTCAAAGCACACCGCCCCAGGTTGTCGGCTCGGCCCACTTTTGCGCCGGACAGGAGGCTGTTCCGGTAGGAGCCAGCGCCGGCCTGAACGACGACGACCAGATGGTCGCTACTTATCGCGGTCATGGCTGGGCGCTCGCCTCCGGCCTTTCACTTACAGAAGTTTTCGGCGAGATATGCCAGCGTGCTATCGGAATAAACGGCGGCCGTGGTGGCTCGGCCTACATGATGGCTCCCGACCGGCGGTTCATTGGGGAGAACTCGATTGTCGGCGCGGGCCTGCCGATCGCCTGCGGCGTCGCTATCGCGAATGTAGCCGCCAAGAACGAGAAGGTCGTCATTGTTTCGATAGGCGACGGCGCCTTCAACCAGGGAGCTACCCACGAGGGTCTGGCCTTCGCGGCCGCGCGGAGCTTGCCGGTTCTGATCATCTGCGAAAACAATGGTTGGTCGGAATTGACGCCGACTTCCCTCACCTTCAAAGTGGAAAGGGTTGCCCAAAGAGCAAGCGGTTACGGGATGCCCGGCGTGACGATCGATGGCGCCGATCCGGTCGTTGTCCGCGACACGGTGCGAGAGGCCGCGAAGCGAGCGCGGGAAGGAAAAGGACCTGTCCTGATCGAGTGTAGAGTGCCCCGACTATGGGGCCACTACAACCGCGATATCGAACATTACCGCTCCAAGGAAGATCGCGACCAGGCACGGGCGCGGGACCCGATCACCAACTTCTCCAGAAAATTGATTGCCAACGGCGCTCTCACCGAAGCGGGGTTTCGCGACCTCACAGCCAGTGTGAAGGCGGAAGTGGACGAAGTTCAGAAACGCATACTCGATTCACCACTGCCCGATACAGCCACGGCTCGCCGGCATGTGTGGTCAGAGGCTCCGCTAGAGTGTTCCCTGGCGAAAGCCCCCGAAACAAATGAAACCAAGACGATCAGTTTCATCCAGGCGGTGAATGAAGCGCTATCGCGCGAATTGGCCACACGCCCCGAGGTTCTGGTCTATGGCGAAGACGTGGGGCAGGCCGGCGGTATTTTTGGGGCCTCGCGCGGATTACAAAAAGCATTTGGTGCAGAGCGCGTCTTCGATACGCCGATCTCGGAGAGCGCGATCCTGGGCTCGGCAGTGGGCGCGGCACTGATGGGCATGAAGCCGATCGTCGAAATCATGTGGGGCGACTTCATGCTGGTCGCACTGGACCAGATCATCAACCAGGCGGCGAATGTTCGCTATATCACGGGTGGGCGGTCGGGTGCGCCGATCGTGGTCCGCACCCAGCAGGGCGCGACGCCGGGCTCGTGCGCGCAGCATTCCCAGTCCCTGGAAGCGCTGCTGGCGCATATTCCGGGATTGCGGGTCGCAGTTTCAGCGACGCCCCAGGACGCCTACAACATCCTGCGAACTGCAACTGCATCTCCTGATCCATGCATCGTCTTCGAAGCCAGAGGGCTGTATCAGACTCAAGCACCGGTGACCTTTACCGATGTAATTGAACCGATTGGAAAATCGCGGCTGCACAAACCCGGGCGGCATGTGGTGATTGTGACCTGGGGAACCATGCTTTCCGTCGCCCTCGATGCGGCCACGCAACTGGCTCAGGAAGGGATTGATGCGGGCGTGCTGGATCTTCGCTGGCTCTGCCCTCTCGACAAGGACGGCTTATGCGATGCCGTTGAGGCTGCTGGTGGCAAAGTCGTCGTGTTACACGAAGCAAATCGTACCGGGGGATTTGGCGCAGAGATCGTAGCGCAATTGCATGAGGTTTTCGGCAAAGAACTGCGAATCTCTCGGGTAGCGATGCCGGACATGAGAATCCCCGCCGCGCCCGTTCTGCTGCGTGAGCTCCTCCCCTCAGCGGCAAAGGTCGTGGAGGAAACCAAACGGCTGCTTGCGGCGGCTAAGAATTGACGGCTGCAGAGGGGCAGGGATGGATTTCCTGGTGTACATGGAAGTTGGCCGCATAGACGGCGAGGAGCAAGAGAAGCAACTACGGGAGAAGGAGGCAGCCCGCAGCCGTGAGCTGGCAGAACAGGGAATCCTGTTGCGTTTATGGCGAGTACCGGGGCGGCGGGCCAACTGGGGCATATGGCGCGCCAACGACTGCGATCAACTTCACGATGCGTTCGTGTCGCTGCCTCTTTTCCAATATCTGACGATTACGGTGCACCCACTTGCGTCTCACCCAAACGATCCAGGCGGCCCAGAGAGCAGGGCGGTTTCGGAATGAGGAGGATTTAGTCCAGGAATGACTTCGATCGAGGATCTCTACCGGTTAGATGGGAAAGTAGCCCTGGTAACCGGCGGATACGGCGGCATCGGGGAGGCCGTGTGCCGTGGATTGGCTGCTACGGGCGCAAAGGTCGCCATCAGCGGACACAACGGCGAGCGCGCAGCGGCGCTCGCGCAATCGCTGCAGTCCGAAGGTAAGGCCGCGTGGGCCGGCCAGTTCGAAGCTACATCGATCTCCGCAACCAGACAAATGGTCGACGAGGCCGCAGCCCATTTCGGCCGGCTCGACATCCTGGTGAACTGCATTGGTCTCAACCGGGAAGAGAAGGCTGAAGAAGTAACTGAAGAGATGTTCGACTACGTCTTTGATGTGAACCTGAAGAGCGCGATGTTTCAGGCGCAGGCGGCTGGGCGGCACATGATTCGCCAGGGAACGGGAGGAAAGCAGGTTCATCTTGGCTCGGTGCGCTCCATGCTTGCGCTGCGCGGCCGCGGGTACGCCGCATACTGCGCTACGAAGGGCGGCCTGATCACGATGTGCCGCCAGCTTGCCGCTGAGTGGGCGCCCCAGGGAATCAATGTCAACGTCGTCGCCCCCACGTTCATTCGCACCGAGCAGGTTGGGAAGATGCTGGCGGACAAAACGTTCTACGCCAACCTTGTCAGCCGGATTCCGCTGGGACGGATTGGTGAGCCGGAGGAGGTTATGGCTGCAGTGCTCTTCCTGGTTTCTCCCGCGTCCAACTTCATCACTGGACAAACCATTTACCTGGACGGCGGTCTTACCGCAACGCAGTAGTTGTCAAGCAATAACCGGAGAGGGGATCCAGCAGCGTGGCAGAAAAACTGATTGATCTGAGTATGGCGGTTCACAACGAGATGGTGACGTTTCCCCGCGTAGTGCGTCCTGCCCTCGTGATGTATGAAACGTGGCAGGGTTTCGCCGAACGGATCGGAGCGGCGAAGTACGGCGTGGATCATCTTACGGCCCACTGCATGATCGTTCTGGGCGACCATATCGGCACCCACATGGATTCCCTGCGCCATATGCGCGAAGATGCGCCAGGACCGGAAGCGATTCCACTCGAATATTGCTATGGCGACGGGGTTTGCCTGGACTTTCGCCACCTGCCGAAGGGTACGGGCATCAGCGTGGAGGAAGTAAAGAAAGCGCTGGACAAGATCCAGTACACCCTGAAGCCGCTGGATATCGTGTTGATCCACACGGGAGCCGGGAAAATCCAGGACAGTGACACCTATTTGACCGATCACGTAGGCATGACCGGCGAAGCGACGAACTGGCTCCTGGATCAAGGCATCAAAATGACCGGCATCGATGCGGTCACCTACGACCCACCCATATGGGCGATGTTCGAGCGGAAGAAATTCTGGGAAGCGCACCGGGTGATGTGTACCCGTGAGTATTACCATCTCGAGAACCTGACGAATCTCGACCAGCTTCCTCCTTTTGGGTTCAAGCTGAGCCTGTTTCCGATCAAGTGGGTCAATACGACGGGCGCGCCGGTGCGCGCGGTTGCGATCCTGAAGGGATAAGCGATGCAGTTTGTCTCCATATCGCAGCGGCGCACGGGTTTCCCGGAAGAGCGCTATGCGGAGCTTGCAGAAGCGGAGATGGATCGGGCACGCGAGTTATATACGGCGGGATGGATCCGGCAAATATGGCATCGAGCGGATACGCCCGGCGCTTGCCTGCTTTGGGAAGCCGGCAACGCCGATGAAGTGCATGCGATGTGGAGTTCGTTTCCATTCGCCAGGGCTGGGATGACCGAGATGACGCTGATTCCAGTCAAACCGTATGGCGGGTTTCAACCGCGCACCAAGAAATGAGGCTGCAGTTCAGAACTCCGTGCTGAAAACCGTCACCCAAAGCGGGCACAAAATCCAGCTCACGCCCAACCAGATTCGTGGGTTCTGGGCGTCATGGGGCGGTCTGGCCCTGGACGGCATGGATTCATTCATCTATGCCCTGGTACTTGTGCCGGCGATGCGCGACTTGCTGCCACGCTCCGGCATTCAACCAACGGTTGGCAACCTGGGATTTTACGGCAGCATTCTGTTTGCTGTTTTTCTGGTGGGTTGGGGTTGCGCCTTTCTATGGGGGCCGCTGGCGGACCGCTTCGGACGGGTACGCTCCCTGATCCTGGCTATTCTTTGCTACTCCGTCTTCACGTTTTTGGGCTGCATCGCGCAGAACGTCTGGCAACTCGGACTGTTCCGCTTGCTGGCTGGTTTTGGAGTGGGGGGAGAGTTTGTTGGAGCCTCCATCTTCATCGCCGAAGAACTGCCCAGCGACCGCCGTGTACCGGGCGCCGCGCTGCTGAATGCGGGTTATTATGCAGGCCTGTTTATGGCTGCCGGATTGAACTACCTGGTCGGCGCGCGGCTGGGATGGAGGGCCATGTTTGCAGTGGGAATTGTCCCGGCTTTGTCCATCGCGCTGATCCGGTACCACGTGCATGAACCGGAGCGCTGGAGAAAGCGGCTGGAAAGCATCGGGAGTTGGACCGCACGCGATTCCTTCTTCTCTCTCTTCTCGCCGGAATATCGCAAGCGGACCGCACTCAACTGCATCTTTGTTTTGGTTTCGATGATCGGCTTGTGGGGCGGTTCCGTCTATGCCCCGGGGGCTGTAACCCAGGTTGCGCTACGTGAGGGTTACAGCAATGGCGACGCAGCGCGCATTGCCTCGTGGGCGACCATGTTGCTGGCGATCGGAACCATAACGGGCTGCTTTGTGATGTCACGGGTAGCGGATGTGCTGGGAAGGCGCGGAACGCTGGCCCTGTTCTACGCCACGATGACGGTGGCGATTCCACTTGCGTTCGGATACACGTTTTATCCCGGCCATGGCGGCTTGCGGGCATTCGTCGCTTGCTTGTTCCTGGTCGGCGTGGGCGGAGGCAGCTTTTCGGTACAGCTTTTGTGGATCCCTGAACAATATCGCAGCGAGTGCCGGGGAAGCGCTCTCGCTTTAGCAACGTCCATCGGCCGGTTTGTCGCCGCGGGCGGCACTTTTATCGTGGGCGCCGGCATCGCCCACTACGGAAGCATCGGCGTACCGGTCGCACTGACTGCGCTGGCATTTGTTTTTGGATTGCTGTTTGTGCCTTTCGGTGTGGAGACGAAGAATCAACCTCTTCCGGTATAGGCGCGATCGTGATGCGCAAGATATCCGGGAAGACTTTCAAGGAGTCAACCATGGCAGGATCACTCAAGCGCCGTAGCTTCCTCAAGACAGCCGCTCTCGGACTCGGCAGCATGGCAGTTCCTTCTCTCCAGGAGGCGTTTGCCAAGAAGGTATCGGCCAAGAAGATGCGGATCGGCCACACCTGTATCACGTGGGGAACCTTCCCACGCCCTGGGGATGACGCGACCCTCGAACCCGCGCTCAAAGATATTTCCGCCGAAGGATTCTGGACGTTCGAGACATTTCCCGAAGTACTGGACAATTGGGACAAGCGCGGACTGCTTACCCCTCTGATCGCGAAATACAATGTGCCGCTGCGCTCGGGCTACATCACGGGCAATCTGATCGACCCGGCAAAGAGAAAAGACGAAATCGATCGCATCGTGCGCCTGTCGAAGGTGGTGCAGAAGTTCAACGGCGGATTCATCGTCCTGGCGCCCAACAGTGTTAAGCGCGATACCTACAACTTCCAGGATCACAAAGCCGACATCATCTCGGCGCTGAATGATTATGCGGCGGCCATCACCGATCTGGGCCTGATGACCGGACTGCATCAGCACACCGGGACCGCCATTGAGGCCCGCGATGAAGTCTACGCAGTGATGGACGCGGTAAACACCAAGAATCTGAAGTTCGCCCCGGACGTAGGACAGTTGCAGAAGGGCGGAGCCGACGCGGCTAAGGTGGTCAAAGATTATCTGCCACTGGTAAGGCACATGCACCTGAAGGATTACAAAGGCTGGCAGTGGTACTCCGGCTACTGTCCGCTGGGCATGGGCCAGGTGGACCTTAAGGCGATTCTGGAAATGATGGAAAGCATCGGCCTGATCAACGACGTCATGGTGGAACTGGACCCATCGCCGAACGGCCCGATGACTCCGCTGCAAACCGTACAAACAACGAAAGCATATTTAGAAAAACTGGGCTTTAAGTTTCGCACGTAGCCTTTGAGGCAACGAGGAACCTCCAATCTATGCGAACACATCACAAGGGCTTACTCTTTGCCGCCGCCACAGCCGGTGCATTTTGCGCGGCGGTCTCATATTTCGCTCCGTCGATCGACGCCCGATCCCACAAGAATGCGTATTCAACGTGGAGTGACTACGCCGGCTCGCCCGATTCGATGAGCTACTCCTCGCTGGACCAGATCAATAAGAGCAACGTAACCCAGCTCAAGCAGGTGTGGTTTGTAGCGGCTCCAGGGCCGGCAGGAAGATTTTCGTTCAACCCCCTGGTGATCGACGGGGTAATGTATGTCGTGGGCAAAGACGATGGGATTTATGCCCTCGACGCAGCGACAGGAAAGGAGATCTGGGCGCACCCAGTACAAGGCGGACAGCCAACCAATCGCGGCTTCAACCACTGGATTTCCAAAGACGGTAAAGACCGGCGGCTGATTTTCTCTGTGGACGGCTATCTCCAGGAACTGGACATGAAGACGGGAGAGCCTGTTTTGTCCTTTGGGGATAAGGGCCAGGTAAATTTGCGGGAAGGGCTGGGGCGGGATATTGCAACCGTCACAGAAGTACAAAGCGGCACGCCAGGGCGCATCTTCGAAGATCTGCTCATTCTCGGTTCTGCACCAGGCGAAGCGTATGGCTCTCCTCCGGGAGACATTCGCGCCTACGATGTGCGCACGGGGAAAATGGCCTGGGTTTTTCATACGGTACCCCGTCCGGGAGAGTACGGTTACGATACGTGGCCGCCGGATGCATGGAAGCATGCCGGCGGGAATAATGCCTGGGGAGGAATCTCGCTCGACGAAAAACGCGGGATTGTATATTTCCCTCTCGGTTCGCCTACGTATGATATGTACGGCGCCGACCGCATCGGCAAAGACCTGTACGGGGATTGCCTGCTGGCGCTCGATGCCCGCACCGGCAAACGGTTGTGGTATTTCCAGGTGGTCCATCATGACCTGTGGGACTACGACCCTACCGCAGCTCCCATGCTTCTTACCGTCACACATGACGGCAAGAAAGTGGATGTTGTAGCCCAGGCGACCAAGTTCGGCTACTTGTACGTCTTTGACCGAGTCACGGGTAAACCGCTGTGGCCAATTGAAGAGCGGCCGGTGCCGAAGAGCGATATGCCAAACGAGCAGGCGTGGCCGACACAGCCGGTGCCCACGACGCCACCTCCTTTCGCGCGGCAGAAGTTTACGGTGGACGACATCAACCCTTATCTCGACCCGGACGAGAAAGCTCGTATACGGGACATCCTTCTCAAAGCGAGCAATGACGGTATCTATACTCCGCCCGCTTATGGGCGTCAGACGATCGAGGTGCCGGGCGAAAACGGGGGAGCGAACCAGGGAAGCACGTCGGCGGATCCAACGACGGGCGTGATGTACGTCAAGACCTATGATGCTCCGACCATTCACCATATGACGGAGGCCACGCCGGTCAAGCGACTGAGTACGACCCAGGGTACGTTCGAGCAGCGGGGATACGCGCTCTACCAGAAGAACTGCATTGCCTGCCATGGTCCGAACCGCGACCGCATCACGTATCCGGCAAGCATCAGTTTCGACAAGTTCACGGCGACCCTGCGTGCCGGCAATGGAGTGATGCCCGCATTTTCGGAAACGGCACTGCGGCCGGAAGACATTCTTGCGCTTTCTGCTTATTTGAAAGACCCGGTTGCGGGAGAAGGAAATCCGGAGAACCCGCAGGTGAATGCATCCGCGCCAGCGCCCCCGACAGGCCAGACACGGTTTTATGGTCAATTCGGTTTTGTTTTTCGCGCCGGCGGGATGACAGCATTCAGCCCGCCGTGGACCTCGCTGGTTGCCTACGACCTCAACGCCGGCACGATCAAGTGGCGCGTACCGTTGGGGACGACACCTGGACTGGCGGCTAAGGGTATTACAGACACCGGCAGTTCCGCGTTTCCCAGGAACGGCCCGGTGGCAACGGCGGGTGGCCTACTGGTGATCGCCACAGGCCCTGATCGTATGGTGCACGTTCTGGACAAAGACACGGGAAAAACGTTATGGGAAACAGAGATTGATGCAAATCCTGACGGGATTCCGGCCATTTACCAGGTGGCGGGCAAGGAATACATCGCGTTCTATGCGGCAGTTTCCGGCAATCCGGAAAGCATAGTTTACAAGCCCGGCAAGCCGGGCGCTCAGGGCTACTATGTTTTCGCGCTACCCTCCGCGGACAAGTAGGTTGGCCCAGTGAAGCCGGCAATATCGTACGGAGTTAGCTGAATGAAGCTGGAAGGTAAGATCGCACTCGTCACCGGAGCAGCCCGAGGGATCGGCCGCGGCATAGCCGAGGTGTTTGCCAAGGAAGGGGCGGATGTCGCTATCAATGATATCGACACCACGGGAGATGCCGCGGAGAGTGTCGTCGAATGGATTCGTTCGGCAGGACGGCGATCGATAGTCGTCCCGGGGGACGTCTCCCGTCGATGCGCAGTGGAAAGCGTGATCAAGCGAGTGTGGGAGGAACTGGGGCCAATCGACATCCTGGTGAATAACGCCGGCATTGAGAGTATTGTTCCCTTCCTCGATCTTACGGACGAGGAGTGGTCGCGGGTTACCGATGTCGACCTGCGTGGACCCTGGCTTTGCTCGCAGGTGTTTTGCCGGCGTGTGATTGCGGAAGGGCGTAAAGGGACCATCGTGAATGTGGGCTCGATACAGGCGGCCAAGATTCTTCCCGGACGCACGCATTACGCACCGGCGAAGCTGGCGCTGGAAGCACTCACGCGCAACACCTCGGCGGAGATGACACCGCGCGGCATTCGGATCAACTGCGTTCATCCTGGATTTATTGCTACGGACATGACCGCCTGGATTGTGAAGGATCCGAACATTTTTTCCAGTGTCGTCTCACAAATTTCGGTGGGCCGGGCGGGAGAACCTCAGGACATCGGGCGGGTGGTTGCATTCTTTGCCTCTGAGGAGTCCGCCTATATCAGCGGCCAATCCATTCACGTGGATGGGGGATGGATTTTCAAATAGCTCGTATTGGAGAGAAGCGATTTGGGAGTGTGGGATTGCTCAAGCGCGTCAAAAGTCGGACGGCATAACTCGTTAGGTAAAGGCGGAAACAATATGACCAGGCATATGTACCTCGCAGGAATTGCAACTGTGGCGTTGTCGATTGCGTTCGGGCCCGTTGCCAGCGGAGCACCGGCTCCCAACCCTTATCCTGACCGGTCGGTGCGGCCCGACCAGGCGCAGATCCGGACATCGGTCGGCCACTTGATGGGTTGGCAAGTCGGCATCTCCTCTACCGTTTTTCGCACCCTGACCTTCACCGAAGCCGCAGCTCTGGCGGATGCGCTGGGGCTGCCAAGCATCGAGGGCAACAGCACGCAGAAGGTCAGCCCGGATGTGGATAAGAATCTTGACTGGAATCTTTCAGCCGATGATATGAACACCGTCAAGACCAGGCTGGGCGAGTTGCGGCTGAAGATGACGGCGTATCGCGTGGACAGCATTCCGTCGGATGAGGCTTCCGCCGGCAAGCTCTTTGCTTTTGCGAAGGAGCTGGGCGTGCAAATCATCGTGACCAAGGCGATGCCCTCCTCTCTTTCCTCGATCGACAAGATGGCGGGCGATAACGGTGTGGACGTGGCCATCGCTGTGGATGGCGATCCCAAGCCGGTGATGGCCGCCATCGACTCGCTGAGCCCGCACGTGGGGGTCAGCGTCGATTTCGCCAACTGGATCGAGCATGGAATCCGGCCGGTAGACGGACTCGCCGAGATCAAAGGCCGGCTGATGGCCGTAAGAATGCGGGACCGGGACAGACTTGGAGAGAACGGCCGCGACGTGTTGCTGGGCACGGGAGTGGCGGACGCGCAAAAGTTCTTGTTCGAAGTCGCCAAGCAGGAGCCTACACCGGAGGAACAGCCCGAC
>Ga0335073_10009817_pt1 | contig 13433 bp, 5 predicted proteins | sample Lox_Sample_22_FD_207093 | JGI IMG/M metagenome (GOLD analysis project Ga0335073, IMG submission 207093) | Soil microbial communities from Loxahatchee National Wildlife Refuge, Florida, United States - Lox_Sample_2.2 | ecosystem: Environmental > Terrestrial > Soil > Wetlands | place: USA: Florida...
ATATCGGAGAGAAGTGGCACCTCTCGGGTTACTACATGCACGAGATTGGGAACAAGGACAATGCGGACGATGGCATTAACACCATAGGTGGCTCGACCCGCTGGAACCACACTCCCGCCCCGCAATTGTATCTGAATGCGAACTATACCGCCACGCCGAATCTTGTGCTTCACGCAGGATGGGACTGGACGCGCCACGACGCCCTGCAGGATGCGGCGGTGCAAAACTTCGATCAGACCAAACTCGGGTTGCCCTCATTGGCGAGTATGCCTGGCGGCGCCGCGAAAACCTTCCCGATCTTCAACGGACTCACCGTGAACCATCAGGGCGTTCCGCAATTGGGTATCAACAACGCGCCGTTTATTGACAACGACTGGTACGATACTGAATCCGCGATTTGGACCCACGGTCGCCACACCTTAGAATTTGGCGGCGATTTCCGTCATCAACTCTGGGGCACTCACAACGACCTGTCGGACGGATCGTACGGTTTCAACGGCAATGAGACCTCTGAACCGTCTGAAAACGGTCAAAATCTCTACGGAGCCAGCCTCGGCGATGGCTTTGCGAGCTTCGTACTTGGCCAGTTGGACGGCGCAAATATTGGGAACGATGACATCCAATGGTTTATCCGCAAGGAGGGCTCGTTTTACGGCCAGGACACCTGGAAGCTGACAAATAAGCTCACGCTGAACCTTGGGCTGCGTTGGGATCTCGAGGGGATGCAGAAGGAACAACATCTGCGGGTAACCCAATTTAGCCCCACTGTCGCAAATCCGACGGTCGGCGGCCTGTTGGGCGGAACCGAATATGAGGGAAATGGTACCGGACGCTGCAACTGCGTCTTCGAGCACTTCTATCCCTGGATGGTTCAGCCTCGCGTTGGCGCCAACTATCAACTGACTCCAAAAACCGTGATCCATGCGGCGACCGGATTCTACTCCGGCCCTCAGCTCTTCATGAATGAAGAAGGCTATAACAACCAGGGATTCGGCTTTAACGTGGTGCGCCTCACCAGTCCTTCGTATGGCATTGCCGCCGGTCAGCTTTCCAATGGCGTACCGTTTACCGCCGCTGCTTTGACAGCCACCAACTTCGATCCGGGCGCTTTCCCGAACCCAGGTTCAACCAACTCGCCCCCGCCATTTATTGTTCCGAACAATGGCCGTTCGCCGCGTTATGTGCAATCGACCCTTGGCGTTGAGCGCGAGATCGTGAACAACCTTACGGTCAACGTATCCCTTATCGACGACCGTGGTGTTTGGCTCAATTCCGACAACCTGACGAATACGACTAACCTACTCACTCCAGCCATCCTGTCACAGAAATATCAATTGGACGTTACCAACCCAGCCGACTACGCCCTGCTCCAATCGTCGATCTCGTCCCCAAACGTAGCGGCGAGAGGCTTCCATGCGCCGTACGCCGGCTTCCCGTCCGGAGACACCTTGGCTCAGGCACTCCGGCCGTTCCCGCAATTCGGCGGCATCGGGGATCTGTACGAGCACGATGGCAACTGGTGGTATGACGCTCTTCAGGTCAAGGTCACCAAGCGCATCAGCAACGGACTGTCGGGCGGCGTCGGATATTCGTGGTCGAAGAATCTGGGCACTGTGGGAGCGACCTCTCCCACCTATACAACTTCGATAGCGGCACAGGATCCTTCTGCCCCGCCGAAGAGCCAGAAGTCCTTTGAGGGCATCGACGAACCGCAGATGCTCAATTTCTACTTCAACTATGAGCTGCCGGCATTCAGCTTTGACCAAAATGGCTGGAAGCGCGCTCTCTTGGCGGGCTGGACAGCCGACGGCAACTTCCACTACGCAAGCGGCTTTCCGCTACAGGTACCCGATACCTGGGGGGCCAACCTGGTGACTCAGGTGACTTTTGCGAACCAAACGACCGGCAACTTTCAAGAATTTGCGAATCGCGTTCCAGGTCAGAAGCTCTTCCTTCACAGCCTGAATCAGCACGACCCCAAATATGCGCTAACTACGCCGTTTCTTAACCCCGCGGCATGGGCAACCCCCGCGCAAGGCGCCTACTCCACGTCCAAACCGTTTTACAACGACTACCGCCAGGCGAGACAGCCGGGCGAGCAATTGGGCTTCGGCAAGGTCTTCCCGATCAGGGAAGACATGTCGTTCTCGCTCCGGGCCGACTTCTTCAATGTCTTTAACCGCTGGGTATATCCCAACCTGAACAACACGGGGAATCCGGGCGCGTGTCCGGTCCTCGGCGTCAACGGAGCCACTCAGGCGCAAGTGTACCAATGTGAGTACGGCAACGCCAATGGAACAGGCAACATTTCCAACGGCTTCGGCTACATCGGCGGCAGCCTCGGTAACGCCGGTGGAAACTACGCTCCGAGAAGCGGCGAGTTTGTCGCGAGAATCCAGTTCTAAACGTCAATTCGCCAGAATTCCGACCAACAGGCCAGGTGAACTCATCTGGCCTGTTATCTTTAAGGAGAGGTTCTTTGCGGACCGCACGCAGTGCAATCGGCGTCCAATGAAGTTGCCTATATCGCGACGAGACTTTGTTCGAGGTTTGGCTGCTTTGAGCGCGGGAACCCTGAACTTCCGAGCGTTGTCGCTGCCGCGCACTTCCTCCCAGGATGCCAGGAATCAACGTCACGGTGCCAGGCGTAGTGTCTCCACCTCTGCTCAGTCCGCTGATTCGCCAATCATCTTCGAGAACACAATTGACGCCTCAAAGATACATTTCGTACTCAAGAACAGTGTCAGTCCCCAGCGTTACTCGATAGAGACAATGACTGGCGGTGTTGCAGTTTTCGACTACGACAATGACGGGCTCCTGGACATCTTTTTTACGAACGGGGCAGAAATTCCATCCTTGAACAAGACCAACCCCAGTTTCTACAACAGGCTGTTTCGCAATAATGGCGACGGCACCTTTACTGATGTGACCGAAAAGGCTGGCTTAGCTGGTGTTGGATACTCGATGGGTGTAGCGGCGGGAGATTATGACAATGATGGGTTTGTGGATCTGTATGTGGCCGGATTCAACCGCAATCAACTCCTTCACAACAATGGTGACGGGACATTCACCGATGTGACAGAGAAAGCAGGAGTCAGTGGCACTGTCCCGGGACAGGGCAAGCCTTGGTCCGTCACAGCAGGGTGGTTTGATTACAACAACGACGGATTGCTCGATCTCTTTGTTGTGAACTATCTGGACTATTCGGTCTCCACAGCTCATAGTTGCCAGACAGACAACGTCGTTGACTATTGCTCTCCCAATGAGTATCGCGGAACACCCAATATCTTATATAAGAACAATGGCGACGGCACATTCAGCGACGTCTCGCGACAGTCGCATATCTCCCAATATGTTGGTAAAGGCATGGCTGTCGCTTTTGCCGATTATGATGACGATGGATTCACCGACATCTTTGTTTCCAACGACACCTTCCCGAATTTCCTGTTGCATAACAACGGTGATGGGACCTTTACAGATGTCGCACTCCTGGCCGGCGTAGCCTACAACGAAAACGGCAAGACTGTTGCAGGCATGGGGACTGACTTCCGCGATATCGACAACGATGGCAAACCGGATATCTTTCACGCTGCGATGTTCGGTGACACGTTTCCTCTCTACCGCAATCTGGGGAATGGCCAATTTGAAGATGTCACAGACAAGACCGGTTTAGCCGCGATGACAACTCGCTTTACCGCCTGGGGAACCGGACTTTTCGATTTCGATAACGACGGGAACAAGGATATTCTCGCTGCTGGCTCCGCAATCCTCGACAATTCGATGGAGGTGAATCATAAGCCTTATCAGCTTCCCAATTTGCTCTATCGCAATTTCGGCAATATGGCATTCAAGGATGTGAGCGCAAGAGCGGGAGCAGGTTTTTCCGTTCCGGCTGCACACCGCGGCGCCGCATTCGGTGATTTAGACAACGACGGGAAGATCGATATTGTGGTCACAGTCCTTAATGCGGAGCCACAGTTGCTCATGAATCGGTCTCCGAATCCAAATCATTGGATCATATTGAAGCTCATTGGCGTGGCCGACAATCGAGATGGATTGGGAACCAAGGTGAAGATCACGACCGCAAATGGTGTTCAGTACAATCAGGCTACGACTGCGGTCGGCTACAATTCGTCCAGCGACAAACGCGTGTATTTCGGATTGGGCAATGCGGCCCTTGTGGATCGAATTGAACTCCGATGGCCTACAGGTGTGAAGCAAGTGCTCGAAAGTGTGGCGGCCGATCAGATCCTGACAATCGTGGAAAGCGGGCACTCTCAAAGAGCCGGATCAACCCAATCGAGTTCTCAGCCCGCGGCGATCAAGCGTACAGACCGCTTCGAAAATGTGCGCGCTGGTAAGGAGTCACCCCTTGCGCCGGGAGGCAAGTTTCTATGATCTGGCTTCTCGCGCTCCAACTCGCAATCGGCCCGGCACAACATTACGAGAACGCAAAACAGGATTTTGCCGACCACAAGTTTTCCGAGGCTGTCAGCGAAGTTGACGCCGCACTTCATGAGAGTCCGTACATGGTTCCTGCCTTGGTCCTCAAGGCTCGGCTGGCCGCCTTCGCCCATCGCCCGGATGTTGAAAAAAGCTGTCTTATCACAGCTGTTACGGTCGATCCAAGCTCCGAAGAGGCGCAGTTTTTTCTCGGCATGTTTTACTACACGCAAAATGACTTCAAGCTGGCGGTCTCACCGCTTCAGGCAGCACAGACGCTCTCTCCCAAGAGTCCGCTGCCCGTGTTCTATCTTGCGATGACCCAGGAAGCCCTGGGAGATGAGACTAAATCTTTGGCGCTATACCAGCAGGCAGAGAATCTCTCTCCACAGAAATCGCCGCAAACCGCGTCGATTCTCGTTGCGTACGGAAAGTTCCTGCTCTCACTTGGACAGAGTAAGGACAGTGTTGAAAAAGATCGACGGGCCATTGAGGTGGACCCCGAGTCTCGCGATGCACACTACGAATTGGCAAAAGGATTAGACCATGAGGGAGATTTCAAGAATGCCGCACGCGAAGGAGAGCGAGCCCTGACTCTGCCAGAGCTCGACACGAGCGATGCCCAAATTCATTTCCTCCTGGCAAATCTCTATCGGAAGTTGGGCCAGCCGGATTTGGCAAAGGCCCATTTGGAGAAATTCGAAGCTGCTTCCCAGACCACTCGCAAGTGAGTTATGCCTCGTCGAAGTGTGCGATCGTCGGCGCAGAATAGAGGCTGCAGAGCGGATGGAATGGAAGCTGTCATGCGGCATGGAAGATGGAGGCAGGCCTTCCGGGGAGCGGATTACAGAAAATGGCAGATGTGAGGCGCCGAAGTTTCCTGGCCTCGATTTCGACTTGGCTGACTGGCTTAGCTGTCCGGCGGGCCATTGTCCTGGGCCTTCCCGCCGGGGCACTTGCCGCTAAGTCCTCGCCTTCAGCTGCCGCGCAATCGAGCAACTCAGAACCGCAACCCGAAGGTAGAGCGCAGGACCACAATCTGTCGAAGGACGGTTCCTACTGGTTCACTGACGTCGCCGGCGGATCGCAGTTTAGCTACCGCACCAACAACGGCTTCACCGGTAGAAAGTATTTTCCGCAGCCGATGTGCGGCGGAGTTGCGGCGATTGACTATAACAATGACGGGCTGATGGACCTGTTCTTTACCAACGGCGCCAAGCTGCCGGAGTTGGAGAAAACCTCGCCCGCTTTTTACAATTGCCTGCTGCGAAACAACGGCGATGGAACGTTTGAGGATGTGACCAATAAGGCCGGACTAACGGGATCAGCCCTCGGTTATTGTTTTGGTGTCGCCGCTGCAGACTACGACAACGACGGACACGGCGATCTCTTCATTTGCAATGCGGGCAGGAATGCCCTCTACCATAACAACGGCGACGGAACATTTACTGATGTGACAATCGGTTCCGGACTCGAACATAAGCCGGAGAATGTGTTGAGCGTTGGGGCGGCATGGTTCGACTATGACAACGACGGGCTTCTCGACCTTATCGTTACGAATTACACCACCTGGACTCCGCAGACCGATAAGCGGTGCCTCAAGGACGCCACGCTTGAAGAGTATTGCGATCCGAAGATTTACAAAAGCATTGAGTCGAGGCTCTATCGCAACCTTGGTCAAGGCCGCTTTGAGGACGTCACCAGTGCAAGCGGCATTGGAAAGGCCCTGGGCAAAGGAATGGGCATCTCGATCGCGGACTTCACGGGCGACGGGTTGATGGACATCTTTATCGCCAATGACACCGAGCCCAATTTTCTTTTTATCAATCAGGGCAATGGAACATTCAAGGAGAGTAGCTTTGACTATGGCGTGGCCTACAACGAAGAGGGCAATTCCGTATCGGGTATGGGCTCGGACGCCAAGGATTTCGATAATGACGGCAGGGTTGACATCGTTTACAACGACCTGGCTGGGCAGGTCTTTGCTCTTTTCAAGAACGAAGCCGGAAAGTCATTCAGTGAAGTTACCTGGTTGACCAAGCTTGGCCCGTTGTCGCGGAATTTCTCGGGATGGAGCATAGGGTTCATCGACTACAACAACGACGGCTGGAAGGACATATACTCCGCGAATGGAGATGTCGACAATTTGACCGAGTCTTCCAGGCAGCACGACACCATGTTCGAGAATGAAGGCGGCAAGACCTTTACAAACGTCACAGAAAAAATGGGGCCGGACCTTGCATTCACCGGCTACCAGCGCGGTTCGGCGTTTGTCGATCTAAACAATGATGGCTTCATGGATCTGGTGGTGACCTCGCTCGGAGAGAAACCCCGCATCTTGATAAATAATGCCTTGGTGAGGAACCACTGGATCATGTTTGAACTACGTGGACGGAAGAGCAATCGCGATGGGATTGGGGCCACCATCAAGGTGACCACCGGGTCCGGCAGGATGCTCTACAACCACGTGACCACCAGCGTAGGATTCATGTCGTCTAGCGATCGCCGCGCGCATTTTGGACTTGGCGACGAGACGAAAATCGACCACGTGGAGATTCGCTGGCCGAGCGGAATTGTGCAGCGGCTTGAGTATCCCGCAATAGATCGGATCGTAAAGGTCGAGGAGCCCACAGGGTAACCCGTCAATTCGAGTGGTTGCCGGGGTTTGAGTTATCAGTGAGCAGAATCGCTTGGCAATATGTGGCACGCCACCAGGTCGATATTACTCGGGGTGCCGGCCATGGTATTCAGGTGCAGCAACATCTCGAAATGACGGACAGGGCCCGAAGGGTTGATGCCACAGTTCCGCAGTTCACTCGATAGGCGAGTTAAATCGGTTGCAACTTTTCCTGCGGCCGCAGTGCCCTCTGAGTTCGCTCCTGCAAGAAGGAGGACCTGCCCGCTTTGGTCGGGATTCTTGACTAGAGCAATGATGGCATACGAATCGCCGGTAGCATAGCCGTTAGCAGTTGGAATGTAAGCCGGTTTCTCGTTTGGGCGTGGATGAAGATTGCGGATGAATTCCGATCCAGCACTCTTGTCGAATACAAACCGGAAATCCAATTGGTCGCCGAAAAGGGAAAGCCATGGATCGCTACGGGGGCTTCCCAGGAAAATGAAGTTATTATCGGACTTCAGGTCTGACAGTTGAATGCTTCGGGCGGCGCGGACGTCGATGCTTTTTGAAGTGGTTTGAGCAAGTGCCGCAACTCTAGCGACAATCGGCACATCGACCTGGGACGGCTTATCCCCCCGTAGAACATTCCTGACGATATTGAGCTGTTCTGGCGTGAGCTTGCTGGGCTCCGGGACGTAACTATGATTTGCATAGTCGGAGACAGAGACTTCGCTGCCGGTAATTTCCTGAATTTCCGTTATATTTGGATCGCTGGTGATCAACTGTGTGGAATGAGATGAACCAAAGAGTGCCGACCATGGAAGCACAGAGATCGGCGGCGCTGCCGGGCGCGTAACGCGGGTCCAGACGGCGCCCCAAAGTGCAAGATTAAGAATCACAACCGTAATCGCGGCGATCAACCATACCCGTTTCGAAAAGCCCAGCAGGGGCGTAGTCGGTACCTGAAAAACACCAGAGTCACTAGCAACTGACTCAAGTGGAAGCGTCGCAAGTTTGGGATCGATAGCTGCCGAATCGTCGCGACTTGGAGCTGTCTCAGGATGCAAGGTCTTGTCGTCCCGAGTTGCGGCCCCATTTGACTTGCGCGTAATTTCTGGGATGTACGACCCTGAAGGCAGTGCGATCCGGAATTCGGAAGTCGTTCCGTATCTTCCGTAGTGCTCGAGCAAGCGTCTACGCACGTCACTTGCCGTGACTCGAACAATCGCATCGTCGCCCGTGTCATAGGACGCGGATCTTCCAAAGAGTTCCATTCCGATTACGCGTTCTTTGAGTGACTCGCAGTGGCCGGCGATTGCTTGATCGACGATGTATTGAAGGAATTGGACGCTGCGGTGGCTTCCCTTGAATACTTCTCCTTCAATTACTTCCTTCACATGCTGTTGCAGGGCCACAATATCGCTTTTCGTTTCTGCGATTTTGGCGATTTCTGCGATTCGGGCGTCGTTTGGCGAAGGCGACTGCATTTTGAACGTCTGAGTGCTCAAGATTCTCGCATTCCGTTTACCGAGTTGTCCATATTCTACGACTCGCCGTTGCGGGTCGAATTTGGACTGCGATCAACCATGCGAAGATCATTTTACGGGATCACGTCGTAATTCGTTGTCTGAGCAGCGCTTGGAGCGTTTGAGCCGGCAGTTAGCCCGACCCCAGGAGCCTCCGGATCGCGAACCAGTATCGGGAAATCGGGCGAGTCCGAGCGTTCCCCAAGCCTTTTCGAAGGTATCTACCGTTAGCCGGAGCATGTCCGCATAAGCCTTTTATTTTCAACGCAAAATACTGAAGTTGGAAACGGTTGCAACCTTGCCGCTATCACGCTATTCCCCTACCTTTATTGTTGCGCGAAGGAATCTTGGAATTAGGGCAGAAAAGTGAAGAGACACAGCAGTCGCATAAACGGCGCGATCTACGTGCAGAGTCCTACTTCAGAGTCAAGAAATCAAAACGAAAGGCCACTATCATGCAGTGTCCTTACGCCCTCTCTGCCTAAAGAACCTCGGCCAGATCGGCAAAAGGTTTGGAAATCCAGGGTTTCGTTCTCCCTTTCGCTGACAATTGCGATTTCGATGGTCGCAGGATTTGCGCTACTGGCACGTCCGAATCCGGTATGGGCGCAAGCGGCACCCCCGGCAGCAAGCTCGAATGCCTTATATAAGGAGGCAAATGCGCCAATAGAGCGGCGAATTGATGATCTTCTGAGCCGGATGACCCTGGAGGAGAAGGTACGGCAACTCGACCTATATTCCGGTGCGACAGCGTTAGTGGACAAGCACACCGACGAGACACACGCAGCCGTCGAAGCCAATTTCCTGCCCGAAAAGGCGCGGGCTCTCTGGGGCGGTCTTGGTGTTGGCGCCATCCACGACCTGAACCCCACTCCGGAACAAGCAAATGCCATACAGCAGTGGGTCATCAAACACAATCGCCTCCAGATTCCGGTGCTTTTTATCGAAGAAGGCCTCCACGGCTTCGATACCGGAACAGTATTTCCAGCTCCGATCAATCTGGCGTCTACCTGGAATTCGGACAACGTCGAGAGAATTGGCGCAGCCATCGCGGCAGAAGCGCGCTCAACCGGTGTGGACATGATTCTTGCGCCTGTACTGGATCTCGCCAGAGACCCGCGCTGGGGCCGTGTTGAAGAAGATTATGGCGAGGACCCCTACCTGACAGGGCGAATGGGCGAAGCTTTTGTGCGCGGAGCGCAAGGGAAAAGCCTGAATAGCGACCAGAGCGTTGTGAGTGAGCCCAAACATTTTGCCGGTCACGGTTCCCCAGAGGCAGGCACCAACACGTCGCCAGTACATATGGGCGAGCGTGAGTTGCGCTCTGTGATGCTGCGGGGATTTGAGCCGGCAATTCGAGACGGGAAGGCCATGGGGGTGATGGCCGCTTACCACGAAATAGACGGAATTCCGATTACGGCCGACCCGTTTTTGCTCAAGAAGATCCTTCGTCAAGAATGGGGGTTCAAAGGATTCGTGCTCTCTGACTTGGGCGCGATCCAGCGCCTTCACTCTGCGCACGGCATTGCTTCCACTCCGAAAGAGGCTGCATGCCTAGCCATCAAATCCGGGGTCGATATGCAGTTCTACGATTTCGACCACGACGTTTTTCAGCGGGCTCTTATCGAGTGCGTTCGCGAGGGTTCCCTACCACAATCGGACTTGGATAGAGCAGTGAAGTCAGTGCTCCGGGTGAAGTTTGCTTTGGGCCTCTTTGATCAACCGATGACCAATCCTGATTTGAGGGCCCGGGCATATCGGTCGCAGTCGCATCTCGACCTCTCACTTGAGGCGGCTCGCCAGTCCCTGACGCTGCTGAAGAACGACGGCCATCTGTTGCCCCTTTCGAAATCGGTTCGGAGCATAGCCGTGATCGGCCCCAATGGCGATGTCGCGCGATACGGCGACTACGAAAAAGAATCAAATGGCAAACACATAAGCATATTGCAAGGCATCCGCCAACTGGTTCCCGAAGCGACGGTTGACTTCGACCCGGGCAAAGACGTCACCTCGGCAATTGCCACTGCGAAGAACGCCGACGTAGTCGTCTTAGGGTTAGGAGAATGGCAGGGTATTTCGGGGGAGGGTTTTGACCGTTCCGATTTGAATCTGCCTGGCAACCAGGAACAATTGCTGGAGGCCGTGGTCGGCACCGGAAAACCAGTGGTGCTGGTTCTTGAGAACGGGCGGCCGCTAACGATCGGCTGGGCGAAAGACCATGTGCCCGCAATCCTTGAAGCATGGTACCCAGGTGAGTTCGGAGGCACGGCCATCGCCGAAACCCTTTTTGGCGACAACAATCCCTCCGGCCATCTCACCATTTCATTTCCGCGCAGCGTGGGGCAATTACCCGACTTCTATAACTCTGACCGTTCCCGTGTTCACAAGTATGTGGATGGTGACGGGCTCCCGCTGTTTCCCTTTGGCTTCGGTCTCAGCTACACGACCTTTCGCTATGACCATCTCACGGTACTGGCACCCCGGCATGGAAGCGATGGAGAGGTTCTGGTGACGGTAGACGTAACGAATGTAGGTGATCGCGAAGGTGACGAAGTTGCCCAGCTTTATGAGCGCGAAGACTTTGGCAGCGTTGAGACTCCTGACCGCTCACTCGTAGGCTTCACACGAGTAGCTCTCAAGCCACAGGAAACGAAGAACGTCGTCTTTCATATTCCGCAAAGCCAGCTTGCAGTCTGGGATGCGGACGGGAAATGGAAGGTCGAAGCGGGCAGCTACACACTCTGGGTCGGTGGTTCTTCGCAAGCCTCCTTAACCACAAAATTCGTACTTAACGCACGATAGGGAATCAAGTCGCTAACAAAAAGAAGTTCTCAATTTTTTAGTGAACAGCGGAAAAACACGGAAGAGAGAATAAATGAAGACGACTTCAATCGCTCTGATTTTGTCGGCCTTTTTAGGCAGTATCATGTATGCCCAAGGACATCCACAGAAGGATCCAGTGGATTATGTTTCTCCGAACATCGGAGGCATCGGGCAACTACTCACGGCAACCGTGCCGTATGTTCAGCGCCCCTTTGGAATGGCTCGACTCGCACCGATCACAACTCCTGGAATTACCGACCGGTATCTCGCTGACAAGATCTATGGATTTCCAGCCGGCCCCGCGAAATTGATGGCCTCCGTTGGCGAGACAACAACGAGTCCGGATGTAAACGCATCGGACTTTGACCACGATTTCGAGACTGCTACGCCGTATTACTACGAAGCTGACTTGCAAACATGGAAGATTAAGGCTGAGTTCACGGCAAGCGAAGAAGCTGCCTACTATCGTTTCACGTTCCCCGCCAGCAACCATTCTCATTTCATTCTCACTCTTGGAGACGGCGCTGAGCTCGCGGTGACCGGGGAGAACACCGTCGAGGGGAGCCAGAAGATTGATGGCCCCGTCGGGAAACTCTCGGACCCTGATGGGGAAACTCACGAGTACTTCTACGCCGTGTTTTCTCGTCCCATCAAGTCCTTCCAGACATGGGGGAAGGAGGCTCTTTGTCATGCCGCAAAGCAGACCGGGAGCAATATAGGCTTCATCACCGACACTGCCACGACGGAGGGAGAGCAGATTGAAGTTCGTGTCGGCATCTCTTACATCAGCACGGACCAAGCTCGCAAGAACCTGGAACGGGAAATCCCAGGCTGGACATTTGACAGCGTGAGATCGCAGGCACGCGCCGCTTGGAACCGTGCGCTCTCAGCAATTGATGTAACGGGAGGGGACGAGAGGCAGCGGGTTATTTTCTACACTGCACTGTACCGTTCTCTGGGCCGTATGACTGATATTACCGAGGATGGAAAATACTTCAGTGGTTACGACCATGCAGTGCACAACGCGCAAGGTCACGATTTCTATATTGATGATGGGCTATGGGATACCTATCGCTCGCTTCACCCGTTGCAACTTCTGCTGAACGCGCGGCAACAGCAAGACATGGTCCGTTCCTACTTGCGCATGTACGAACAGAGCGGTTGGCTTCCATCGTTTCCGTCTGCAGCCGGCGATCAGGCGGTAATGATTGGCCACCACGCCGCGGAATTCATTCTCGATGTCTATGCCAAAGGCTACCGCGATTTCGATGTGGAAGAGGCATATGCGGCCATTCGAAAGAACGCTACAGAGGCAACACTGCTTCCCTGGAGTCGCGCGCCCTTAACCTCTCTGGATCGCGTGTACTTCGATAAAGGATTCTTCCCAGCGCTAAGTTGGGGCGAAACCGAAACCGTCCCAGAGGTGACCTCTGAACGTAGGCAAGCGGTCTCTGTCACGATTGAAAACAGCTATGACGACTGGTGTGTCGAGCAGCTTGCGCGAGCGCTCGGAAAACAAAACGATGCGAACCATTTTGGCCAGTTGGCAAACAACTATCGGAACGTATTCAACGCGGAAATAGGCTTCATGGCTCCGAAAGATGCCGCTGGGAATTGGGTAACGCATTTCGATCCAAAGTTAGGCGGTGGACAAGGAGGACGAGACTACACGACGGAAGTCAACTCCTGGCAATATACATTCGGAGTTCAGCACGACGTGGCGGGACTTATCCAGCTTATTGGTGGACGGGATGCTTTCAACGCCAAACTTGACCGATTGTTTGTCGAGCAGTATGGCACCTCAAAATTCCATTTTCTTGACCAATTCCCCGATGCCACGGGGCTCGTTGGGCAGTATTCACAAGGCAACGAACCTAGTTTTCATATCGCGTATCTTTACGACTTTTCCGGACAACCTTGGAAGACTCAGCGGCGCGTAAGACAACTAATGGATGTCTGGTATGGCGACGGCCCTCTGGGAATTCCCGGAGATGACGATGGCGGCGAAACCTCGTCATGGTACG
>Ga0335073_10009819_pt1 | contig 13432 bp, 12 predicted proteins | sample Lox_Sample_22_FD_207093 | JGI IMG/M metagenome (GOLD analysis project Ga0335073, IMG submission 207093) | Soil microbial communities from Loxahatchee National Wildlife Refuge, Florida, United States - Lox_Sample_2.2 | ecosystem: Environmental > Terrestrial > Soil > Wetlands | place: USA...
TCGACCCGGGAGCCGGCTGGTTCCCGCACTACGCGGGGTATGCCGACGAGCGGGGGACCGGGCCGGGCGCGGGCGCCAACCGGAACCTTCCCCTGGCACCCGGAACTGGTGACGAAGGCTGGCTCGCGGCGCTGGAGGCGCTGTGCGACGAGATCCTTGAACGCCACGCCGACGCGCTGGTCGTCTCGCTCGGCGTCGACGCCGCCGTCGGCGACCCGGAGAGCCCGCTGCGCGTCACCGAGGACGGCTACCGCGAGGCAGGCCGCCGGATCGGCACGCTCGGCCCGGCCGTGTTCGTCCAGGAAGGCGGCTACGACCTCGCATCGCTCGGCCCGCTGGTCGTGGCCACCCTAGAGGGCGCCGCCCGCTAGGGAGCGATCACGCTCCGTGGGTAAGTTGGCACGTATGAGCAGGTCGTCGCCCAGGCAGGACGGCCAGGGCGCGGATAAGACGGACACGACGGATACGACCGACTTTGCGGAGGCGATCCGCGCGGCCGGCGTCGGCGCCTGGGACTGGTTCCTGGACTCCGGCGTGCTCAAGCTGGATGAGACCGCGATGGCGGTGATGGGCCTCGACCCGGACACGTATGACGGCCTCATCAACGCCTGGACCAGCCTGGTGCATCCCGACGACTACCCCTGGGTCGCCGAGGACACCCGCCTGGCCATGTTCACCGGCGAGCCGTTCGCCCAGGAGTTCAGGATCCGCCGTCCGGACGGGACCACGCAGTGGGTGGAGTCCCGGGGCCGGGTGCTGGCGGACGCGGACGGGCGCCCGTACCGGCTGGTGGGCGTGATCTGGGACACCGAGCGGTCGCGGGACTGCAGCGCCGAGGCCGAGGCCGTGGACGGGGGCACCGAGCGGGCCGCCCGGATCCAGGACCTGGCCTCGGCGCTGGCCGAGGCTGTCACCTCGCAGGATGTGGTGACCGCGGTCGCCGACCGGGTGCTGCCCCCGTTCGGGGCGTCGGGCCTGAACATCCAGGTGCCGGACGGCGGCATCATGCGGGTGATCGGGTCCGTCGGCTACCCCCGGTCGTTCATCGACGTGATCAACGCGCCCGCGGAGCAGCTTGGCCCGGTCGAAGAGGCGATGCGCACGCACCGGCCCTGGTTCGTCTCCTCCGCGGAGGAGTTCGTGCAGCGGTACCCGAAAATGGCGGACATACCGGCGAGGGGCGGCAAGCAGGCGTGGGCGTTCCTGCCGCTGGTCGTCTCGGGGAACGTGGCCGGCCTGTGCGTGATCTCCTTCGATTACCCCCGCCACCTGACCGCCGCCGAGCGAGCCCTGCTGATCGCGCTCAGCGGCCTGATCGCCCAGGCCCTGGAGCGGGCCCGGCTCTTCGACGCCGAGCACGCCCGGGCGCAGGCGCTGCAGCGGGCGCTGCTGCCCCAGGAGCTGCCCACCCTGCCGGCCGTCACCGCGGCCGCCCGGTATCTGCCCGCGGGGCATGGCATGGATGTCGGCGGCGACTGGTACGACGTCATCCCGCTGTCGGCCGACCGGGTTGCCCTGGTGATCGGCGACGTCATGGGTCACGGCCTGCCGGAAGCGGTCATCATGGGCCGCCTGCGCACGGCGGTGCAGACCCTGTCCGATCTGGAGCTGCCGCCCGACGAGATCCTGAGCCGCCTCAACGACCTGGTCAACGGCCTCGGTGACGACTCGTTCGCGACCTGCCTGTACGCGATCTATGACCCGACGACCGCGACCTGCTCGGTCGGGCGGGCCGGGCACCCGCCGCCGGCCATCGTGAGCCCCGACGGCCGGGTCGAGTTCGCCAAGATTCACGGTGACCCGCCGCTCGGCGTGGCCGATCCGCCGTTTGAGGTCGTGGATCTGCCGGTCGCCCAGGACGGCCTGATCGTCCTGTACACCGACGGCCTGATCGAGTCGGCCGAGTGCGACATCGACAGCGGGATGAGCCGGCTGGCCGAGCTGCTGCGCACCCACCATGCGGAGGACCTCAACCAGCTCTGCGATGGCCTCACCGACGCGATGATGCCCGCCGACCGGCAGCGGCCCGACGACGCCGCGCTGCTGGTCGCCCAGGTGCACGCCACGGCCCCGGACGCCATCGCCACCTGGTCGCTGCCGGAGGACGCGCAGGCCGCCAGCGCCGCCCGCCAGCACGTGCGCGAGACGCTCGGCGCCTGGGACCTGGACGACCTGACGGTCACGACCGAGATGCTGGCCAGCGAGCTCGTCGCCAACGTCGTCCGGCACGCCAGGGGGCCGGCCCGCCTCCGGCTGATGCGCAGCCGCTCACTGGTCTGTGAGGTCTTCGACGGCAGCCTGACCACTCCGCGCATGCGCCGGGCATCCTGGTCCGACGAGGGCGGCAGGGGCCTGCAGCTGATTGCCGCGCTCAGCGACCGCTGGGGCACCCGGTACATGGGCAGCGGAAAGTGCATCTGGACCGAGCAGTCCCTGCCGGTGCAGGTTTAGCTCCTCCGCTCACCGCCCTGGCGCGGCGACGGCCGCGGCGAGGCTACGCGTCGCGCCGTTTGAGCATCCAGAACGCGACGCCGAGCACGGCGGCGGCGAGCGCCACGAAGATGCCGGTCTCGATGCCCTGGAAGACCCAGAACCTGCTCGCCGGCTGGTAGGTCAGGTATCCCCGGTAGCCGTGTGCCGTCATGCAGGCCAGGGCAGCCTGGAAGTTCCCCTTGGTCGGGCCCATGAGGTGCTGGCACGCGGCCGGGAGCGGTGCTCCGTCGATACCGACAGGGCCGGTGTTTGGCGCGGGGGGCTTGCCGTTCGCGCCGACGACCCCCTGGCTGACCGTTAGGTAGGAGCCCACCGGCGTGAAAGGCGCCGTCAGCTTGTAGTACATGGTGACCGGGGTCAGGTAGCGCAGCCGCAGCCACAGCGAGATCAGCGCCCGCAGAGCGACGAAGCCGGCCAGCGTGACGGCCAGCGCCGGGAGGGTGCGCCGCAGCACCAGGCCGGCGCAGATGCCGAGGGCCATCGCGAAGACCGCGTAGCCCACCGGCACGATGTCGGTGACGTCGAACCTGTTGATCTGGAAGGCGTCCGCGGTCAGCGCGCTGGTCGGTCCGGACCACCAGGTGACAGTCGCCGAGACGGCGCCGGCGACGGCGGCCGCGCCGAGCAGCAGCCATCCGGCCTTGACCGCCAGCCACCGCCGCCTGGTGACGCTCTGCGTCCAGGCGAACTGGTTTGTTCCGGTCTCCAGTTCCTGCGCCGCCATCGGCGCACCCCAGAACAGTCCGGGCAGCAGGGGCACCGCGGACGTCGCGACGACGATCGCCGCGACAAGAGGACTGGCGAGGGACGAGACGCCGCAGCTGTTGTCCTTCATGCACGAGTGCCAGGCCGACGCCGCGTGCAGCCCGGTGAGCAGCAGTATGACGGCCAGCACCGCGAAAAGCGCCGCCGCGAGCGCGCCCTGGTAACGGTACTGACGCCAGGTGACCCAGGTCATCGGTCTCCTCCCACCGCGGACAGGCGGGCAGCCCCGGGCCCCGCGCCGTAGCCGGCTTCGCCCTGGCTCATGTAGCCGAGCACTATGTCCTCCAGGCTGGGTTCCTCCACGGCCCAGGCGGGATCGATCACCGGGCCGTTCAGGCGGACAAGCAGCGTGGTCTGCCGGGCGGCGGTGTCCTCCTGCACGATCGCGTGCGTGCGCGCGATCGCCGTCGTGTCCTTGCGCGGGCCGACCAGAATGCGGTGCTCCCCGAGCAGCGTCTCGATGTCGCCGCACAGCTGGACCCGGGATTCGGCCAGCAGGATCAGGTGGTCGCAGACCCGCTCGAGGTCTGCCATCAGGTGCGACGACAGCACGATGGTCAGCCCTCCACCCGCAGCGGCCTCGGCCAGTCCCGCGAGGAAGTTCCGCCGGGCCAGCGGGTCGAGCGCGGCGAGTGGCTCGTCGAGCAGCAGCAGCCGGGGCCGCTTGGCCAGCGTGAGCGCGAGCGCGACCTGGGCACGCTGGCCCCCGGACAGCGTGCCCACCCGGCGGTCCAGCGGTATCTTCAGGCCGCCGAGCCGGGCCCGCACCGATTCGCCGTCCCAGCGCGGGTTCAGGTGGGCACCGATTCCGATGTGGTCCTGCGCGGTCAGCCGCCGGTACAGCGGGATCTCCTGTGCCAGGAAGCCGATCTCCGCCAGGTACGCGGGATCCTGGCGCGGCGTGCCGCCAAGCACGGCGGCCTCGCCCGCTGTCGGCGCGGCGAGCCCGGTGAGCAGCCGCAGCAGCGTGGTCTTGCCCGCGCCGTTCGGCCCGACGAGGGCGGATATCCGGCCTCCGGGAACGCTGATCGTGCAGTCGCTCAGCGCGGTGACCCGGCGGTAGCGCTTGGTCAGCCCGCTGGTCTCGATCACGGCGGTCATGCGATGTCCTCCTCGGCGGGGGCCTGCAGGGTCACCCGCAGCAGCGACTCGATTGCCTCGTCGTCGAGCCCGGCGCCGCGGGCCTCACGCACCCACGCCGCCAGCCGGCGGCCCAGCCGCGAGTGCGTGCCTGGCGGGGGACCCGGCGGCAGCGCGCGCACGAACGTGCCTTGCCCGGCTCGCGCCTCGAGCAGGCCCTCGCGCTCCAGGTCGCGGTAGGCCTTCAGCACCGTGTTGGGATTGATCGCCGTCACCGCGACCACCTCGCGCACACTCGGGAGCTGGTCGCCCACGCCGAGCATCCCCATCCGCAGCGCCTGCCGTACCTGCTGCGCGATCTGCAGGTAGGGCGGCACGGCGGACCGCCCGTCCACCCGGAATCTGATCATGCCGGTGCTCCAGTGTCTTAGGTGCCTAATACAGTAGAACACCATTCCGGCACGGGTCAAGCGAGCACCGGCCAGCTTCCGTCCAGACGGGTTCGCGCTTACGGGATGAGTGCAGCGCGGAACGCGCCGATCGGCCATTTTCGTTCGGGCCTCGACGCCGCAATGCGCCGCTAATACATTTTGCCCATGGCGAGTGTCGCCCAGGGGGGCCCGGCCACGCGTCGGCCGGAACGTGCTGCTGTCTTGCCCGATGAGCTACCGGTCTGCCTGGCAGCGGGGGAGCGCGCTCTCACCGAGTCTGGTGACCTGCGGGCGAGCCGCCAGAGCTTCGGCCGCGCCTACGAGCTGGCCGAGCTCGCCGGCGAGCCCGAAGCCATGGCCCTCGCGGTGCTCGGCCTGGCCGGCCTGTGGGTCGGCGAGCGGCGGACGGCTACCGGCATGGCGATGCTGGAGACGCGGCTCCAGCATGCGCTCTCCCTGCTGGGCGGGCAGTCGTCGCTGGCGCTTCGGATCCGGGCCCGGCTGGCCGCAGAGGCCGACTACCGGCATGGCACCCACGACGAGACCCTGTCCGTGCTGGCGGAGGCCAGGGCGGCCGAGGACCCGCTGGCGCTCGCCGAGACATTGAGCCTGGCTCACCACTGCCTGCTGGGCCCGGGCAACGTGACGCTGCGCAGGGGGCTGGCGGCCGAGCTGATCCGGCTCAGCTTCCGCACCGAACGGCGCAGCGACCGGCTGGTGGGGCTGCTGTGGCAGACGGCCGACGCCTACGCCGCCGGTGACCTGCATGCCGGGCGGCTGCTCGGCGAGCTGCGCGACGAGCTTCGCGAGCGCGATCACGCCGCGGTCGGCTTCGTGATCAGCGCGATCGACGTGATGCTCGCGATCCGGGCCGGCCGTCTCGACGACGCAGAATCGCTGGCCGCCATCTGCGCGGACAGCGGCGCGGCGGCCGGTGACATCGACGCCGAGTGGTGGCCGGGCGCGCAGCTGGTCACCATTCGCTGGTATCAGGGCCGGCTTCCCGAGCTGCTGCCGATGCTGCGCGAGCGGGTGCACTCCCCGACGCTCAGCGCGGTCGACAACTCCACCCTCGTCGCGCTCGCCGTCGCGGCCGTGATGGATGGCGACCGGCCCGCGGCAGCCAGCGGCCTCGCAGCCCTTCGCGGCCGCGACCTGACCAGCCTGCCCCGTGGCAGCAGCTGGCTGGTGACGATGAACGGCATCGCGGAAGCCGCCTACCTGCTCGGCGATGCCGAAGTGGCCCGCGAGGTCTACGACCTGCTGCTCCCGTACGCGGACCTGCCGATGGTCGGCGGGCTCGGGGTCACCTGCTTCGGATCCACGCATCAGGCGCTCGGCATCGCCGCGCTCATCACCGGGCCCCCGGAGCGGGCCGCCGAGCACCTGGCCGCGGCCGTGCAGCATAACCTCGCGCTGCCGCACTGGCCAGCGCTGGCCTTCTCCCGGCAGCGACTGGCCAGGGCCCTCCGCCTGCGCGCCAGGGCCGGCGACGCGGCTGCCGCGGAGCGGGAGCTGGACACCGCACGGGCCGAGGCGGCGGCCCTCGGGATCGTGCTTCCGGGTGATGGAGGCGGTGGTGGCTCCGTCGCGGCGACCGCGACCTGCGAACGCACCGGCCGCAGCTGGCGGCTCGGCCTCGCGGGCCGCAGCGCCGTGGTCGAGGACAGCATCGGGATGCTGCACCTGGCCGTGCTCATCGGCAACCCGCGGCGGGAGATCACGGCCGCCGACCTGGTGGCTGGCGTGGCTTCCGTGGCCGGAAGCGCCGCCGCGCCCGGGTACGACATGGCCGGCGATGCCGGCCAGCACGTGCTGGACGCGGAGGCCATCGCCAGCTACCGGAGCCGGCTCCGGCGGCTGGACGCGGAGCTCGACAAGCTGGCTCCCGGCAGCGCCGCGGACCACGCGGCCAGAGCCGAGCGGGAGTGGCTGCTGACCCAGCTCGCCAGCGCCGCCGGCCTCGGGCACCGCCCGCGCTCGTTCCCGGACGACCGGGAGCGGGCCCGGGTCGCCGTCGGCAAGGCCATCAGGCGCGCTCTCGCCCGGATCACGGATGCGGACCCGGTGATCGGCGAGCATCTCCGGCGCGCCGTCCGTACCGGGTCGCGCTGCTCGTACTGGCCGGGCTGACCTGCCCGGACGCCGCCCGCCCCGTCCGGTGTCCGCGCGTGGAACGGGATGGCACGGCATGGACCGCCCACCTTGTGTAAATCCAGATGGCCTGGTGACCTGCGGTTGCGCTGGTCACCGCGAAGAAGGAGTTATCGATGGCGCTCCGTGACACCATGCGCAGCACAGCCGCCCAGTTTCTCCGGCCTGGTGAGCCGATCCAGGCCGTGATCGGCGCCCAGACCGCCAGCCAGTGGCTCGCGGCCCTGACCGGGTTCTTCGTGTTCCTCGGTCTGAACCGCTACCGGATCATCGCCGTCACGCCCACCCGGATCGTCGTGCTCGATGCGGGCAAGTCCAGCATGAAGAAGGCCCGTGGCGTGGTCACCGAACTGCCGCGTTCCACCCGGCTCGGCCCGGGCACGGGCATGTGGCACCGGATCCCGGCCGGAAACGAGACGCTGCGGGTGCACCGCCGCTTCTTCAAGGACATCGACACCGCCGACAGCGTGGCCGCGGCCGCCTGAGGGGGGCGCTATCGGGGGCGCCCCGGCTGGCTCGCCGGGGTCTGCCTGGCGATGGCAATGGCGGCGACGACGATCCACAGCAATTCCAGGCCGAGGAAGATCCGCTCGTAGAGGCCGCCGGGGGCGTGGTGGTGCTTGCCGGCGGTGCCGAGCAGCAGGTAGGCGCCGGCCCCGGCAACCGAGATGGCGAGCAGGACCGGGGCGGCGGGCCGCCAGGCCGGGTCGGACATGAGGCTGGCCGATATCAGGATCACGCCGATCGTGACGCACGTGAACGCGATGAAGGCCAGGACTAGGTGGACGACGCCACTGGCGGTCTGCCGCGTGCCCTCGGGGTTGTCTGCGAAGAACGCGAGCAGGCCGGAACAGATCGCCCAGGTGACGAGCAGGGCCAGGCCCCAGCGGGCGCGCCCGTCCGGGCGGGCGGTCTGGTACAGGGCGGCGGCGATGGCCAGCGACAGGGCGCAGCGCAGCAGGAAGTTCAGGTCCATCACCCAGTACCACGGGCCGCGGCCGTAGTCGCTTTCCGCGTTGTAGAGAAGGCTGTACCCGGGCCGCAGGAAGGCCAGCAATACGTCGATCGCCACGTAGATGGCGACCCCGGCGAGGGCGAACCGGACCAGCGGTTTTGCGCGCCATGCGGCGGGCCTCTGGCGCTGCGGCGCGACCTGGGCCCTCATGGGGACATCCGGGAGGATGGGCGGGGGCGGCAGGTACAGGTGCGCGGCCAGAGGAACCGCCGCGAAAAAGAGCAACCTAGTTGCATATTTCTATAATGCTGGAGTCATGGCTGCGGACGCAACCTCCACGTACCGGTTCGGCGACCTCGTCGCGCTGGCGAGGCTGAGCTGGGTTGGCGAGATGACCAGCCGCCTGGAGACGCTCGGCTATCCCGGCTTCCGGCGCGGCGACTCGGCCGTGATGCGGATGCTGTCGAGGGGACCGCTGCCTGTCGGCCGCCTCGGCGCTGGCCTGGGCGTGAGCCGGCAGGCGGCAAGGAAGATCGCCGACGCGCTGGAGCAGCGCGGCTACGCCACGACCGAACGGGACTCGCGCGACAGCAGGCAGCTGAACGTCACCCTCACCCCGGTTGGCCGCGACTACGCCCGCGCCGTCATCGCCATCACCGAGGAACTCAACCAGGTGGTCGCCCGGCGCGTCGGCCCGGCCCGGCTCGCCGCGGCGGACAGCGTGCTGCGGGCGGCCTTGTTCGACGACAGCGCCAGGGAGCGAGCCAGCCAGCTGCCTCCGCCTCCGGCGCATCCTTCCGGCTGAGGCCGGAACGGATCCAGCCGTCGCGTCAATACTTACTCGTGGATGGGAACCAGGCGACCGGGGCCGTGACGGTGCTGGGCGACTTCGACGCCGTGTTCCGGGAGCACTTTGCGGCGGTGTACCGGTTCCTCGCGCGGCGCGTCGGCAGGGCGCTGGCCGAGGACCTGGCCGACCAGGGATCCACTTCCACCCCCATCTACACCAACCACGGCTGATCACTCCGGCCGCCGCGCGATGTAACCGTCGCGCAACCGCCGGGGCGGCATCGTGGCATCTGGCTGGCGGGAAGGCCCGCTTGGACAGGCAGCCACGACCGCAACGGAGGGTCCCGGCGTGACCGCAGGGGACGAGCACGACAGCGTGGTCCAGTACGGCGACGTTCCGGCCCCGGAGCCAAGGCGCCGGCGCTGGGCCCCGCTCATCTCCTACGTCGTCGTCGCGGCGGTGGCGGCCTGCTGCGGGGGCCTGGCCGTCGCGCTGACCCCCTCCAGCGGCAGCCCGCCGAGCGCGGGCGGGGACCTGCACCCCGGCAGCGGCGCCACCGTCGGCCCCGGGACGGGAACCACACCTGGTGCAAGCGTCAGCAGCGCGACCCTGCGGCGGGTGGAGAACGCCGTGCAGCCGGGCCTCGTCATCATCAACAGCAAGCTTCAGGACGACGGCGCCGACGTCTCTGGCGCGGCTGGCACCGGAATGATCATCAGCAGGTCCGGCCTGGTGCTGACCAACAACCACGTGATCAACGCCACCAACGGTCTCACCGCGAAGGTGGTCTCGACGGGCAAGACCTATCCGGCTATCTGGCTCGGCTACGACAGGGGCTCGGACGTCGCGGTCATCAAGCTTGAGGGAGCATCCGGGCTCACCACGGTCCCTCTCGGCAACTCTGCCTCAGTCAGAGTCGGCGACGGCGTCGTCGCCATGGGCAACGCCAACGGGACCGGCAGCATCACGACGGTAACCGGCGCCATCACAGGCCTGGATCGGGCCATCACGGCCAGCGACGAGGGCACCGGCGAGTCCGCCGAGCATCTGACCGGCATGCTGCAGACCGACGCGGACATCATCCAGGGCGACTCCGGCGGGCCGCTGGTGAGCACCGCCGGCAAGGTCATCGGCATGGACACCGCATCCAGCAGCGACATCATGGCCAGCCAGCAGAACATGGGCTTCGCGATCCCGATCAACAAGGCCATGGTGATCGCCCGGGAGATCACCGCCGGCAAGCCTGGCACGGGAGTCCGCGTCGGCGCGACCGGCTTCGTGGGCGTGCTCGTGGCGAGCGCGCCGGGTGGCGGGCAGAGCACGCAGACCAGCCTGCAGGCGCAGCTGCAGCAGATGGAGCAGAGCGAAGAGCAGCAAGGCCTCGGCCAGGGCGGCAGGTTCTACACGACACCGGCCGGCTGCCTGCCCAACGCGGCAGACGCGGGGATCCCCGCCCACGTGGCGCCGGCCTCGTCCGGGGCGCTCGTGCTCGGCGCGCTCTGCCAGAGCCCGGCCGGGGCGGCGGGCCTGGCCGCGGGCGACGTGATCACCTCCGCCGCGGACAAGCAGGTTTCCTCGCCCGCGTCGCTGACGAGCATCCTGGCGAAGGTTTCGGCCGGGAGGACGATCACCCTCGTCTGGGTCACCCCCGACGGGCAGACGGTCACCCGCCCGCTCACGCTCGCCCAGATCCCGCCTCAGTAGCCTGCGACTCCGGGAACTCCGGCCAGATTCGCGACTACAGGGTTGCCTCGACCAGATCAAGATATGAGGTCTGAATGATCATCCTCGAGGAGAACGTGGTTTAGCCAGGCTGGTGGCCCAGCAGCTGCCAGGCCAGCTCGTCGAGCTTTCGGACCTGGCTCGCGTGCCGGCCGAGGAAGCCCGGCTGCGCCGCCAGTTGCATTCGCTGCCACACCCCGACGATGGGGCGGGCGCACGTGACGAAGACCGCCGACCAGTGCCGGTCGAGGGCCTGGAGTGTGCTCGTCGATGCGCCGCGGCTGCCCGCACCGTCGAGGAAGCCCGCTACCCAGGTCATGAAGTCGGAGAAGGACTTGATCGGCCCGGATGTGCTGCCGTAGGGATTGTTGGGAAAGCCATACCTGGCCGCGCACGTTGCCAGCGCCGGGATGGCGGCCTGGACCTGCGCTGAGCCCTGGATCCGGGAGACGACCTTCCACCAGGAGCTATCCAGCGTCCGGCCGGCGGTCATCAGCTGCCGGTACGGCGCGGCGGCCCTTGCCTGGCAGGTGTTGAAGACCTTCTGCTCTGTGCTGGCGTAGGTGGCACCCGTGGTGACGAGCGGCGCCCCGACGAACTCGTGTGTCCGGGCGATGCGCGGCAGGTCCGGCATCTGGGTGTTGTCGGCGATCATTCCGAGACTGAACGGAGACTGCCGATCGCTGATGTGATACCCCGATGCCGCCATGCACCGCGTCGTCGCGGAAAGCTCGTGAGCCTGCACCAGCCAGATGAGCTTCGAGCCGAGATCGTATTGCGGGCCGGTGGCTGGCACGAACGCCGCGACGACCAGGGCATCGAGGGCTCGCCGCTGCTTTCTCTGCGCCGCTGCGAGGCGCGCATTCGCTCTCTGCCTGGCCAGGCTGGTGCTGGCTGCGGCGCCGGTCGTCGAATGGTGCAGCACGACGGCGCCGGCGATCACAAGCGCGACGGCTGCGGCCGCCGCGATCGGGGCGAGCCAGACCCGGGCGCGTCCGATGCGGCTCGCGGCGGCCCGGACGCCGGACCGGCGATAGCCACCTGCCAGATCCGGCAGGCAGAGCGGCGGCAGGTCACCGTCCGGCGGGAAGACGCGCACGGCATCGCGGGCCGCTGCGCGGAGTCGCTCGTCGGCGCTGTTCATCATCGTTCCTTCAGTCGTCGGGCCAGCGCGGCGATCGCGCGGGACGTCGTTGATTTGACGGTGCCCTGGCTGATGCCCATCGCTGCGGCGATCTCGGGCTCAGGCAGGTCCATGAAGTAGCGCAGGATCAGCACCTCGCGCTGACGGTCGGGCAGCCGCCGAAGCGCGGCGAGCACGTCCCGGTGCTCCTCTCCGAGGATCGCCGCCTGCTCCGGTGACTCCGCTCCGAGCGGCCGGTGATGCCGGTCGGCCCGGCGCTCCAGCCGGGCCTGGCGGCGCAGCTCCGACCGGCACCGGTTCATCACGGCGGAGCGGACGTAGGGCAGGGCGTTCTGCGGATCGGCCAGCTGATGCCACTTGCGGAACAGGCCGCAGAAGGCGTCCTGCACGGCGTCCTCGGCGGCGGACCGGCTGCCCAGCATGACCGCAGCGATCCGGATCAGGTCGCCTCCGTGCATCCGGTATAGCTGGGTGACCTGATCTGCCACGGACGGCTGGTCCATCCCCACGGCAGGGCTCCCGCCGGTCCGGCGTGAGCGCGGCAGAAGCGGTTCGGCGTGGTGCATCTCGGTGATTCCCACACACTGGAGACGCCCGTAACGGCGTCCAGTTGCCTCAGGCCGTCGCCGCGGTTAGCCCTGATTCCGCTGTCTGCAGCGGGAAATGGCAGGCGGCCATGTGCCCGGGCCCGAACGGGCGCAGCGGCGGCTCCTCCTCGGCGCACAGATCCTGCACGTACGGGCAGCGGGTCCGGAACCGGCAGCCGGACGGCGGGGTCACCGGGCTGGGCAGCTCGCCCTTGATCACCGCACCCTTGCCCGCCCTGGCCACCTCGGGATCGGGAACCGGGATGGTGCCGATCAGCCCGGCCGTATAAGGGTGGGCGGCGCGCTCATAGATGTCGTCCGCCGCGCCCATCTCGACCATCTTGCCGAGGTACATGACGCCGATGTGGTCGGCCATGTACTTGACGACCGCGAGGTCGTGCGAGATCACGATGTAGGTCAGGCCGTGGTCGGCCTGCAGCCGCTTCATCAGGTTGAGCACCTGCGCCCGGATGGACACGTCGAGCGCGCTGACCGGCTCGTCCGCGACGATCACCTTCGGGCTGAGGGTCAGTGCCCGGGCGAGCCCGATGCGCTGCCGCTGGCCGCCGGAGAACTCGTGCGGGTAGCGCTCGACCGCGTTGCGCGGCAGGCCGACCTCGTCGAGCAGTTCGTACACGCGCTGCTGCTGCTGCTGGTGGCTGCCGACGTGCTGGATCGTGAGCGGCTCGCGGATGATCGAGCCGACCCGCATCCGGGGGTCGAGCGATGAGTACGGGTCCTGGAACATCAGCTGCAGGTCGCGCCGCTGCCTGCGCAGCTCACTGCGGCTGAGCGCGGAGATGTCCTGCCCGTCCAGCAGCACCGAGCCGGAGTTCGGCCGCTCCAGCGCGACAACGACCCGGCCGATCGTGGTCTTGCCGCAGCCCGACTCGCCCACCAGGCCGAACGTCTCCCCGGCGGCCACGGTGAACGAGACGTTGGACACGGCGTGCACGGCGGCGACCCTGCGCTGCAGGATGGCCCCGGCCGTGACCGGGAACTCCTTGACCAGCTCGCGCACCTCGAGCAGCGGTGCTCCAGCCGCGGCGCCGTCAAGGAAGCCGGGTACGGCAGGCCGGTCGGCTACCACCTGCACGCGGGGGGCCGCGCCGTCCGTTGCGCCGGCGCCGGCGGGGCCGTCGACCGGGTGCCAGCAGGAGAACAGGTGCGCCGAGGTCTCACCCGTGAGCGGCGGTTCGTCGGTGCGGCACCGGTCGGTGGCCCGGCCGCACCGCGGCGCGAACCGGCAGCCCGGCGGCGGGTCCGACAGGTCCGGCGGCAGGCCGCCGATGCTCATCAGCCGCTGCCTGT
>Ga0335073_10009820_pt1 | contig 13432 bp, 10 predicted proteins | sample Lox_Sample_22_FD_207093 | JGI IMG/M metagenome (GOLD analysis project Ga0335073, IMG submission 207093) | Soil microbial communities from Loxahatchee National Wildlife Refuge, Florida, United States - Lox_Sample_2.2 | ecosystem: Environmental > Terrestrial > Soil > Wetlands | place: USA...
TGAACTCCGGCATCGGGCACTACCTCCTGCAGTTCGCCGTGCTGCCGCCGCTGATCATCGACGCGCTGCTGCGGCTGCTGACCGGCCGCGGCCGCCCGGTCTGGTCCGGTGCCTGGCTCGGCCTGCTCGCGGCCGCCCAGCTGTTTACCGGAGAGGAACTGCTGACAGATACGGCACTGTGCGCACTGGTGCTTGCCGCGGTGCTCGCGGCCAGTCATCCCGGCGCGGTACGCGACCGAGCCCGAGACGGAGCGTTCGGTCTGGGAATCTGTTCGACGGTCCTGCTGGTGATCTGCGGGGACGCGCTCTGGTCGCAGTTCCGCGGGCCGCTCCGTGCGCACTACGCCGCGCGGGCCACGCACTACACCGGCTACCTGAGCGCCCATCCGTCGGTGTTCGTGACCCCGCCCGGCGACCTGCTCCTTCACACGGCGGCGAGCGCCGCGGCCGCGGCCAGGTACCCGTCGCACATGACCGAGTACCTGGCCTACCTGGGCTGGCCGCTGCTGGCCGTGCTGGTGATCGCCGCGGCACGGTACCGGCGGGACCCGCGGGTGCGGGCATCCGCGCTGACGTTCGCCGCGCTCGAACTGCTGAGCCTCGGCTCCTACCGCGGGCTGCCGGTGCTCAGCCAGATGATCCCGGACCGGCTGGCGATCCTGGCCGACGGCGCGGCCGCCGCGCTGCTGGCCTTCGCGCTCGACCGGGCGCGCTCGGCGCCGGCCCGGGCCGCGATCCCGCGACGGGGGCAGCTGGCCACGGCGGCCGCGGTGCTGGCCGTGCTGCCGCTGATCCCGCTGCCCTACCAGGCGGCGCCGGTGCCGGCGGTCCCGGCCGGCTGGCAGGCGGCGTTCGCCCGGCTGCGGCTGGCTCCGGGCGCCCGCGTGCTGGTCGTGCCGATCCCGTACAGCAAGTACACACAGGCGATGCGCTGGCAGGCGTCGGCCGGCCAGCCGGGCTCGCTGGTCGGCGGCTTCTTCCTCGGGCCCAACCGGGACGGGAAGACCCGGGTCAGCCCGGGCGCGGCCACGGCCGACGCCATGGATCTGGACCCGCTGTGGGCCGGGCGGCGGCCCGCGCTGAACCGGTCGCTTGCCCAGATCCGGGCCGACCTGGCGTACTGGCGTCCGGCCGCCGTCGTCGAGGTGCTCCGCCGGGGCTCACGCGTGCGGCAGATCATGACCCGGCTGTTCGGCCGGCCCAGCTTCCGCACCGGCAGGCTGCTGGTGTGGCGCCGCTAACTCTCGGCCTGCGCACCGCGTAGGTGCGGGAACATGTCGCCGCACAGCTCGCTGATGATCGCGACCCCGTCGGCCCGCAGCACGTCCTCGTCCTTGTTCAGTTCCGGCACGTGCTGGCCGACCGCCCTGCGCAACTCCAGGCCCGCGAACAGCGCGGCCTTGCTAAGAGCACGCAACGGGACGTCTCGGGGCATGGCCTCGGGAACGAACGGCGGCACCGGCAGCGGGATCGCGTCGGGCCAGTCCTCGGGCGGCCGCGGGGCGTCGAGCGAGAGCACCGGGGCGATGTCCCTGGCCACCGCGTCACGGGCGGTCAGCGGCGGGCCGAGATCCCACCGGCCGCGCAGCGTGCGCAGCACCGAGGTGCTGCGGTACCCGGCGGTGACGACCGTGCGCTGCGGGATCCAGGCCGAGACCGCGATGGCCGGCACGCGTACGCCCGAGCGGTCGAAGCCGAAGCCCAGCTGGCCGAGCGGGGCGGACGGGACCGGGGGCGGGGCCGGCGGCGGCGGCAGGTGGTCGTAGGTGCCGCCGTGCTCGTCGAAGGTGACCATGAGCAGCGTGTTGTACGCGTTCGAGCCGCCGGGCGTCGCCGAGGAGCGGACCGCGTCGTAGATCCGCGCCAGCAGGGCCTCGCCGCCGAGCAACGACGACGGCGGGTCGAAATCCACCCCCGGGTACAGCGCGTCGAACGCCGGGTGCATGTCGTTGTGGCCGTACAGCAGGTTGGGCTCGATGAACGAGTAGGCCGGCAGCTGGCCGGTGGCCGCGTCCTCGAGGAACTGGTCGGTGGTGAAGAAGTTGGTGTCGAACCGGCCGAGCAGCCGCGGGGCGTGGATCAGGCCGGTCAGCGAGATGTGGCTCGGCGGGTCGCAGTAGACGCGCCAGGTCAGGCCCTGCGCCTCCAGCCGCTCGAAGATCGTCTCGGCCGTGTTGTGCACCGGGAACGCGTCGGGCGGCGACATGTTGACCACGTAGCCGGACGAGGTCGCGGCGTGGAAGAAGGACCGGTTGGCGAACGTCTGCGACGGCACCTCGCAGAACCAGTGATCGAAGGCGGCGAAGCCGCGGGCCAGCGCCGAGACCACCGGCATCTGGGCCGGGGTGAACCCGCACATGATCTGGACGTAGTCGTCGTACCGGGGTTCCGCGCCGGTCTCGGCCGTCACCGTGCTGATGTAGTCGGCGACGAACCCGTCCATCGTGGGCACCCGGGCGGGGTCGGCGGGCGCGTTGAACGGGGCGGCCATGTCCGCGGGCGGCCGGCCGCGGTTGCCCGGCGGGTCGATGAGCCCGAACAACTGGGTGTTGACGTGCTGGTACTCCTCGCCGGGATCGGGCGAGGGCGTGTTCATGCCCTGCGCGACCCCGTACGCCACGATCTTCCTGTCCGCGCCGTCCCCGGCCCACGGCGGGATCGGGTTGCTGAACTCCTGCCCGGTCACGCCCTCGAACGAGGCAACCTCGCCCGGCTGGTACAAGCGGCCGAGCAGGTTGTCGAACGAGCGGTTCTCGAACATGATCACGACCACGTGGTCGATCGCGTTGCCCCGGTCCGGATGTGACATCGGCGCCTTCCGTTCCTGGCCTGCTTGCGTTCCTGGCCCGCGCGGCGCGTGCCGCCCGGCGACTGCCTTGATCTTGCCAGAGCTTCCGCCCGGCCGGCCCGCTATGCGATAGTCGGACGCTCCGGGTTTCGCCGTCGACGACGGCCGGGACAGCCGAGACAGGCGGGGGCTCAGCCATGGCCATCGAACTGCACGAGTTCCAGCTCATCCTGCTGCGCAGGCCCGAGGGCGCGCCGGACTACGACGACGAGACCGCGGCCCGGATCCAGCGCGAGCACCTCGCCTTCTACGCCGCGCTGCGCGAGGACGGGCGGGTGGTCACCAACGGGCCCGTGCTGCGCCAGCCGGACGAGGCGCTGCGCGGTATGGCGATCTTCGCGATGGCGTCGGTGGAGGAGGCCGGTGCCCTGGCGCAGACCGACCCGGCCGTGCGGGCCGGACGGCTCGAGGTCGTGGCGATGACCTGGCTGTGCCCGCCGCGCACCATGGTCAGGGACGGGACGCCGGTCACCGTCGGCGGCTGAGCCCGCGGCCGGGCACGTTCTCATCGGCGCGATCGCCACGGCATTCGGCCGGCGCAATGACCCGGGCTCCCGGGGGCCTTACCGCTGGTTTCCCGTAGGGCTGGCGCCGGGCTTTTCCGTTCTGATGTACTGGCGTGCGTGCCTTCTCGCGGCGAATTAGGGAATTGGTGCCGCCGCCGCCGGCGGGCGGCGCGGGGGCTCGTTGTCGCGACCGCGGCCACGGCCCTGCTCGCGGGGTTTGCGGCGCCCGCCGCGTGGGCGGCGCCGGCTGTCGCGGCGGCGCCTGGGGCTCTCGCCGCTCCCGCCGCTCCCGCCGCCGCTCCGGTGGTGAACGTCAGGGGCGGCGAGCTGGCGGCCGCCGGCACCGGGCGCGTGCTGTGGAGCAGATACCCGCATGTCGCGCGGCCGATGGCCAGCATCACCAAGGTCATGACCGCGCTGGTCGTGCTCCGGGCGGGTGGCCTGGGCCGGGAGATCCGGGTCTCGGCCGCCGCGGTCAGGTACGTGGACTCCACCGGCGCCAGCAACGCCGGCCTTATCGCCGGTGACGTGCTGACCGCACGGCAGCTGCTCGAGGCGCTGCTGCTGCCGTCCGGCTGCGACGCCGCCTACCTGCTCGCCACCGCGTACGGCCCGGGCCGGCCCGCGTTCATCGCGAAGATGAACGCGACCGCGCGGGCAATGGGGCTGACGTCCACTCATTTCTCGAGCTTTGACGGAATGCCTTTCCCGACCGAGTACTCCACGTATTCGTCGCCCGCCGACCTCATCAGGCTGGGCGAACGCGCGATGGCCAATTCCCTGTTCCGTGGCATCGTCGCGCAGCGCACTTTCTACCTGCCGGGCACGGCCCGCCATCACGCCTACCTGTGGCGCACGACCAACGGCCTGATCGGGTCGTACCGGGGAGCGATCGGGATCAAGACCGGCAACACGATCGCGGCCGGCTACTGCCTGCTGTTCGAGGCGCGCCGGAAGGGGCACACGCTGATCGGCGTGGTCCTGCACGCCAACCCGGGCAGCGCCGGCCTGGCCTCGGCCGAGACCGCCGCCGAGACGCTGCTGAACTGGGGCTTCCGCCAGGTCTGAGCCCGGCGCCGCCGGTTAAGTTCACGGGGTGCCCGATCCCCTGACGGTCGCCGCAGCGCAGCCCGCGTGCGTCCCGGACGATGTGCGGCGGGCCGACCGGCGGCGGGTACGCACGCACCGCGGGGGTCTCGTCCGTCTGGTCTCCGCAAGGCCGGCCGATCGCGCGGGCCGGCGCCGAGCCGGGCGACATCGTTCGCGCGACGCTGGCGCATTCAAACGCCATCCGCCCGCCTGGCGCGAGGAGGGACCTCCCATGGCTAAGACCTACCGGCTCAGCGCCTTCCGCCGTCTCGGCAACCTGGTGACGACAGGAATGATCAAGGCGGGCCTCGGTCCGGCCGGGCTGCACCTGCTCACCGTGCGCGGCCGGACGACCGGCCTGCCCCGTACGACCCCGGTCAACCTGATCGTGTGCGACGGCCGCCGCTGGCTGGTCGCGCCGTACGGCAACGTCGGATGGGTGCGGAACGCGCGGGCGGCCGGCCGGGTCGAGCTGCGCCGCGGACGGACGGTCCAGCACGCCGCGGTGCGGGAGGCCGCGCCCGCCGAGGCCGCGCCGGTCCTGCGGTCTTACCTCAGGCGGCTCAGGCCGGTGGTCGGGCCGTACTTCGACGTCCGGCCCGACGACCCGGACGCAGCGTTCGTCGCGGAGGCGCCGCGCCACCCCGTGTTCTTGATCAGCGGCGCCTGACCGCGCCGAGGCGCCCGCGCTGGGACGCCCGCGCCCCGGGATGCCCGCGCGCCGGGGCCGGACCGCCCCGCTCCGGCCGGGCAGAATGGACTTTATGACCGACTCGGATGACCCGGGATCGTTCACCACGTGGGACGGTGAGCCGATCAGCCGGGAACGGCCGCACGGAGCGACGATCGTCCTGGCCAGCCTGGCCCCGCACGGATGGCGGTACCTGCTGCTGCACCGGGCGCATCACGGTCCGGCCTGGGCCGGCGACTGGGCCTGGACGCCGCCGTCCGGAGCGCGCAAGCCGGGCGAGAGCGTGATCGAGGGCGCGACCAGGGAACTGCTCGAGGAAACCGGCTTGAGCGCCAGCCCGCGGCCGGTGCGGACCGCCGGCGTCGACTGGGCGCTGTTCACGCTCGAGGTGCCGTGGGGAACCGCGATCGCCGTGGACGGGACCGAACACGACCAGGCCGAGTGGGTGTCCTTCGCCGAGGCCCGGCGCCGGCTCCGGCCGACGTGCTGGACGCGGGCTTCGTCGCGGCGTGCGAGAGCGCCGGCTTCCGCTGACCTGCGGCCGCTCCGCGAGCCGTTTCAGATCCAATTCGGGCGATCTTGGCAGGATCCGGTCATGCTTATTGCTTCGTATCGGGCTGAATCGATATAAATGGCGATTAGGTAACTTCACCAGCTCCAGCCGCCAACGCCACCGCGCTGGGCAACCATCTGGCCACCGGGGCCAGCGGGTCGAAGTGCATCCTCCCGATGCTGACCGAGTACGGATACGGCAACCTCGCCTACCTGGTCGCCACCAACCCGACCGCTCCCGGCTGGGGACAGTGGTTCCTGCAGTGCGGCGCCACCACGATGTGGGAGGCGTGGGAGGACAGCTCGTGCGATACGGCGCGCTCGCACGACCACGCATTCATGGGAACGGTGGATGACTGGCTGTTCTCAAACGTCGCCGGAATCCAGGCCACCTCCCCCGGCTTCCGCACGATCGCGATCGATCCGACCCCGGCGGAGGGCCTCACCTACGCGTCGGCCTACCAGACCACGCCGCTCGGGCGCGTGAGCTCGAGCTGGACCCGCTCCGGGACCAACTTCGCTCTCACGGCCCAGGTCCCGGTCGGCTCGCGGGCGTCGGTGTGTGTGCCGGCCGCCAGCGCCCAGTCCGTGACGGAGAGCGGAAACCCGGTCGCCGGCGCCAGCGGCGTCACCGTCATCGGCATGCAGGGCTCGTGCCTGCAACTGCAGGTCGGATCGGGCACCTACAGATTCGACTCGACAGTGTCCTGACCCTGCTCTTGACCCAGCGCAGGAGCGCGAAGAAGGCCCTTCCCGGGTCTACCCGGGTACCGATGACAGCGGCCGGCATCGGGCATACGGTAAGCCGCGTAGGCCCGGCTGCTACGGCTGGAAGAGTCGGAGAAATAGCATGCGCGCGCTCAAGATCGTGATCGGTGTTGCCTGGCTCGTCTTCTGGTTCTACTGGCTCGCGTCCGCCGCCAACAGCAAGGAGAGCGTCAGGGCCGGGTGGCGGCCACGGCTGGCCGGCGTCAGCGCGGCAGGGGTGTTCGTGATCGCGGTGGTGCTGCGCAACGGCAGCCTGGCCGTGCACAGCTTGATTCTCGGGGCGGCAGGGGCGCTGCTGTTCGTCTGCGGGATCGCGCTGGCGGTCTGGGCCCGCCTGCACCTCGGCCGCAACTGGGGGATGCCGATGAGCCAGCGGGCCGAGCCGGAGCTTGTCACCTCTGGCCCCTACCGGTTTGTCCGCCACCCGATCTACTCCGGGCTCCTGACGGCGATGCTGGGAACCGCGCTGGTAGACAACCTGCTCGGCCTGATCGTCGTGGCGGTGCTGATCGCGTACTTCTACTACTGCGGGATCGTCGAGGAGCGCAACCTCGCGGCCACCTTCCCCGCCGCGTACCCGGAGTACAAGAGCAGGACGAAGATGCTCATCCCGTTCCTGCTGTAGGGCAGCGGGTGGGCGCGGCCCCGAGCGCGGGCGGCCCGTTCTGTCGGTGGCCTGGGTTACTGTGACCAGGTGTTTGAGTCGCTCCACCCCGCGGTCCGCACCTGGTTCGAGCGGCGGTTCCCAGCCGGGCCGACCGCGCCCCAGGCGGACGGCTGGCGGGAGATCGCGGCCGGGCGCCATACCCTGATCGCCGCCCCGACCGGGTCCGGCAAGACGCTGGCCGCGTTCTTGATGTGCATCGACCGGATCTACCGGGCACACGAGGCGGGCGAGGAGATCGGTCCCGGCCCGCAGGTGGTCTACGTGTCGCCGCTCAAGGCCCTGGCGGTGGACATCCACCTGAACCTCGAGCGTCCGCTGGCCGAGATCGCCGAGACCGCCAGCGAGCTGGGGCTGAGCGCGCCCGCCATCCGGGTCGCGGTGCGGACCGGCGACACCGCCTCGGCCGAGCGCACGGCCATGCTCAAGCACCCGCCGGACTTCCTGATCACGACCCCGGAGTCGCTGTACCTGCTGGTCACCTCCGAGCGGGGCCGCGCGATGCTGGGCGCCACCCGGACCGTGATCGTCGACGAGATCCACTCCGTGGCGGGGAACAAGCGCGGCTCGCACCTGGCGATCACGCTGGAGCGCCTGGAGCACCTCGCGTCGGAAGGACACGGCGAGCCGCTGCAGCGGATCGGGCTGTCGGCCACCCAGCGCCCGGTCGAGACGGTGGCCAGGCTGCTGGTCGGCGCGGGCGAGGGCCGCTCCAATCCGGACGGCTCGCCGCGCTGCGCGATCGTGGACGCCGGGCACCGGCGCGACCTGGACCTGGCCCTGGAACTGCCCGGCGACGAGCTCGGCGCGGTCGCGACCGCCGAGCAGATGGACGAGATCCTGGACCTGATCGCCGGGCACGTGCAGCGGCACCGCACCACGCTGGTGTTCGTCAACACCCGGCGGATGGCCGAGCGGGTGGCGCACCAGCTTGGCGAGCGGCTCGGCGAGGGCCAGGTCGCCGCCCACCACGGCAGCCTGTCCAAGGAACGCCGGCAGCGGGTGGAGTCGCGGCTGCGCGGCGGGGACCTGCGGGCACTGGTCGCCACCGCGTCGCTGGAGCTGGGCATCGACATCGGCCCGGTGGAGCTGGTCTGCCAGATCGGCTCGCCGCGCAGCTTCGCCACGTTCTTGCAGCGGGTGGGCCGCTCGAACCACACCCGCACCGGGACGCCGGCCGGGCGGCTGTACCCGACCTCCCGCGATGAGCTGGTGGAGTGCGCGGCGCTGCTGCGCGGGGTGCGGGCGGGCCGGCTCGACGCGCTGCTGGTGCCCGAAGGCCCGCTGGACATCCTGGCCCAGCAGGCGGTGGCCGAGTGCGCCGCGGCGGACTGGGCCGAGGACGACCTGCTGGCCCTGGTCCGCAGGGCAGCCCCGTTCGAGGGGCTGTCCCGGGAGGACTTCGACCAGGTCGCCGAGCTGGTCTCGGAGGGGATCCGCACCGGCCGCGGGCGCCGCGCGGCCTACCTGCACCGCGACCAGGTCACCGGCCGGCTGCGTGGCCGGCGCGGGGCGAGGATCGCCGCGCTCACCTCGGGCGGGGCGATCCCGGAGCTTGGCGACTACCGGGTGCTTGCCGAGCCGGACGGCACCCTGGTCGGCACCGTCAACGAGGACTGGGCCATCGAGTCGATGGCCGGCGACGTGTTCCTGCTCGGGACCCACTCCTGGCGTATCCGCCGGGTCGAGCCCGGCGTGGTCCGGGTCGTCGACGCGGAGGGCGCGCCGCCCTCGATCCCGTTCTGGCTGGGCGAGGCCCCGGGCCGGACCAGGGAGCTGTCCGAGGAGGTGTGCGCGCTGCGCGATGCGGTGGCCGCGCGGATCGCGGCCTCCTCGGGCCAGGGCGGAGCCGGCGCCGACGGCCTGGCCGACCCCGGCGCCGTCGCCTGGCTGCGCGAGGAGTGCGGGATCGGCGACGCCGCCGCCGAGACGATCGCGGCCTACCTCGGCGCGGGCCTGGCCCAGCTCGGCGTCCTGCCGACCATGGACACGATCGTGCTGGAGCGGTTCTTCGACGACGCGGGCGGGATGCAGCTCGTCGGCCACGCGCCGTTCGGCGCGCGGCTGAACCGGGCGCTCGGCCTCGGGCTGCGCAAGCGGTTCTGCGTCACGTTCGACTTCGAGCTCCAGGCGGCCGCGAGCGACGACGCGATCCTGCTGTCGCTCGGCCCGCAGCACAGCTTCCCGCTGGAGCGGGTGCCGAAGTTCCTGGCCTCGGCGACCGTGGAGTCCGTGGTCCGCCAGGCCGTGCTGACCTCGCCGATGTTCGCGGCCCGCTGGCGGTGGAACCTGAACCGGTCGCTCGCCGTGCTGCGGATGCGCGGCGGCAAGAAGAACCCGCCGGCGATCCAGCGGATGGAGGCCGACGACCTGATGGCGGCGGTGTTCCCCACGCTGGCCGCCTGCCAGGAGAACGTGGCCCCGGGCCCGCTGGAGATCCCCGACCACGTGCTCGTGCGCCAGACCCTGGAGGACTGCCTGCACGAGGCCATGGACATCGACGGCCTGAAGGAGCTCGTCAGCGGCATCGAATCCGGCCGGGTGACCGTGGTCGTCCGAGACACCACCGAGCCGTCGGTGCTCGCGCACGAGATCCTCAACGGCCGACCGTTCACCTTCCTGGACGACGCGCCGCTCGAGGAGCGCCGCAGCCGCGCGGTGCAGCTGCCGCGCGGGCTGCCGGTGGCCGCCGGAGAGCTCGGCCGGCTGGACGCGGCCGCGATCGATCGGGTGGCCGAGCAGGTGCGCCCGGAACCGCGGGACGCCGACGAGCTGCACGACCTTTTGATGACATCCGTAACGCTCCGTCCGCATCCGGACTGGCAGCCGATGTTCGAGGACCTGGTCCGTGGCCGCCGTGCCGCCGCCGTCTGCGGTCCGGCCGGCGAGCTGTGGTGCGCGGTGGAGCGGCGGCCGCTCATCGAGGTCCTGTTCCCCGACGCCGCGGTCGTGCCGGACCATCCGTGCCCGGTCACGCCGCCCGCGGAGCCGCCGGACGAAGACGCCGCCGCGGCCGACGTGCTGCGCGGCCACCTGGACTGCCGCGGCCCGTCGACCGCGGCCGACCTGGCCCGGGCCACCGGGCTGCCGGAGAACCTGGTCGTCCGGGCACTGGCCCGGCTGGAGGACGAGGGCTTCGCGATCCGCGGCCGGTTCACCGGCCCGGGCGGCCCGGCCGAATCGGGCGCGGTGGAGTTCTGCGCCCGGCGCCTGCTGGCCCGGATCCACTCCTACACCCGGCAGCGCAAGCGGGCCGAGATCGAGCCGGTTACCGCCAGGGACTTCATGCGGTTCCTGCTGCGCTGGCAGCACGTGGAGCCGGGGACCAGGCGCGAGGGCCGGTTCGGCGTGCTGGCCGTCATCGAGCAACTGCAGGGCTTCGAGCTGGCCGCCGGGGCCTGGGAGAACGCGGTGCTCGCCAACCGGGTGGAGGGCTACCGGCGGGAGTGGCTCGATGAGCTGTGCCTGTCCGGCCAGGTCGCCTGGGGGCGGCTGTCGGTGCGCGACACCCAGCCCGACCCGGTCCCCCGGCGCAGTGGTATCACCCCGTCCCGGGCCACCCCGATCACGCTGACGATCCGCGACGACCTGCCGTGGCTGCTGCGCGCCGCGCGCGGTGACCTGGCCCCGGCCGAGCCGGGGCCCGGCCGAACCCGCGACATCCTCGACGCGCTCCGCGAGCACGGCGCGCTGTTCCGCCCGGACCTGGCCACGATCAGCGGCCGCCTGCCCGCGGAGGTGGAGGAGGCGCTCTGGGAGGGCGTGGCGAGGGGCCTGGTCACCGCGGACGGGTTCCGCGCGGTCCGCTCCCTGCTGCACCGCGGCGGCCGGCCCGGCCCGCTGCCCCGCCGCGGCCTGCGGCGCGGGATCGGCGGTGCCGGGGCCGGCTCGAACGGCCGCTGGTGCCTGCTGCCTCCCCCGGCGGCCGCGCCCGACCGCGACGAGCTCGCCGAGGCCGTCGCCGAGCAGCTCGCCGCCCGCTGGGGGGTGGTGTTCCGCGACCTGGCCTGCCGGGAGAGCCTGGCCGTGCCCTGGCGGGACGTGCTCTGGGCGCTGCGGCGCATGGAGGCCCGCGGCACGATCCGCGGCGGCCGGTTCATTGCCGGGTTCAGCGGCGAGCAGTTCGCCCACCCCGACGCGGTCGACCTGCTGCGCACGGTCCGCAAGCAGCCGCACACCGGTCACTCGGTCCGGATCTCCGCCGCCGACCCGCTGAACCTGACCGCGGTCGTGCTCCCCGGCCCGCGGGTGCCGGCCATCCCGTCCAACTCGGTCACCTACGTCGACGGCGCCGTCCCCGACGGCACGGCGGTCGCCGCCCCCGCCTGAGCCCGGGCGCAGACGCGGGTTGAACCGGCCAGCACCGCATGGCAGGCTCGTGCCCCGTGATCGATGATTTCGCGAAAGAGTACCTGCACGACGATCTGCGCTGGATACGCGAGGCGGTGCTCTGGAAGCTCGACGGGCTCCCCGACTACGACATCCGCCGGCCGCTGACGCCAACCGGAACCAACCTCCTCGGCCTGATCAAACACCTGGCGACCTGGGAGGCCAGGTACTTCGGCGAGGTCTTCGACCGGCCGTTCCCCGAACCCCTGCCGCGATGGGACGACGAGGCCGCGAGCGGCACCGACATGTGGGCCACCGAACACGAGACCCGCGACGAGATCACCGGCTTCTACCGGCGGGTGTGTGAACACTCGGACGCGACGATCGACGCGCTCGCCGTCGACGCCCCCGGCTACGTGCCCTGGTGGCCGCGCCCGAACGTGAAGCTGTTCAACATCCTGGTCCACATTCTGAGCGAGACCAACCGGCACGCCGGGCACGCAGACATCCTGCGCGAGCAACTCGACGGCGCGGTCGGGACCGACCCGCAGAGCGCGGCCTCGCAGAAGAAATCTGATGCGGCGTACTGGGAGAGCCACCACGCGAAGATCGAACAGGCCGCCAGGGCAGCTGATCCCGAAAGCGCCCGGCCATAGGGCTCAGTTCGTGACGTGAGCACCGGGGATCCGGACCCATTCCCGAGCTATTAAGTATTAATCATTATATCATGAGTTTTGTTATAATTCTTAATTGTTTGACACAATTAATTTGGAAGTGCATTCTGCCTGGGCACATCCATGCGCCGCGGGGAAGGAATTTGATGAGCCTGAGGCAGATTACGGCCGCGGAGTCGGGAACCTGCAAGCTCGGCGACCTGGTGGTGAACCGGATCGGATTCGGCGCGATGCGGCTGCCGCAGACCGGGCGGGCGCTGGTGGCGGATGCCGTGCCGCGCGATCGCGACGCCGCGATCTCGGTGCTGCGCCGCGCGATCGAGCTCGGGGTCAATCACATCGACACCGCCGCGTTCTATTTCTCGCCGCTCAGGTCGGCCAACGAGCTGATCAATTCGGCGCTGGCGCCCTACCCGGAGGACCTGGTCATCGCCACCAAGGTCGGGCCGGGCCGCAGTCCGTCCGGTGAGTGGGCCGACGCGGCCAGGCCAGATCAGCTTCGCGGCCAGGTCGAGGAGAACCTGCGCCAGCTCGGGCGCGATCATCTCGACGTGGTGAACCTGCGCGTGATGGCGAGCATGACGTCCATCGCCGAGCACGTGGGCGCGCTGGCCGAACTGCGCCAGGCCGGGCTGATCCGGCACCTGGGCGTCTCGGGTGTGACCCCGGAGCGGCTCGCCGAGGCCCGGGCCGTCGCACCGGTCGTCTGCGTGCAGAACCGGTACGGCATCGGCACGAGCGCTCACGAACACGCCTTCGTGGATGCCTGCGGCGAGCAAGGCATCGCGTTCGTGCCGTTCTTCTCGATCGCCGGTAAGGGCGGGGGCGCCGGTTTCACCGGCACCGAGAACGCCGGCGTGCTCGCCGTCGCGCGATCACGCGGGGCCACGCCGGCGCAGGTCCGGCTGGCCTGGGCGCTGCGGCGGGGGCCGCACGTGCTGGTCATACCGGGCACGGGCGATCCCGATCACCTGGCCGCCAACGTCGCGGCCGCCGCGCTACGGCTCACCGACGACGAGATGACCCGCCTCACGTCCGTGTGAGCGCGCCGAACTCGTGATCGAGGCACGTGCGGGGCCCGGCAGCGCTTCGTGCAGGCGCCGCTCACCATCCCTCACTTACTATCCGAAACTGCTGTTTTTCGTCCGGTATCTTCCATTTATGCTCAGGTTTCGGATAGTAAGTCGGGATGATCTTTGTCAACCTTCGCCCAAACCAGGGTAAAAGGGACGCGAATGTTGGCGCGGGGCGTGGAGTTGGCGCGGGACGGGGAGCCGACCGGGGGCGGGGGCGCGGTGGTGGCTTAGGGCA
>Ga0335073_10009821_pt1 | contig 13431 bp, 12 predicted proteins | sample Lox_Sample_22_FD_207093 | JGI IMG/M metagenome (GOLD analysis project Ga0335073, IMG submission 207093) | Soil microbial communities from Loxahatchee National Wildlife Refuge, Florida, United States - Lox_Sample_2.2 | ecosystem: Environmental > Terrestrial > Soil > Wetlands | place: USA...
TTTCGATCGACGCCTGCTGTTACGAGGAGTGGGTCAGGCGCAACCCGCTCAACGACTACACGATCCCGCGTGCCTCGCTCGTGAAGGGCCGCAAGGCGCGGGCGATGCTCGAGCGGGTGTTCGGCGAGGTGCGAATCGAGGAGCTGTCCCGCTCGCTGTATTGCGTGAGCGCCGATCTGCGCGAGGGCACCCTGCGGATCGACCGTCACGGGCCGCTCGCCGAGACGCTTGCCGCTGGGATCGCGTTGCCTCTGATCTCTCCGCCGGTGCGGCGCGGAGAGCAACTGCTGATCGACGGCTCGCTGCTCGACAATCTGCCGCTTCAGCCGATGAGCGCGAGCGGGGAGGGTCCTGTGCTGGCAATCGACATCAAAAATCCCGATCAGCAGGGGTCCGAGGAGCGCAGGAGCCAGGCCGCGGGCACGGGCGGATCGTCCGGGGGCGCCGGCGCGTCGGCTGGAGGCGTGAGCGCGAGCGCGAGCGCCGAGGACGGAACTGGAGCGGCACGCGGCGGGCGGCTACCCCCGCTGACCGACACGATGGCGCGCATCGCCCTGCTCAGCAGCGCGAACACCCAGGAGAGCGCGCGTCGCCATGCTGACTTCACGATCGAGGTCCCGCTCGTCGGGGTCGGGATGCTCGAGTTCCACCAGATCGACCAGGCACGCGAGGCCGGGCGCCTGGCGGCGATCGCCGCGCTGGAGCGGGCTCCGGAGTGGGTGACCGGCGGATCGGCGCAGGCACGCGAGCTGAGCGGTCGGCGCACGGTCGTTCGGATGTGAGCGGGATGCGTCGCCGCCAACGCAGAACGACCGCCCTGCTAATCGTCGCCGTGCTCGCGGCGGGGATTGGTGTGTTCGCCTACGCGACCCATCTACTGCGTCGCAGTGAGCAGCAGACGATCGACGCTCGGTTCTCGATCCGCGGGTCGCGCAAGCCATCGCGGGAGATCGTGCTCGTGCAGATCGATAACCAGACGCTACAGACGCTGAAGCACATTCAGTTTCCATTTCCGCGTCGCTATGACGCCGAAGTAATCAACCGCGTGCGCCGAGCCGGCGCGCGTGCGATCGCGCTCGACCTGGAGTTCACGCAGGAAACCGACGTGCGCGACGACAACGCGTTGATCGAAGCACTCGCCCAGGCACGCGGCAAAACCGTCCTTGCCGCGAGCCAGGTCGGCCCCGGCGGGCAGAACGGCGTGCTCGGCGGGGGCAGCATCCTGCGTGAAATCCAAGCGCGCGCTGCCGCGGTGAAGCTCACGGTCGACTCCGACGGCTCAGCGCGTCGCTTCGGCTACGCGGTGAACGGCCTTCGCACCTTCCCCGTGGCCACCGCCGAAGTAGCGACCCATCGCCCCGTGAAGACGTCCCTGTTTGGCAGCGGCGCGCTGCCCGGAGGCACGCTGCCAATCGACTTTGCGGGTCCACCGGAATCGTTCCGCTCGATCCCCTTCTCGCGCGTGCTCAAAGGGGAATTTGATCAGCACGCGCTTGCAGGTGCAATCGTGATCGTCGGCGCCTCGGCGCCGATCCTCAGCGACGTGCACACGACCGCGACCAGCGGCTCGAAGGAGATGGCTGGGGATGAAATTTGGGCGAACGCCGTCGAAACCCTGCTGCGCGGGGTGCCGCTGAAGGACGCTCCCGGCTGGCTGAACGTGCTCCTGATCTGCCTGCTTGGTGTCGCGATACCGCTCGGCAGCCTGCGCCTGCGTCGGCTGCGCTCGCAACTAGACTCGCTTGCACTCGCTCTCGTATTCACGATCGGCGTGCAAGTCGCCTTCAACGCGGGCTTGATCGTCAGCTTCGTCTACCCGCTGCTCGCGCTCGCGTTTGGCACGCTCGGGACGCTCGTGATCTTGTATCTAGGCGAGGCGATCGAGCGCGAGCGGGTGCGTGCTGCGTTCGCCCGCTTCGTGCCCGCGGGCGTTGTGGATGAGGTTCTCGCGAGCGCCGATGAGAATCTTCGGCTCGGTGGCGTCGAACGCGATTGCACGGTGCTTTTCTCCGATCTACGCGGCTTTACGAGCTTTTCCGAGACACAGCCCGCCGGCCAAGTGATCGACGTCGTGAACTGCTACCTGAACGAGATGACCGAGGCGATCCTCGACGCGGGAGGAACGCTGATCTCCTACATGGGAGACGGCATCATGGCCGTGTTCGGCGCGCCCCTGGCCCAGGAGGACCACGCCGACCGCGCGGTGGCCGCCGCGCGCGAGATGATCGGGCCACGGCTCGACCGCTTCAATGCCTGGCTCGCTGAGCAGGGGTTCGATCATCGTTTCGCGATGGGCGTTGGCCTCAACAGTGGGCCCGTGATGGCGGGAAATGTCGGCTCCGAGCAGCGCGTGGAGTACACGGCGATCGGCGACACGACCAACACGGCCTCGCGGCTGGAGGGCCTGACGAAGGGCAGCGAGGCGATGCTGTTCATCTCCGCAAGCACGCGCGATCGGATGCGCTCCTCGACCGAGGAGCTCTCGCCCGTCGGCGAGTTCGAGATTCGCGGGCGAGTCGAAAAGCTCGCGGTCTGGACGATCGGGGCTCAGCAGCGCAGTGGCGTGGGGCATCGCTAGGCTGACGCCAGGACCTTGAGCCGCTACACCGCCATCACCTCAGCCGATCTGCAGGCAATGCTCGCCACGATCGGCGTCTCCTCGGTGCAGGAGATCTTTGAGCGTCAGATCCCCGAGGCCGTGCGCCTGGGCCGCGAGCTTCAGCTGCCGCCTGGCAAGACCGAGCAGGAGGTCCACGCCCACCTGGCCGAGCTGGCCGCGCGCAATGTCAGCGCCGAGGATGAGCTGAGCTTCCTCGGCGCCGGGATGTACGACCACTACGTACCCGCGCTGATCGACATGCTCACCGAGCGCTCGGAGTTCCTCACCCCCTACACGCCCTATCAGCCCGAGATCTCCCAAGGCGGACTGCAGGTGATGTTCGAGTACCAGACAGCGATCTCCGAGCTGACAGGGCTGCCGGTTTCGAACGCCTCCGTGTACGAGGGTCCCTCGGCGGTCGCGGCCGCGGGGTACATGGCCAAGCTGCACAACGGCCGCGCTCGCTTCGTGGTGAGCGCCGGTCTTCACCCGCACACGATCCAGACGCTGCGCACGCTCGCCCACGGCTTCGGCATGGAGGTCGTGGAGGTACCGCTGCGCGAGGGCGTGACCGACGCCGAGGCTTGGGCCGAAGCAATCGACGGCGAGACCAGCGCCGCAATCTTCGCCCAGCCCAACTTCTACGGCGCGGTCGAGGATGCCGAGGCGCTGGCGGGCGCAGCCAAGCGCGCGGGTAGCCCCGAGCTGGTCGTGATCTGCCAGGCGGACCCGATCGCGCTCGGCATTCTGCGCACGCCCGGGGAATGCGGCGTGGACGTATGCGTCGGCGAGGGCCAGCCGCTCGGCAACCGGCTCGACTTCGGCGGCCCTTCATTCGGCTTCTTCGCCGCGCGCGAGGAGTACCTGCGACGGATGCCGGGGCGGATTGCGGGCGAGACCACCGACGTCGACGGCCGCCGCGGCTTCGTACTCACGCTGCAGACGCGCGAGCAGCACATCCGTCGCGAGAAAGCGACCTCAAACATCTGCACCGCCCAGGCGCTGAACGCACTCGCGGGAGTCGTGTACCTCTCTTGGCTCGGCCGCCAGGGCCTGGTCGAGCTGGGTGAGCTGCTGCTCGCGCGCACCCACTATGCGCGCGAGGCGCTTGGCGCGCTGCCGGGCGTTGAGCTGGCCCACTCGCAACCCGTCGTGCGCGAGTTCGCCTTGCGGCTGCGGGGCGACGTCGATGCGATCCGGCGGCGCTGCATCGCCCAAGGTGTGAACCCCGGCGTGGACGTGCACGCGCTGAGCGCCCGCCCCGAGGACGAGGGGCTGCTGCTCGTCGCGATCACCGAGCGTCGCTCGCGCGTGGACATCGATCGGCTCGTCGAGGTGCTCGGGGCGGCTGTCGGTGCCGAGTCCACGGATGCTGGGACTGCCGGCGGGCGCGAGCGAATACTCGGCCCGACCGAGGCTGAGCATGAGCAGCAGGGAAAGCCCGTGGGCGTGTGAGCGAGCTCGACGAAAACCACTTGCACGCCGATCCCGGGATCGACGGGCACCACCCGCACCACGGCCTTCAAGGCGCGGGCGGCGGTCCGAGCGAGAGCCCGCTGCAGCGCGAGCGAGCGAGGACGATCTTCCAGAAGGGGGCCCCGGGGCGGCGCGCGTTCGTCTGCCCCGCGCTGGACGTGCCGACGCCTGACGCCGAGCGAGTGCTGCCCGCGCGGTTGCGCCGGGCCGAGCCCGCGCGCCTGCCCGAGGTCTCTGAGCCCGAGCTCGTGCGCCACTACGTCGGCATCTCCAAGCGGAACTTCGATCTCGACTCGGGCTTCTATCCGCTCGGCTCGTGCACGATGAAGCACAACCCCCGCCTGCACGAGCGGGTCGCGGCTCTGCCGGGCCACGCGCGCTTGCACCCGTTGCAGGACGGCGAGCGCGCGCAGGGGGCGCTCGAGGTGATGTTCAACCTGCAGCAGGCGCTCGCCGAGGTCTCGGGTCTGCCGCACGTCTCGCTGCAGCCCTCGGCGGGATCGCACGGCGAGCTGGCGGGCGTGCTGCTGACGCGCGCCTACCACGAGGATCGCGGCGAGACGCGCCACAAGGTGCTCACGCCGGACACTGCCCACGGTACGAATCCCGCGACCGTGACGATGGCGGGCTTCGAGGTCGTGAAGGTCGCCACAAACGAGGATGGCGGGATCGACATCGAGGATCTGCGCGCGAAGGCCGACGAGGACGTCGCCTGCCTGATGCTGACCAACCCGAACACGCTTGGGGTCTTCGATCGCAACATCGAGGAGATTGCACGAATCGTCCACGACGTCGGCGCGACGCTCTACTACGACGGGGCGAACCTCAATGCGGTGATGGGGATCTCGCGCCCAGGCGACATGGGCTTTGACATCGTGCACTTCAACCTCCACAAGTCCTTCACGCAACCTCACGGGGGCGGTGGTCCCGGCTCTGGACCGATCGCCGTGTCTGACCGTGTGGCTCCGTATTTGCCTGTACCGGTTGTACGCCGCGACGGCGATGGAACACTCGCGCTTGACCACGACCGCCCAAAGTCGATCGGCCGCCTGCGCGGCTTTCACGGCAACTACGGGTGCTTCGTACGGTCCTACGCCTACATCTGCTCGCTCGGTGCCGACGGGCTGAAGGATGCCTCCGAAGCGGCGGTGCTGAACGCGAACTACCTGCTGGCGCGCCTACGCGAGCAGCGTTTGCCCGATGGGCGCAGCGTCGCCGAGCTGCTGCCGCTCGCCTACGGCGAGCTGTGCATGCACGAGTTCGTGCTCTCGGGCGGGCCGATGAAGCGCGAGCTGAAGATCAAGACACTCGATCTCGCCAAGCGGCTGCTCGACTTCGGCTTTCACCCGCCGACCGTGTATTTCCCGCTACTCGTGGACGAGGCTCTGATGGTCGAGCCGACCGAGACCGAGACCAAGGAGACACTTGACGCTTTCGCGACGGCGATCGCGCAGATCCTGGCCGAGGCAGCCCAGGACCCCGAGATCGCCCTGAGCGCTCCCTACACCACGCCGGTACGACGGCTTGACGAGGTCGCCGCCGCGAAGCGCCCCGTGATCCGCGAGGCGCTGGAGGAAGTGGCCTAAAGATGGCTGGCGAGTACCGCGAGCTAGGCAGCACTGGCGTCCGCGTCAGCCCGTTGTGCCTGGGGGCGATGATGCTCGGCGCCTGGGGCAATACCGATCATGAGGAGTGCGTGCGGATCGTCCACCGCGCGCTCGACGCGGGCATCAACTTCATCGATACCGCCGACGTCTACGCACGTGGCGAGTCTGAGGAGATCGTCGGCAAGGCGCTGGCGGGCGGTAAGCGGGACTCGGTCGTGCTGGCCACGAAGGTCCACGGCAAGATGCACGATGAGGATCCCAACCAGTTCGGCAACACTCGTCGCTGGATCATCGCCGAGGTCGAGAACAGCCTGCGTCGGCTGAAAACTGACTGGATCGACCTCTACCAGATCCACCGTCCTGAGCCGGACACTGACATCGATGAGACGCTCGGTGCACTGAGCGATCTGGTCCACGCAGGCAAGGTGCGCTACATCGGCAGCTCGACGTTCCAGCCCTCGCAGATCGTCGAGGCCCAGTGGGTAGCCGAGCGGCGTGGGCGCGAGCGCTTCGTGTGCGAGCAGCCGCCCTACTCGCTGCTACATCGCGGCGTCGAGGCCGAGGTCCTGCCGGTGTGCGAGCGCTATGGCATGGGCGTGATCCCCTGGAGCCCGCTGGCGGGCGGCTGGCTTTCGGGTAAATACACCGACGGCACGGGCTCGCCGGGGTCGAGCAGACGCGCGCGGGCGATGCCTACGCGGTTTGACATGTCGCTGCCCGCCAACCAAGAGAAGCTGCGAATCGTGAAGCGCCTCAGCGAGCTTGCCGAGCAGTCGGGGATGACCCTGATCGAGCTAGCGCTCGCGTTCGTCACGAGCCACCGCGCCGTGACGGCCGCGATCATTGGCCCGCGGACGCCGGAGCAGTTGGAGGATCAGCTGCCCGCGCTCGCGCGCAGTACGCTCGACGCCGGGCTGTTGGACGAGATCGATGAGATCGTGCCGCCGGGCGTCAACGTCAAAGCCGACGAGCGCGGCTGGGATCCGCCGTGGCTCGCGGAGAGCACCCAGCGCCGCCGCTAGTAGCGTCCTAGGCATGAGGATCTTCTCGGGCATCCAGCCGACGGGACGCAAGCACCTGGGCAACTACATCGGCGCGATCGCGCAGTACGTCTCAAGCCAGGAGCGCGGAGAGGGGATCTTCTGCATCGTGGACCTGCACGCGCTGACCGTGTCCTACGACCCCGCCGAGTTGCGCGAGCGCCTCTACGACACGACGGCGATCCTGCTCGCGGCGGGCCTGGACCCCGAGCGATGCATCCTCTTTCGCCAGTCAGACGTGCGCGAGCACACCGAGTTGACGTGGCTGCTTTCGAGCGTCACCGAACTGGGAAGGCTGGAGCGCATGCACCAGTTCCGCGACAAGTCCGTGGCCCAGCGCGAGCTGGTCTCGGCGGGGCTGCTGTTCTACCCGGTGCTGATGGCCGCCGACGTGCTCGCCTACCGCGCGCACGAGGTGCCGGTCGGCGAGGATCAGCGCGAGCACGTCGAGCTGATGCGCGACGTCGCGCGCCGCTTTAACTCACGCTTCGCGGCGGACCAGGAGGTGCTGGTAGTGCCGGAGCTGCGCATCCCGTCGGTCGGCGCGCGGATCATGGACCTGCAGGAGCCTACGCGCAAGATGTCTACGACTGGCGGCTCTGAGCAGGGGACGATCTACGTGCTCGACGAGCCGAAGACGATCGAGAAGAAGCTCAAGAGTGCGGTCACCGACTCGGGCTCGGAGGTGCGCAGCGCCGCGGAGAAGCCCGGGATCTCAAATCTGATCGAAGTCCTGGCCGCGGTCCGCGGGAGTGAGCCCGCGGCGGTCGAAACCCAGTTCGCGGACGCCCGCTACGGCGAATTCAAGGTCGCAGTGGCCGAAGCGGTGGTGGACTACCTCACGCCTGTGCGCGAGCGCTACGCGGAGCTGCGTGGCGATGAGCGCGCGATCGAGGCGACGCTCGCGAACGGTGCGGCCAGGGCGAGCGCGCTGGCGGGCGAGACGCTTGCGGATGTGCGCGAGTTGATGGGCGTGGGCGCTCCGCGTCGGGGCCGGTAGGTACGGTGAGAGGATGAGCGCCCGGAGTCCGTTGCCCGCATGACGCTCGCGAACTTGGAGCTGGACCTGGAGGTCTTTACCGGCCCCTTCGACCTGCTGCTCACGCTCGTGTTGCGCGAAGAGGTCGATCTGCTGGAGCTGCAGCTCGCCGAGGTCGTGCTCGCGTATCTCGATCACCTGGAAGCGCGCGGCGATCTGGATCTCGAGAACGCGACGGAATTCATCGTATTGATCGCCGCGCTGCTGGAGCTGAAGTCGCGGCTGATGCTGCTGGGCGAGGAGGACGAGGAGCTAGACATCGAGCCCGAGCAGGCGGCCGAGGAGCTGCTCGCGAGAATGCTCGACGCGCGCCGCTACCGCTCCGCCGCTGCTCACCTAGGTGAGCTGCTGGCCGCCGAGCAGGGCGTTCGTTTCCGCGAAGCGCCGCTGCCCGCGCACTTGCGCAGCACGGTGCTGGAGCCGGCCGAGGGCTCGCAGGACCCCGAAGTGCTGGGCGAGGCGGTAGGGCGCTTGCTGCTGATGCCGCCTCAGATCAGCTTGCGCCATGTCTCGGTGCCGCGCGTGGCTGTCTCAGAGCGCCTTGCGGTCCTGCGCAATCTACTGAGGCGTGGCGCGTTCAGCTTCGATGAGGCCGTCCGGGGAGCCGATCGCATGACGATCGCCGTCACGCTGTTCGCGCTGCTGGAGCTCTACAAGCGCGGCGAGGCCGATTGGGAGCAGGACGAGAGCTTCGGCGAGATCGCGGTGCATACGCCCTCCGCTGGGTCGGTGGTTGGGTCGGTCGCGCCCGCCGCGAATGAGCCTGCAGCCGCGGGCCTGGCAGGATGAGCGGGGTGAGCGAGGCCACGGAGTCCACCGCGCCGACCGACGACACCGCCGAGCTACCCGGTCTGGCGCGCACAATCGAGGCGCTGCTATTTCTCTCGACCGACCCGCTCAGCGCGGCTGAGCTGGCTGAGGCGACCGAGGCGGGAGAGGGCGCCGTCGCCACGGCGCTCGCGCTGCTTGGCGAACTGCACGCGCCGGACCGCTCGGGGATCGTCTTGCGCGAGCTGGGCGGGGGCTACACGTTCGCGACCGATCCTTCCTCGGAGGACGCGGCGCGGCGCTTGTTCAGCCGCCCGCGCGTCTCGACGCTCACCCCGGCCCAGGCGGAGACGCTCGCGATCGTGGCCTATCTGCAGCCGGTCTCGCGTCCGGAGATCGCGCGAATCCGGGGTGTCAGTGCGGATTCCGCGGTTGCGACGCTGCTCGACCGCGGCGTCATCGAGGAGGCCGGACACTCGCAGTTCGGCGCCGTCCAGTACCGCACGACGACGCAGTTTCTCAAGCTGTTCGGGCTGCGCTCGTTGCAGGAGCTGCCCGACGTCGCTCGCTGGGAACCCACGCCAGAGGAGCAGGCCGAGCTGCGCGACCGCCTGCTGAAGGCGGGGGAGGCGCGGGCGAGCTGACTCCGGTTGTGATGCGTTGATGCTCTAGCATCACGCTTGTGCGGACCACGCTGGACATCGATGACGATGTGGTGGCTGCCGCTCGGGAGTTGGCCAGCGGCGAGCGACGATCGCTTGGCTCCGTTATCTCTGAGTTGGCGCGGCGAGGTTTGACGCCAGCGCAGGTCGGAAGCGAAGACGGCGTGCCGGTGGTTCAGGTCCCACCCGGAACGTCGCCGATAACGCCGGAGATGGTCAGGCGAGCGCTCGACGAGGGTTGAGCGGATACCTTCGCTTCTCGATGTCAACGCGCTGATCGCGCTCGCGTGGGATTCGCATGTCCATCACGTCGCGATGCGAGCGTGGTTCGCCGAGAACCGAGCACGCGGCTGGGCTACCTGCCCGCTGACTGAGAACGGATTCGTCCGTATCTCGTCAAATCCTCAGGTCCTGCCAAGCCCAATCGGCGTCGATGCGGCCATTGGGGTTCTTAAGGCGCTCAGCGCGCTCGACGGACATAGATTCCTCACCGACGACGTCTCGCTGACCGATGAGAGTTTCCCGACGATACGAGGGCATCGCCAGGTGACCGATGCTCACCTACTTGCAATCGCTCGCCGACATGGAGCGCGCCTGGTGACATTCGATGCGGGGGCCTCGGCGCTTGCACGAACCGGCGAGGTTCAGCTCCTCAAAGCACTTTGAGTCTCGCTCAAGTCGCCTTCGCGGCGAGCTGCCCGCATGCCGCGTCGATGTCCTGCCCGCGCGTCAGCCGGATCGTCGCGGGCACGCCGTGCTCGACGAGCGCGTCACGAAAGGCGGCGATCGACGCGCGTGTAGACCCCTCGTAGGGCGAGTCGGTCGGGTTGTAGGGGATCAGGTTGACCTTGAAGATCGAGCGCTCGGCCGCGCCCTGCTCGTCGCCGGAGCTAGTCTCCCCGCCCGCTCGCAGCAGTCGCGCGAGCGCGAGCGCTTGCTCGTAACGATCGTTGACGCCATTCAGCATCACGTACTCGACGAACACTCGTCTGCGCTTGCGCGCGTAGAAAGCACGGCACGCCTCGATCACCTCGCCCAGGGGATAGCGCTCGTTGACGGGCATCAGCTCGGAGCGCAGCGCTTCGTCGGCGGCGTGCAGCGAGAGCGCAAGTCGTAGTGGCATGTCTTGCTCGGCGAGGGCTTCGATCCCGGGGATCCAGCCGACAGTGGAGATCGCGATGTGGCGGTGGCCGATGCCGAGGTCCGGCAGTCGCTCGCAGGCCGCGAGCACGTTCTCGAGGTTGAGCATCGGCTCGCCCATACCCATAAACACGCAATTGCTGAGGCGCCCACGTCCGGCTTCCAGTCGATGGAAGTGCAGTGCCTGGTCGACGATCTCCGAGGCCGTGAGGTTGCGCGCGAATTTCATCTTCCCCGTTGCGCAGAACGTGCAAGTCAGCGGGCAGCCCGACTGGGATGAGAGGCAGATCGAGCGTCGCCCGTCGCGATAGCGCATCAGCACCGCCTCCAGCGCACGCCCATCGGCCGTGGCGAACAGCGCCTTGACGGTGCCGTCGCTCGCGCGCGCCTCATCCTGTAGCTCCAGACTGGAGAACGGCAGCTCGCGTGCTAGCTGCTCGCGTAGCTCGGCCGGCAGGTCGGTCATCTCCTCATAGCCCTGGGCTCCGCGCGCGGCCCACGCCCACACCTGGCGCGCGCGGAAGCGCGGTTCCTCGCGCTGGGCGAGCGTCTTCTCCAGCAGCGCCAGGTCCATGACTGGTAATGGTTGCAGCAGATGCGCCGCTTCCCCGGGTCGAGACGACAGATGCCCACGCGCGGCCGCGCCGGGGTGGCGCGCTGATGCGCCTGGCCAAGCACCTGGCGCACGCGGGCGTGGCCTCGCGCCGCGCGGCCGAGACGTTGATTGCCTCAGGGCGCGTGAGCGTGGACGGCAAGATCGTCACCGACCCGGCGCGCGACGTGGACGAGGGCAGCGCTGTTGAGGTTGACGGTGCGCCGCTCGCGGGCGCCGAGCCGCGCGTGACCTATGCGGTCAACAAGCCGGTCGGCGTGGTCTCGACGGCTCGCGACACGCATGGCCGCCCGACGGTTGTGGAGCTGATCTCGGACGCGGGCCTGCGCTTGTATCCGGTCGGGCGTCTGGATGCCGACAGCAGCGGGTTGATCTTGCTCACAAACGATGGCGAGCTCGCGAATCGCCTCACGCATCCGAGCTTCGAAGTGCCGAAGACCTACCGGGTGAAGCTCGCGGGCAAGCCGATTGACGCGAGCGCGCTCCGGCGACTGCGCGAGGGCATCGAACTGGAGGACGGGCCTACGGCCCCGGCTGAGGTCAGGCGCCTCGGCGAGCACGAGCTGGAGCTGACGATCCACGAGGGCCGCAACCGCCAAGTGCGCCGCATGTGCGCTGCGGTTGGCCGGCAGGTGATCGAGCTCCGCCGCGTGCGCTTCGGGCCGCTACGCCTCGGGGAGCTGCGCGAGGGTGCGCACCGCCGACTGAGCGAGACTGAGGTCGGGCGGCTCCGCGCGCTCTGACAGAATCGCGCTTCATGCGACTGTTTGCCTTGCGCGGCGCAACGAGCGTCGAGCGCAACGAGAGCCAGGCGATCCTCGACGCCACGACCGAGCTGATGCGTGCGCTGATGGAGCGCAACGGGCTTGGTCCCGAGAACGTGGTTAGCTGCATCTTCACGGCGACTGACGACCTGGACTCGGCCTTTCCGGCGGCGGCGGCCCGCGCGATCGGCTTTGAAGCGGTGCCACTGCTGTGCGCGCGAGAGATCGACGTCGAGGGCTCGCTGCCTCGCGTGATCCGCGTGCTGATTCACTACTACGCCGAGGACGGGCACACCTCCCAGCACGTCTATCTCGGCGAGGCCGAGGCGCTGCGTAAGGACCTGTCCGCCGCGCAATAGCTGCGGCGCGCAAGGCAGGGCACAATAGACGCATGCCACTGGAGTTCTCAGAGCGCATCGCGCGGCTTCCCTCATACCCGGCCGCGGGCGGCTACGGCGAGGGGCTTGAGCTGGTACGCCTTGCGAGCAACGAGTCGCCCTTCCCCCCGCTGCCCGAGGTGCGCGAGGCGATTGAGCGCGCGGTCGGCTCGCTGAACCGCTACCCAGACCCCTCGAACTCGCTGCTGCGCGAGCGTCTGAGCGAGCGCTATGGGGTGCCACAGTCGCGCATCGCAATCGGCAACGGCTCGTGCGACGTACTGCTCGCGGCGGGCGAGGCGCTCCTGGAGCCAGGCGCCGAGCTGGTCTACGCATGGCCTTCGTTCTCGGTGTACCCGCACCTCAGCGCGGCCTCGGGAGCGCGCGCGATCACGGTGCCGCTGGATGCGCAAGAGCGCCATGACCTGCCGGCGATGTTGCGTGAGATCACGGTCGCGACCCGGATCGTGATCGTCTGCAACCCAAATAACCCGACGAGCACGGCGCTACCGCTCGCGGAGATCGCTGCATTTCTCGACCAGGTGCCCGCGCATGTCTGTGCGATCGTCGATGAGGCCTACTGCGAGTTCAACCTGCTCGATGATCCCGATGCCTCGATCGATCTGCTGGAGCATCACCCAAACCTGATGCTGCTGCGGACATTCTCGAAGGTTCACGGCCTGTGTGGGCTGCGCGTCGGCTTCGGGCTGTGCGGCTCAGAGGCGTTGCCGCGCGCGCTGGATCAGGTGCGCCAGCCGTTCTTCTGTAACGCGCTCGCGCAGGCGGCGGCGACTGAGGCGTTGGCGCACCAGGATGCGGTGACCGATCGCGTCGCGCGCACCGTCGCCGAGCGTATCTCGGTCGATGAGCGACTACGCGCGCTCGGGCTCCAGCCCGCGGAGTCGCAAGCGAACTTCTGCTGGTTTCAGCTCGGCGAGGGTCGCGATGAGGACGAGGTGGTCGCAGGGCTGCGCGAGCGCGGGATACTCGTCCGCGCGGGAACCGCTTTGGGGGGCGAGGGTGCGCTTCGTGTCACCTATGGCACCTCCGAGGAGAATGAGCGATTCTTGCAGGCGCTTGCCGAGCTGCTGTGATCTTGCTACAACCAGACGGAACGATCATGCAGAAGCTCGACGGACACAGCTCGGACGGCATTCATGCAGGCGCGCCTGTCGCGCTTTGCGCCGCATGGTCGTATTCCCCTCGCGCCTGGCGATTTAGCTAGGCGCTTCGGCTCGCGCCCGTACGTGAACGGGCGCGAGGGCCGCACCGGGTCCCCGTAGGGGACCGAGCGCCTTTCACGGGGCGAAACCGCCCCTCCGCGAGCGATTTCCAGCGCGCGGCTC
>Ga0335073_10009823_pt1 | contig 13431 bp, 11 predicted proteins | sample Lox_Sample_22_FD_207093 | JGI IMG/M metagenome (GOLD analysis project Ga0335073, IMG submission 207093) | Soil microbial communities from Loxahatchee National Wildlife Refuge, Florida, United States - Lox_Sample_2.2 | ecosystem: Environmental > Terrestrial > Soil > Wetlands | place: USA...
ACGCCCAACGCCAGCATTCACGCAGGCTATAGTCACTCGATTGCTCTATGCATGAACATCGCGGCAATTCAGACTGGCCAGCGCGTCACCTTCGACGACAAGTCACAAAAGGTGATGGCCGGAGACAAGGTGTTTGAATAGGGAAGCCTTCAGTAGCCCTGCCTCATACCAAACCGCATCTTCACAGCGTGGACGGCGAAGGACCGCTTCGCCTTGAATTTTCGAGAGGATGGACTAATGGCCTGAGCCCGCCCATTCGCCACTGTTCGTATTTTCGGCTCGTGCTCAGGATTGCTCCTGAGCTATTCTCAACAGGCTCTGTTGAACTCGAAGGCGAAATGGAGGCATGTTCGTGGCTTGTTCACGCTCTGCGGCGAAGAATCCCGTAAACAGGAAGACCTGCGATCACCAGCGCCAGCCCCGGCCATGTGGTAGCCGGCCGATCGATAAAAAGACACAGCACTACTACGCTCGCACCCAGTATGTAGATTGCCGGAACAAAAGGATAGCCGGGTGTTCGATAGAGACGTTCCGCCTCCGGCCTCTTGTATCGCAGTACGATTACGGCGGCGATGGTGAGAATGTAAAACAGCAATGCCGCCGAAATGATGTAGTCCAGCAGGTCGCTGTAGAGGTTGCCATATCCCGTGACGGGGGAGTAAGTCGTCAGCAGCACCAGCAGTCCCGCCCACACGCCCTGCATACCTAGCGACCAACCCGGCACTCGGGCCCAGTTCAGTTGCCCCGCAGCAGAAAAAAACAACTTGTCTCGAGCCATCGCATAGTAAGCGCGTGGACCCGCCAGAACCAGGCTATTGATACAACCGAAGGTCGAAACCATAATGACCACGGCCAAAGCCTGCGCGCCCCATGCCGGAAAAATTTGTTGCAACATTTCCGTGGCCACCCGATCGTGCGGCGCATGAGCGATAGCCGGGAAATTGAGCACAGCGAGGTAAGCAACGTTGGCCGCCAGATACAACAGCATGACAATCACAGTGCCGATCGCCAGCGAACGTGGCAGGGTTGTTCTTGGCTCCTTGACTTCTTCCGCTGCAAACGTGACGTCGTGCCACGAGTCAGCGGAGAACAGTGAACCCGACTGCGATACACAAAAAACCACCAACAGGCTCAGGAATGCTCCCGAACCGGACGCGGGTGGCATCTGCCAGAAGGAGGCCAGGTTCGCGTGGACCGCGGAAGCTTTCCAGCCTACGGTAAATCCCAGGACAATGAGCGCTGCAAGTGCGCCGATCTTGGCCACGGTAAACGAATTCTGGATGAGCTTGCCATACTCGATGCCCAACGCATTGGTAATTGTCAGCAGAGCAATTACCAGCAGTGCGACCAACTGTGCCGTTGACAAGGTAAGGGCGTAGTGGGCGGACAGATGCAGCGGAGCCACCAGGTAATGCGACTCGGAAACCGACGGTAGCAGGACACCGAGAAATCGGGCAAATGCAACCGCCACTGCGGCAATAGTACCTGTTTGGATCACGGTGAACAAGGTCCAGCCGTAGAGAAAGCCCCAAAGCGGCGAGTACGTTTCCCGAAGGTAAAGATACATTCCGCCTCCGCCCGGCATCATCGATGCCAGTTCGCCGAAGGAGAAAGCAGCCGCAATAGTCAAGACGCCGGCAAAAATCCAGGCCGCCAGCAACCATCCCGGACCGCCCAGAATGCGCGCCATTCCCGCCGGAACGATAAAAATCCCGGACCCGATCATGACTCCAATCACAATCATGGTGGAATCAAACAGGCCGAGAGCCCTTTTGGGCTGGCGGTTGGCTTGAATCTCTTCCCGCTCTGTGCGGGAGGGCTTGGTGGTGGGATTCACTGCAAAGATGCTATACCGTTTCTCGTGCAACTGAGCCAGCGCAAAGGAAACCACCCGGCAGACAGGTTCTTATTACAGGATCGAATCAGCGTGGGAGTCGACGCTTTCCTGGGGATTACCTTCGGGATCGCCTGATCTCATCGGTTAGGATGATCGCCTCGGCGATTTCTCGTATCGCCTTTCGCTTCTGCCGGCTCTGTTTCTGCAAGGCAAGATAAGCGCCTTCTTCATCCAGGTGAAGTTCGCGTTGCAGAATGCCCTTGGCCCGATCCATCAACTTCCGTACTTCGAGCCGATCGGCGAGCAGCAGGCGCTCACTGTCCAGCCGAGCCATCTCCAGCTCCGCGCCCACCAGAAAGCCCACGGTCGAGATCAACCGCACCTGGCGGGGACTATGGTGGTGAGGCTTGCGATGCTGCACGTTGATTACCCCTACCAGCTTCCCCCGGCAAAGGATGGGAACAGAAAGAAACGCCTCGAAGTGGTCCTCCGGCAGGTCGTTGAACATCTTGAACCGATGATCGTTCCAGGCCCGGGAAGCAATGGCCACCGGCTGTTGATGCATGGCGACCCAACCCGTGATCCCCTGGCCCATCGGCAGATCAAGCTCGTCCACCAGATCCGCATGCGGATTCTTGGAAGCCCGCAGCACCAGCTTCTCTCCTTCGAGCACGTACACAAAACAGGAATCGCACATCGCGATTGTGGACACAAATTCCACTACCCGCTCCAGGACTACATGAAACGGGTCCGCGGCTGCCATGCGGCTGCCGATCTCGTGCAGAAACTCTATATCTGGTAATTCCTCGGCCCTTGAGCCTTCTTCGGTCATTGACTCCACACCCATGTCTGGTTATACGGCGAGAAGCTCTTTTGCGGTTGCTTTTCGTGGGCGGCTGCCGTTACCCTAAGTTCGTTGCCTTTGCCTTGCAGCGATTTCTGCCAGGTTCGCGTGGTAGCCGTTCTCCTCGTCGAAACGTAATAGTGCCGCGCCTTCTTCGTTGTACTCTCTTTGCTGTAACAGCTTCCAGGTTGAAGACTGAAGGGGTCCCGATACGCTGTCCGCGGTTTCCGGCGGGAAGAGGGTTTCCTGCGTGAACACCGCGAGGGCAGTTACTAAGTTGTGTTTGGCGCACAAAAAATTGCGGGCGCCTGCCGGCCCGGAGGCAGCGTTACGAAGCTTCTGTTTCAGCATCGGACAACAATCCAGAAGTGTTTCATTCTACCATTCAAACTCCTCCAAGGAAGCCCGGGATAGAGCGATTGGGAGAGAGGAAGCGAGGAATTTCCATGGGGCTCAGCAGACGCGATTTCCTGATGAGGGTAGGGCAGGCGGGCGGTTATGGCGCCGCGTTCACGATGATGCAGTCCCTGGGGCTGCTTCCGGTCACCGCTTCAGCCGCCTCCATCATCCAGCAGCCTACAGGCTCCGGCAAAGGAACCAGCGTTGTCATTCTGGGCGGTGGTATTGCCGGCCTGGCCTCAGCCTATGAGCTGCGCAACCTTGGCTACACCTGCACCTTGCTGGAGGCCCGCGAGCGCGTCGGCGGCAGAAACTGGACCGTGCGCAACGGCACCAGGGTCGAATTCAAGGACGGCTTCGTTCAGAATTGTGTCTTTGGCCCCGGTCTCTATCAAAACGTCGGGCCTGCCCGCTTGCCTTCGGTGCATCAAACCATGCTCGGCTATTGTAAGAAGCTCGGTGTTCCCCTCGAGGTCGAGGTCAACTCATCGCGCTCCGCATATTTGCAGTGCGACAGCCTCAACGGAGGCAAGCCGGTAAAGAATCGCCAGGTCGAATACGACACCCGCGGGCATGTCTCCGAACTGCTGGCCAAATGTATCAAGCGAGGGGGCCTGGATCAGGAATTGAGCCCGGATGACAAGGAGCAGATGGTCGCGTTCCTCCGGGAGTACGGCGCTCTTTCACCGGATCTCTTCTACAAAGGTACTTCGCGCGCCGGCTGGAAAGTAAAACCCGGGGCCGGCGATGCAGCAGGGGTTCCTAACGATCCACTGGATATGCGGGCACTACTGTCAGCCCACCTGTGGCGGGAGCTGATGGAAGAGGACGAGATCGATTGGCAGGCAACCATGTTCCAGCCGGTCGGCGGCATGGACCAGATTCCCATGGCTTTTAAGAAAGACCTTGGAAGTGTGATCCGGCAGCAGGCAGAGGTGATGCAGATTCGCCAGAACGCCTCTGGCGTCAGAATTGTCTACCGCGACCTGCGAACTGGCAAACACGAAACCGTGAGTGCCGACTATTGCATTTGCGCCCTGCCGCTAACCATCCTCAAAACCATGGACAACGACTTCTCTCCCGAACTGAAGGCAGCCATCGATGGATGTTCCTACGATTCCGCTTACAAGATCGCGTGGGAGTCGCGCCGCTTCTGGGAGCAGGAGTGCAACATCTACGGCGGGCTCTCGTTCCTTCGCCAGACGGTTGAGACAGTCTGGTACCCAAGTGCCGGGCTTTTCTCGGAAACCGGCATCATCCTTGGTGGATACGGTATAGAGAACGGGTCGGCATTCGGCAATCTGCCGACTCCCGAGGCCAAGCTCGCTGCGTCCCGCCATTCGATCGAATTGCTCCATCCCGGCCGTTCGCAGGAGTTGAAGAATCCCATTTATGTTTCATGGGGACAGATTCCCTACAATCTGGGCTCCTGGGTCAGCGGCTTTGAAACTGGCTCCCCCGCCGGCTATGAAGTCTGGATCCAGCCTCAGGGCCGCATTTATTTGGCGGGTGACCACACCAGCTACATCGTAGGCTGGCAGGAGGGAGCTGCCCTGTCGGCGCATCGTGCCGTGAACCAGATCGCCGGACGGGTCGCCAAAACATAGATGCTAATACCCTGAGTGGGCTCGATTTGTGATGAATGCTAATGCGCCTTCATCACAAACTCGTTCAGCGCGGCCTTCTTACTATCGGTCACCGGACCGGCGGCGCGCCAGAGCACATGCCCTGACTTGTCCGTCAACAGCAGCACCACATCCTTCTCCGAGGAGACCTGAAGGGCGTGGAGTAATTCCTGCTTATTCACGTACAAAGGAACCCAGTACCGCCGGGGTAGAGACGGCGGCATATTGCCTCGCAGGGAGGCGTTCACCCACCACCGGTACAGTCCGCTCTCCCGGCCGGAGATCGGCAGCACCCAGGTCTGGACTTTCCCTGGAGCCATCACTGGAATCCAGCCTTCCACCGCCGATTCCTGGTCTCGCTGAAAGGAAAGTATGAGCAGGTTCAGCGGGGCCGCGAAATCCTTCGGGAGGGTGACCTTTTCCCTGTCCAGCGCATACGCAGTCACTGTGGGGAGAACCACAGGCTGGGTGCTCTGAGGGTCTGGTGGGGCGGCCAAAGCGCAGGGCAAAACCAGAGAAACAAGAGCCAGGATTCGAAGCCTTCGCATGCGGTCTAACAAATCTTAACCCAGCCCCTCTCGCCTGCCGCCTTTTGGCAAGACACGATCAAAGGCAAACGCGCTTCTATGGTCGAGTATCATAAAGACGTGACTACACTTGCCTTTGCGCCTGCGCGCCACAGCTTTCAGACGGACGATGCCCGTCTGCATCCCATCGCCGAAAAGGTCCTTGCCGGTGAGCGCCTGAATTTCAGCGAGGGCGTCGCCCTCTATCGCTCGGGAGACATACTGGCGGTGGGATGGTTGGCCAACCAGGTCCGGGAGCGCATGCACGGCAACATCGCCTATTTCAATGTGAACCGGCATATCAACCCCACAAATGTTTGTGTTGCTGCCTGCCGCCTTTGTGCCTTTGGCCGGAGAAAGGGAGCGGAAGGATCCTACACGATGGCCCTGGAAGAGGCCTGGCAGACCGCGGCTTCCGGCTACACCGAAGCGGTGACCGAATTCCATATTGTCGGCGGATTGCATCCCGATCTTCCGTTTCAGTATTTTCTCGATTTGGTCGCCGGCCTTAAAGAGCGTTTTCCCAAGGTACATATCAAGGCCTTCACCATGGTCGAGGTAGCCTATCTGGCCCGCCGCGCCAAGCTCACGATTGCCGAGACGCTTACGCAAATGAAAGACGCGGGTGTCGATTCCATGCCCGGCGGCGGCGCCGAGATCTTTTCCGACCGCGTGCGCCACATCATTTGCGATCACAAAATCGACGGCGAGGAGTGGCTCGAAACCGCCCGGACCGCCCACAAGTTGGGCCTTCGCTCCAATGCAACTATGCTTTATGGGCATGTCGAAAACGACGAAGATCGCGTCGACCACATGCTTCGCCTGCGCGCTTTGCAGGACGACACCGGCGGTTTTCAAACCTTCATCCCCTTGGCCTTTCACCCTGCCAATACAGCGCTTGATCATCTTCCCACCACCACGGGGCTCACCGACATTCGCCAGGTTGCCGTAGGCCGCCTGTTGTTGGACAACTTCTCGCACATCAAGGCCTACTGGCAGATGATGACGGCCAAAATCGCGCAAATTTCCCTGCGCTTTGGCGCTGACGATATCGACGGAACAGTCATCGAGGAAAAAATCTATCACGACGCCGGGGCCACCACCCCGCAGGGTATGCGCCGTTCCGATCTGATTCGTCTTATTCGGGAAGCCGGCCGCGAACCTGTCGAAAGGGACACTCTCTACCGGAACGTCATCCGCGATGAAACGACGTTCACCGTGGCTGTTTAGACTTCCGCCCGCCGCTCGGCCGGAGGCGGAGTTAAGCCGGATCCAGGTAAGTAATGTTCTTTGTCCGTTCCCGTGGTGGGCGGAGCCCTGCGAGCCTGTTGCTTGCGCCGAACCTCACGGATAGCCACCAGGATGAGTCCGCTGAAGGTTATGATGAGCAGCGCCAGCGCGTAAGGTCCGTGTAGCTCGGTGACCTCACCGTATAGCAGTGCGAGGCCTACGAAGACAAAGAACAAGTGAGCACAGAAGACCTCCAGCGAAGCTTTACCCAGGGTAAGCAAAGGCTCCACCAGCACTACCTTGGTGAGATAATTCCGCGACGCATAGACTACGCAGGAAAATGCAAAAAGGTTCACCAGGCGAAGCGGACCAATTTGCCACTTATCGAGCGACAGACCCAGCGCTTCCTGCGTCAGACGCGGTCCGAGCCAGTCATGACGTACGCCCAGAAAGAACAGGCAAACCGCCATGCTGAGAGGGAAAACGAAGCCCGGCAGTTTGCTGAGCGGATTTTCTCCCTGCGATGACTTCGCTCCCAGCCATAACGCCAGAATCCAGATGGTCTGCCAGGCAAAGAGGTTGAAGGCTCCTGTTTCCTGCAGCGGTATGTGCAATCCGGTGATGTGTACTACCAAGGTATGAACCCAGGTGCGCAGTCCGAACTGAGCCAGAACCCACACCAAACCGCTCGCCGCCAGAATTACGCCCCACCCCCGCCGCACTGCAACATTTAGAACGTACGGGGTAAGCAGGAGAAAGGTGACGTACATCGGCAATATATCCAGGAGAGGTGGACAATAAATCAGAAGTAGCGAACCGACGATGGCCGTCCCAGGATGAGCCAGATAGAAGTTGAGAAGGTTGTAAATGGCTGCGCGGTGCGTGTGTACCGCAAATGCTGCCACCACGGTGAAAACCATGGCCAGCATAATCAGGTGGTAGCCATAGATCCTGAGCGCGCGTTTCCAGAGTTTGGTTCGTACTCCTTCGCTATCCTCCGTTACCTGGTGGATGTATAGAGTCGCTACCAGCATGGCGGACAAAAAGACGAAGCCTTCCGCCGAGGAGACAAAGCCGAAGGGTTGATTGACGATCTCACTCATCCGGGTGGGGAGATGAGTGAGTGTCATCCAGACGAGGAAGAGCCCGCGCAGCGCATCCAGCTCCGGCCGTCTCTGTATTTTGCCGAGTCGTAGCACCGTCCTTGACGCGGACTTTACATCCATGCGCGCGCACCATCCATGATGTTAGAGACGCAGTTTCGGGCCATAGGTTGCGGAATCGCGGGGGACGGGTTGCATCCAGCCGCAACTGGGTCAGCAGATTCTATCGAATCAACCCTTGTTGAAAAACGGCCTGCTAATAAGCAGGAATACCGGTAACACTCTGTCCGATAATGAGCGTATGAATGTCGTGCGTTCCCTCGTACGTCTTCACTGACTCAAGATTCATCATGTGACGCATCACCGGGTAATCATCCGTAATTCCATTGCCGCCCAGGATATCCCGAGCCAGCCGGGCGCATTCGAGAGCCATCCAGACATTGTTGCGCTTCGCCATCGAGATATGCTCGAAACCTACCTTGCCACTATCCTTCAGCTTTCCTACCTGGAACGCCAGCAATTGCCCCTTGGAAATCTCGGAGATCATCCAGGTAAGTTTTTCCTGCACTAATTGGTGACTGGCGATCGGCTCCTCGCGAAACTGCTTCCTTAGCAGTGCGTACTGTAGCGCTGTGTCATAACACGACATGGCAGCGCCCAGCGCACCCCAGCTGATGCCATACCTCGCCTGGTTGAGGCACATCAAAGGCGACTTCAGTCCGGCCGAATACGGCAACAGGTTGCATACTGGAACCCGTACATCCTGCAGAGAGAGACCCGAGGTGATAGAAGCCCGCAAGGACCACTTGCCATGCACATCGTAGGCTGAGAAGCCGGGGCGGTTGGTTTCCACCAGAAACCCACGCACCCGCCCTTCTTCGTTCTCCACCTTGGCCCAAATCACGGCCACATCCGCGATCGATCCTGACGTGATCCACATTTTCTCGCCGTTCAAAACATACTCGTCGCCTTCTTTGCGAGCGCGGGTGCGCATTCCACCGGGGTTGGAACCATAGTCTGGCTCTGTCAGGCCGAAGCAGCCCAGCTTTTCCCCTGTTGCGAGTAGCGGCAGCCAGGTTTCTTTTTGGTCATCGCTGCCAAAGGTGTAGATGGGATACATCACCAGTGCTGACTGCACGCTGACGAAACTGCGCAGGCCCGAGTCGCCCCGCTCCAGTTCCTGCATCACCAGCCCATATTCCACGTTCGACATACCGGCGCAGCCGTATCCTTCAATGTTGGCTCCAAAGAATCCCAGCTCTCCCATGGGCCGGATCAGTTCGCGTGGAAATCGTCCCTCCCGGTTGCATTCCTCGATGATCGGGATCACGTTGTCTTCCACAAATTGGCGCGCAGTATCTCGCGAGAGCAGCTCATCCCCGGAGAGCAGCCCGTCAAACTGAATAAAATCAACGCCTTTAAACTTGAAAGCCATAGTGCTAGGGTAGCAAACCCTGACGGAAGCTTGGCTTAGCGGGCCTGGTTCGGCCCGATAACATCCAATCACCTCATTCTCCCGGTGCGGAGGGAGTTTTCGAGAGAGGGGAATGGCCAGTCTGCTGTTTGCCGATGCGGTTCCGGAAGTGGCATAGCAGCGTCTAAAGCCCTGACTAGTTTGGCTCATGGGGACACGACGGAAGTCGTGCCCTGATACAAAGCAACAAACAGAGACGTTTCATAGGCTTCGCTCTGAAAATGTAGAAGGTCCAGGCCCAGGACGAAATCCTGGGCCGCACTCTCCACCTTGGGCTTCCATCGGCGCGCGGTCGCTTGGTATCGTCCCGCTTCCTTTCGGAACTTATACGGTTACCTTACGACAGGTACTCCTTCAGAAAAGGATCGTCGCTATGCACCAGGTCATGCGTGGAGCCGTCGAACACAATGTGCCCATCATGCAGCACCAGGAAGGTGGTCTTTGAATCCAGGCCGTCGTTAGGAATAGGAACCATGTGGTTCTGGGCGCGATCGAAAGTGTGCGTGGCCAGCGTGAACGCATCCTGCAGGCGATGCGTTACCAGCAATGAACTGGTGCGGTATACATCGCGTTGCTTCATGACCAGCTCGATGATGGTGGTGGACGTGATCGGATCGAGTCCCCCCGTTGGCGAGTCGTAGAGAATCAGATCGGGTTTCGTAATGATCGCTCGCGCGATCGCAACCCGCCGGCGCATGCCGCCTGAAAGCTGGGAAGGAAATTTATTTAACGTCTGCTCCAACTCTACGAAGCGAAGTGCCTCGGTGACACGGTCGGTCACTTCTCCCTCCGGCACCTTCTGCTCCATCAAGCGGTAGCCGACATTATCTCTCACGGTGAGGGAGTCAAAGAGAGCGCTCTCCTGGAAAACCATGCCGATGCGCTGGCGCAATTCAAACAACTGCTCTTCCCGCATGCTATTGATTTCTTCGTCGAAGACCGTAATTCTTCCCGAGTCGGGGCGCATCAGTCCATTGGCCAGCTTCAGGAGAACACTTTTTCCGCTCCCGGCTGGCCCCAGTAGAATTCGCGTCTCGCCCGTAGAAACCGTCAGCGAAATGTTCCTGAGAACCTGTTTGCCTTCGAATCCAATGGAGACATCATCGAAGACCAGCACCGGCTGCGCTGGATCTTCGCGCACTTCCATGGCCGTAGGTGAAGGAGCGCTGACCATGAGCTCAGCGCCCGAACACACCGATCATGAACTGGCTGATCACCAGATCCACCGCAATGATCAGCACCGAAGATACGACCACCGCCTGTGTGGTGGAGCGGCCCACACCCTGCGTTCCCCCGCGCGTTGTCATTCCGTAGAAGCAGCCGACTGTGGCGATGATGAAGCCGAACACCACCGGCTTTACCAGGCCCTGAATAATGTCGGGAAAGCGCAGTGTCTGATAGGCAGTGTGGAAGTACTGGGAGCCATCCTGGCCAAGCATAAAGACGGAGATGACAGCGCCACCCAGGGTTCCCACCGTATCAGAAAGAATGGTGAGGAAGAACAGCATGAAAACCGTGGCAAACAGCCGCGGGGTAACTAGCTTCTTCAGCGGATCCGTACCCAGCGCGCGCATGGCATCGATCTGCTCTGTCACCATCATCGAGCCCAGTTCGCTGGCCATGCCCGAAGCATTGCGGCCCGAAACCATGAGGCTTGTCAGCACGGGACCGAGTTCCTTGATCATGGAAAGGCTGACCAGCTCTCCCGTGATTGCTGTGGCGCCAAACTGGGCCAGCGAGGATGCCGACTGCAGCGCCAACACGCCGCCGGTAAAAAATCCGGTGAGCAAAACGATGGGTACAGACCCGATCCCGATGGAGTCCGCCTGAACAATCAGATCCGCAAAGTAACGGGGGCGCTGGAAGATATTGAGGATGGCCCGGCCGGTGAGGATGGCATAATCCTGTACCGAGAGTACGATTCTCTTTGCCAGGCCTTCAATCGAGTCGATGGGCATACCCAAGGCGAGGGTACCACACGGCGCCCTCTAGTCTTTCATGCGCTTCTTGATCTCAATCGACAGCCGCTTGATCTTCTGATTGAGCGTCGAGAGTGGGATGCGGAACTGCTCCGCCGCGTCGGTCTGGTTCCACTTGCACCTTTCCAGCTTGTCGATGATGATGCGCCGCTCGATGTCTTCCAGGATGTCGAACAACGAAGCATCCGGATTGTGCTCCAGCAGGCTGGAGGAGTAGCTCCGACCCGTCAAATGGCCGGGAAGCAAATCAATGCCGATCGTCGGGGTGGAGGAGAGAACTACACCCCGCTCGATCACATTCTCCAGTTCGCGCACATTGCCGGGCCACTCATAATCCATCAACACACGCATGGCCTCAGCCGCCAACGTACGCGGCGGCAAATCGTTCTCGTCAGCAAAACGCTTGAGGAAGCTCGCGGCCAGCAGTGGAATATCTTCCCGCCGCGTCCGCAGTGGTGGCAGATCGACGCTGATGACGTTCAAACGGTAAAAGAGGTCTTCGCGAAACTTGCCTTCACGCACCGCCTGCCGAAGGTCGACATTCGTGGCCGCCAGGATGCGCACGTCCACCTGGATCTCATGTACGCCTCCCAGGTGCATGAATCGCTTGTCCTGCAGGACGCGCAGGACCTTCGCCTGCGTGTCCAACCCCATCGTCCCGATCTCGTCCAGAAAGAGGGTGCCGAAGTTTGCTACTTCAAACAGCCCCTTCTTGGCCGACACCGCCGATGTGAACGCGCCCTTTACGTGGCCGAAGAGCGTAGATTCCAGCAGTTCACTCGGCATCGCTCCGGTATTTACAGGAACAAACGGCTTGTCGCGCCGCGGCGAATTCGCGTGGATCGCTTTTGCGATGAGTTCCTTGCCTGTTCCGCTCTCGCCCTGGATCAGGATGGTGGAGCGCGTGGGCGCCACCTGGGCCACCAGGTCAAAGATGCGCAGCATCGCTTCGCTCTTGCCCACAATATTTTCGAAGTTGTAGCGCTGCTTGAGTGCTCGCTTGAGCTGGACATTCTCTTCTTCCGCCCGCTGCCTCGCCGTTGCGGCGCGGATGTCGGCGAGCAGCTTCTCATTGTCCCAGGGCTTTTGAACAAAATTCTGCGCCCCGCCGTTCATGGCATCGACCACGTTGTTAACCGTGCCGTAGGCGGTGATCATGATTACCGGCAGGTCAGGCTGTCTCTCCCGGATGCGTGCCAGAATCTCCAACCCGTTCTGCCCCGGCAGCGCAAGGTCCAGCAGCACCAGATCGTAGTTCTTGCTGTCGATGCACCTCAGGCCGGACTGACCCTCCGGGGCCAGGTCCACCGCGTAGCCTTCCAGAACCAGCAGCGTTTCCAGCGACTCTCGAATGGCTGCTTCGTCATCGATGATGAGAATACGGGTTGCCGGTTCTGAACTCGAAACGGGAACTTTGCTTTGCGGCGTGAGTATGCCGGCCTCAGACATGGGCGGGTTTCCTTGCCATAGGAAATTCTAGATGGAACGTTGTCCCGCTTCCTATTTGACTCTCGACCTGTATCTTACCCGCATGTTCCTGAATGATGCCGTAGCTCACCGCCAACCCCAGTCCCGTGCCCCGGCGTTGCCCTTCCTTCACCGTGCCCTTGGTGGTGAAGAAAGGATCGTAGATGCGCTGCATGTGCTCCATTGCTATCCCCGAGCCGGTGTCGGAAACGTCGACCGCCACCAGTCCGTTTGCTTGCGTGGCCACGCGCAACGTTCCCCCGGACGCCATAGCGTCCTTTGCATTTAAAAACAAATTGAGGAACACCTGCTGCAGTTTGCCCGAGTTTCCCAAAATTGGCGGCAGATTCTGCTCCAACGACATCAGCAGTTCGACCTGCGAAGCGCGGAACTGATGTTCCAGCAGCTTTAATGTGTCCTCGATCACATGGTTGAGGTCGAGCTCCGTAAATTCCGCCGCGCTCGTGCGCGAAAAATTCAGCAGCCCGTTCACGATTTCTGAGGCCCGGAAGGTTTGCTGCGTAATCTTATCCAGCAGCGGCGCAACTTTCTGATCGCCGCGCACCTGCTTAGCAAGCATTTGTGTATACGAAGAAATCACGGCCAATGGAGTGTTCACCTCGTGCGCCACGCCGGCAGCCAAAAGGCCAATGGAAGACATTTTGTCGGCTTGCGTTAACTGCGCCTCCAGCTCCATACGCTCCGTGATGTCATCGACGATAACGATGCGGCCTACAACGTCGAAGTTGCGAGAGACAAGAGGGGCAATGGCGACATTGGCGCAGCGGTTCTCGCCGCCGCGAGTCTGAAGCCGGAAACGGTAGAGATTGTGCACTCCTGGCTCATCTTTGAGCCGCCGGAACTCCGTCACAAAATTTGCCGGCAGGATATCGTGCAGATGTTGCCC
>Ga0335073_10009824_pt1 | contig 13430 bp, 8 predicted proteins | sample Lox_Sample_22_FD_207093 | JGI IMG/M metagenome (GOLD analysis project Ga0335073, IMG submission 207093) | Soil microbial communities from Loxahatchee National Wildlife Refuge, Florida, United States - Lox_Sample_2.2 | ecosystem: Environmental > Terrestrial > Soil > Wetlands | place: USA: Florida...
CCATGCGCCCTGTCCAGGTTGTGTAGTCATCCACGAAATTACTAGTGTAGGCCAAGGTGTTGTTGTTGCAAGACGAGGGGCTGTTTGCGCATTGCGGCGTGGGAGTGAAGATGCCGTTCGGCGCCAGCGGCGCAGGAGCCGCGAAGGTCGGAATCAGCACATTCAGAAGCTGAGAATTGGTCCCTGGATTTTGAAGGTTGGTGATGCCGACACCTGCCAATTGAGCAGCGGTAGGAAAATCGGCGAACGATGGGGTTTCCTTCGACGAACCCTGCTGTTCGAAACCCACGAATCCGAAGAGCCTGTCTTTGATAAACGGCATGCCGGCTGTGCCGCCATACTGGTTGCGATGATAGACCGGCTTGTGCGGGTCAAGCGCATAGGTTGAGAAGTAGTTGCGCGCGTCGAAGATAGAACTGCGCGTAAATTCGTACGCCGATCCGTGAATCTGATTGCTGCCGCTCTTGGTCACCATCGACATCGTCGCGGTTCCCTGCCCATATTCGGTCGAGGCAACGCCACGGACGACGTTAAACTCCTGCGTCGCATCCACAGAAGGGATGCCGGCTTCGGTATCGTAGCGAACGGAACGAAAGTTCACGCCATCCAGCACGTAGTTGGTAGAGCTTGCGCGGCCGCCATCTACTTGAACGTAGAGAATGCGGGTTCCCGTGCCACCATTGCCTGCGGGATTGCCTGTGTTCGTTGTGTCCGGGTCCGATACGCCTGCCGTTAAACCCGCCAGCTGCAGCATGTTTCTGCCGTTCAGGGGAAGGTCATTCTGCTCTTTCTCGCTCATGACTTCGCCCACAGTCGCATCCTGGGTCTGCAACTCAGCGCCGGTCGCGGTTGTTACTTGAACCGTCTCCGTCTGGGTGCCAACCTGGAGGACAACGGGCACATTGGCTGTCTGTCCAACCCGCAGGTCGACGCTTGGGATCGAGGTCACCTGGAACCCCGCCTTTTCCACCTTGATTGCATAGTTGTCAGGAGCCAGGTTCGGAGCACTGTAATCTCCGCTGCCGTTGGTTGTGACAACACGCACTACGCTGGTAGCGAGGTCGGTGATGTGGACTGTCGCTCCGGGCACTGCGGCGCCCGTCGAATCGGTGACGTGGCCCACAACAGCGGACGCCGAAGAGGACTGCGCGTGAGCCGATGCCACCGAAAATACGAGCGCCGAAACCAGGAGCAGCGCAAATGCGAGCGAGTTGATGCACGCACTGAAGCGCAGATCCCGATGTGTGTGTGAGATTTTTTGAGACGTACCGATGGCGGAATATGGCTTTATATTCCAACGAAAACTAAGCATTTGAGCCTCCAATGCCGCGACTTAGGGGAAGAGCGGATATCCTTGAAGCGTCGATAATGAGACGTCTCAGATTCGCGAAAAATGCTACTCGCTCCTCTGAACGGCTGTCAACAGTTTTTTCGCGTGAGCCGATCGCGGCCCTCTCGCACGCGATCGGCTTCAAGAGCAATCGAAGCAAAGACTTGCTTATGCCGTGTCAGCATGCTGCACTGACAGTGATAGCTGGCGGATGTGAGTTCAGTTCGCGGCCGTCAAAGCAACGCTGAATCCAAATCAGTCTTCGAGGGAACAGATCCATCGCCCCGAGAGCTCGATAGAGATAGCTTGAGTTCTGGTCCTGGAACTGACGCGCATGATTCGTGTTCACGAAGCGGGAAATGTCATCGGGCGTCGGCAGTCTTCCCATCGAGGTCGCGCAGCCAGATGTTACGAACCGAAACCTTGCAGGGAAAACTCTCGATTTCGATACCGATCAGTCCGGCGACGTTATTGGATGACGCGGGATTGTCATCGATATAGACGGCCATGAGTTGCCCATTGATGATGTGAAGAAAGACGCCACCCCGGGCGATGATTTCGTACTGATTCCAGTCGTTTACTCGGACATATCCGCCCAATGCATCGCGGTTCCCAATATTGCCGACGAGGCGCGGTGCCTTGCCGGGCTCGGATTCCGACACTTCGCCGCGCCATGAAAGGATCCCGAGATCAGTGTTCTCAGAATAGAACTGCCCCGTATATGCCGCGGCTCTGGGATTCACGGGAAACCAAAAGTCTGCTTGTGGACCGGTCATCATCCACGCGAGATTTGGAGCGGGTTCCCCAGGTCTTAGTCTGATCCAGGGCTTTCCCGTGGAACTGCGGTACTGTATCCCGCTTCCCCCACCTTCTTCAACCTTGATTTCGAGTTTCAGGTCAAAGTCTTTGGCTGTAATTCCGTGATAGGAGATGTAACTGTTGTTGTGGGGATAGCCTTTTTGCGTTTCACCAACGATAGCGCCATCTTCCACTCGCCAGAGTTGCGGGTCCCCGTCCCAGTTGCGCAGCGTTTGCCCATCGAAGATTTGCACGAAGCCGCTGTGCTCGTCAAAGTCGAGCGGATCAGGTTCGCGGAAGCGGCTGGGATGGCTTGCGGAGGTCGCGCCATTCTGACTCGCCGCTTGCGGCGGGCTTGTCTGAGGAGCGGATTGTGCAGCTGCTCCGCGCACACCGAAAGCGAACAGAACGGCGGACGCAGCAAATATTGGTGCCCCGCAGGCATAGAATATGAGACGTTTCATGCGGGATGATGCTAACGGCTCGAAATAGACCTGTCAACGAGGATGCGATGAGGCCTGTAGCAGCCCAACCTAACTGGACTTTTTCTGAGGCCTTTTTTCTTTGCCTTTGATATAGGAAGCAGCGGTTCCGCTCGTGGACTCGCGTACATAGAGTCGGGCTGGCAGGCGCACGCGTTCTACTGGTTTCTCGAGTTTGCCGCCGTACTCGATACGCTTCAGTAAAGCTTCAACGGCTCTCGCACCGATCTCATAGGCTGGTTGAATAATTGAGGTGATGCCTGGACGAAAGAGCGGCTCAGAATTGAGTTCATCGAATGTGATAAACGCGAGATCGTCCGGAGTAGCCAAACCCATTCCATAGATCGTCCTGAGCGCGGCGAGTCCGGTCACGCCATTTGTCGCAAACACAGCCGTTGGCCTGTTTGTGGGGCGGAGAAGACCCCGCTGGCAGAGGTTGACCACCTCTTCCTCATCAAAGCTTCCCTTCCAGATGAGCACGTCACGAATAGAAATGCCGCTCTTTTGCAGTGCCCGTCGATATCCGCGGAGTCGCTCCTGTTCATTCTGCAGGTGAAGCGGACCTGTAATCACTGCGATCTGCGAGTGTCCCTTTTCCAGTAGATGCGATACTGCCATCTCAGCAGCCTGCGCATCGTCTACGCAGACGGAATCGACCTCCAGTCCTTCCGGCAGCCGATCGAGGCAGACAAGCGGCGGCCCCCCCGTGGTTAGCAAACCATAACTAGCCCAGGTTTCCCCGACCTCTCCGGCTGCTACCAACAGGATGCCCTCGACGCGCTGAGCGCGGAGGAGCGCTAATATGCCCGTTTCGCGAGCTCGGCTATTCTCCGAATCCAGCACGATGAGGAAGAATCCAGCCTTGCGCGCCGCAGATTCTGCCCCACGGATAACCTTCGTAAAGAACGGAATCGTGATATCCGGAACTACCATCCCTAGGGTATTTGTCCTATTGGTCCGCAGGCTTCGAGCGATAAGGTTCGGCTGATAGTTCAGGGCTTCGATTGCGGCCAGAACCTTCTTGCGCGCGCGCTCACTTACACCGGGTGCCTCGTTAATCACGTTGGAAACGGTGCCAGACGACACGCCTGCATACTTGGCGAGCTCTTTCTGTGTAGGCGGCATGGGTTTGATTATAAGTAGGCATCTGCCTGGGGTCCACAACCGGCCTGCACCTAAGGTGTGAATGCGAGCGTCTCTCTCCGCTGTTCGCCTGCATCTGGGCAACGACGCATCTGCGAAGCGGTGCCTTACCCTCAAGTATTCTTAGCGCGGCAACAATTTCTCCGCAAAGAGCTATTGACAGGTCTCCAGCTTCAGACATAGAGTGCGGTAGATGAGACGTCTCAATCCTTGATTGAGACGCCGTTTGCTGCAAAACTCTTGCGGACATTCTCTGGATGCACGTAGAGGGATAGCCATTGGTTTATCTTCGATATGCCGTCTTGTCCGATGAATGCGCTGATTCCCACTCGATGAGGTACACACTGTGAAGCGGAATCTGAATATTGGCTTGGTGGGATGTGGATTTATGGGCCGCACACATTCCAATGCCTTCCTGCAGGCCCCCCGCTTCTTCCAACTTCCCTATCAGCCGGTGCTTCGTGCAGTCTGTACGCGAAACGGGCAAACTGCCGCGCAGTTCGCCGGGAACTGGGGCTACGAATCGACAGAGACAGACTGGCGCAAACTGGTGGAGCGCGACGATATTGACTTGATTGATATCGCAAGTCCAAACGACACTCATGCTGAGATTGCAAAGGCAGCGGCTCAAGCAGGCAAGATGGTGTTATGCGAGAAACCACTTGGGCGCACTGCTGCGGAAGCCAGAGACATGGTGAAAGCGGTGGAGTCCGCCGGCAAACCGAACATGGTTTGGTACAACTACCGGCGCGTGCCGGCTCTAGTGCTTCTGCGTCTTTTGCTCAACGAGGGCCGTTTCGGGCGGATTTTTCATTATCGTTCCCAATTTCTTCAGGACTGGACAATCTCTCAGGACCTGCCGCAAGGCGGAACCGCCCTGTGGCGCCTTGATGTCAAAGTTGCCGGAAGCGGAGTCACCGGGGATCTGCTCGCGCATAACATAGACATGGCGCAATGGCTCAACGGACCAATCCTGGAGGTCTCCGCAATGACGGAGACCTTTATCAAGGAGCGCAAGCATAATCTCACGGGCAAGGTTGAGCCGGTCGGCATCGATGACGCGAGCTTGTTTATGTGCCGTTTTCAGAACGGCTCGCTTGCGTGTTTCGAAGCAACGCGCTATGCGCGTGGCCACAAAGCGCTCTTCACTGTGGAGATCAATGGCGAGGAGGCTTCCGCTTCCTGGGACCTTCATGATCTCCATCGCCTGAGCTACTTCGATCACCACGATGAGGGGCGGCTGCGAGGATGGCGCAGCATCCATATCACGGATTCGGACCACCCTTACATGAAGAACTGGTGGGTCCCGGGCCTGCAAATCGGCTATGAGCATACGTTCATCCATCAATTCGCGGATTTCGTGCGCTCGCTCGAAAGTGGTCAAGCCGCCTCGCCGACGTTTCGCGACGGTCTGGCCACGGACTGTGTGACCGATGCCGTGCTGCGGTCAGCAAAGAATCGTCAATGGGAAAAAGTCAGTGTGGATTAGCTTGCCAATCGCACATCATCAGGAGAGATCAAGATGCCAGTAGAGAAATCACCGAGACGAGCGACGTTCAGCGGAACCTTGACTGCGATTGGGGCTCTTGCTGTTGGGTGCCTGATGGCAGTTCACCCCGCAACTGGACAACAGGGACAGAATCCCGCGCCGCCTGCCGCCCGAGGCGGGGGTATGAGATTCACACAACCTGATCCGATCGACTTTGACGATCACACGGGCTGGACACAGATCTTTGACGGCAAAACACTCGATGGTTGGGATGGTCCATCGGATATCTGGCATGTCGAAGACGGGGCGATCGTGGGAGAGTCTACGCCGGAACACCCTGCCGGAACCACAAACATCATCTGGCGTGGCGGCGAGCCAGCCAATTTCGAGCTGAAGCTGGAGATGAAGCTCGAGGGCGAGGGCGCCAATGGCGGCGTTCAATATCGCAGCAGCAACGTTGCGGTGCGGCCGCCAATGGACCCTCACCGCATGGCCCAGATGACCGATGCGCAAAAGCAGCAGATGCAGGAAAGAATGGCGCTGTTCCAGAAATATGCCAAATGGGGTATGAAGGGCTATCAAGCCGATTTTGATTACCACAATCGCTATACAGGACAGCTCTACGAACAAGGGACAGGACGGGGCATCATTGCCTGGCAAGGCCAGGTTGTAGAAACAAACCAGGGCCAAAAGCCGCGGCTGCTGGCAACTCTTGGCAGCGCAGATGATTTGAGGGCCTATATCAAGCCCGGCGAATGGAATCAGTACGAGATCATCGCCGATGGCAATACGATGATCCACGTCATCAATGGTCATGTGATGGCGATCTTCGTGGATAACGACCCAACCTTCAGCCAAAAGAAAGGCCTCATCGGTTTTGAAATCGAAGGCGGAGGCAACGTGAAGATCTCCCACCGGAACATCTGGCTGAAGACGCTTCCCTAGAAGAAGGCCAAATCCGAAAGAAAGAACTGCGAACGCATCGGGGATATTAGTGGAACAATTTGCCGGGCAGGCAAGTCTCATTCAGCATGATGATTTTCCTTCCGGTAAGTCAGGCCGGTACGATAGATGACTGTAACAGGATGGCCTGTCGATGATGCGATCCGCGGTTCTTTTTCTTTTGTTTGCCGTGCCTCTCTGTGGCCAGCCCAACAAAGGTGAGCTGCATCTGCGCCTCGTCGACCCTTCAGGCCGCGCAATCCAAGGTGCCGTCGAGATCGTCAGCCAGGCAAATCAGTACAACTCCACGCTCAAGACCAACAAGCAGGGAGACCTTGACGTTCAGCGGCTTCCTTACGGCATCTATCGCATTGACGTCGACCTCTCTGGCTTCGCTCCCTTCTCGCAGTCAGTCGAAGTTCGTCGCTCTTTGCCGGTCACGCAGCTGATCCAATTGAAGCTGCCCACAGTGAATCAGTCCGTCACTGTCGACGCCTCCAACACCCTGATTGACCCGGAGCAGGCCGGCTCGGTCAACCAGATCGGAAGCTCGTCCATCCAGGAGCGCCTCGGGTCTATCCCAGGCCGGTCGATTCAGGATCTGGTGAACTCTCAACCCGGATGGCTCTATGAAGGCAATGCAGTTCTCCATCCCCGCGGTTCCGAGTATCAGACCCAATTTGTGATTGATGGAATTCCGCTCACAGACAATCGCTCGCCCAGCTTCGGTCCGGCGATCGAAGCCGACGATGTTCAATCCATGAGCATTTACACCGCGGGCATTCCGGCTGAATATGGCCGCAAGATGGGCGGCATCATCGAATTGAACACTCTCGAGGACAATCAGCCGGGCTTCCACGGTGAAGCCGTACTCTCCGGCGGCAGCTTTGACAGTGCAAGCGGATTTGCCAAGGGCCAGTACGGATGGAGAAAGAACGCGCTGGGCGGCAGTGCTAGCGGCAGCCGTACGAATCATTATCTCAACCCCGTCGTTCCGCAGAATTACACCAACAGCGGCACCACCGGCGACTTTTCGCTGGACTATGAAATCAACCCCACGCCCCGCGACCGGTTTCGCATTATCTTGCGCCACGAACTCGCCCGCTACGACATCCCGAACGAGCAGGTCCAGGAAGATCCGCAACTTCTGTCGGAACTCGGCCAGCCCTCCCCGCCGGCAGGTACGCCTCCTCAGTCGCAGACGGCCGACAACTTTGAAACCATGGGAACGGCAACCTACCAGCACACCTTCTCATCCGACCTGCTCTTCGATGTGCGTGGCATGGGCCGTGACAATTCGAATGACTTCTATTCCAACCCGTCGTCCTGGCCCATACTCATTCTCCAGCACAACGACTTCAAGGAAAGTTACTTCAACAGCACCTTGGCCATCGAACGCGCTCATCAGGAGTGGAAGGCCGGCGTCGAATCCGACAATATCTTTCTGCATGAAAACTACGGCGATGTGATCACCGCTGATCCAGCCTACGATAGCTATCCCTTCGATCCGGGCACTGCGACTACTTTTTCCTTCACCGGCGCCCGGCCTGATCTCGAACAGGCCGCCTATGTGCAGGATCTGATCCACGCACGCAACTGGACCGTCAACGCCGGACTACGCTGGGATCACTATCAACTCATCCTCAATCAAAATGCATTCGAGCCGCGGGTTTCCGTCTCCCGTTATTTTCCGCGCGTGGAGAGCGTCGTCCATGCCTCCTACGATCGCATTTTTCAGACGCCTTCGTTCGAGAACATCCTTCTTTCCAGTTCGCCGCAGGTCGAGTCCTTCGAGCCCACGGTCCTGCGGCTGCCCGTGCAGCCCTCCCACGGCGACTATTACGAAGTCGGTGCGAGCAAAGTGTTCTTCGGTCAGCTTCGGCTCGATACGAATATGTTCCGCCGCGACTTGAACAACTTTGCTGACGACGATCAGATCCTCAACACCGGTATCAGCTTTCCCATTGCCTTCCGCAAGGCCGTCATCTACGGCGCAGAAGGCAAAATAGAAGTTCCCAGCAAGCGCCGCTTCTCAGGCTTCCTCAGCTACTCGTATGAAGTGGGCAACGTCTGGTTCCCAGTGACAGGCGGCCTCTTTCTTGGCGAAAATGTCGTGAGCGCCACCACCCAGCTCACCGGCCATTTCCCCAATTCCCAGGATCAGCGCAACACCATTCGCGGGCGCGTTCGTTACCAGGTTCATCCACATTTCTGGATTGCCGGCGGCGTACAGTACGACTCGGGTCTTCCCTTCGACTTCGACGGCACTGCGCAACAGGCTCTGGCCGAGTACGGCGCGCGGGTGATCAGCCGCATCAACTTCGATCGCGGACGCATATCCCCGTCGTTCCAGCTCAACGCCTCGGGCGGCGCACAGGTCTACAAGACCGACCGGATCGATATGCAGCTTCAGGCCGACGGGGAAAACCTGAACAATGTTCTGGATGTTGTCGACTTCGGCGGTCTGTTCTCCGGAAACGCCATCGGCCCTTCGAGAAGCGTGATGCTCCGGCTCACTACTTCGTTCTAACGCAAACCTGCCCACAAGTGCGATCGATCAGAAATTCAGCCGGTCCACGTTGTCGCGTCCGATCCGTAACGGCTCACCGAGAATGATCTCGCTGCCCCGTATCCGCAGGTCACCGAGACGCCCGACGTGCACCATCGTTGCTCCCGGGGGAATTTTGCCTTCTGCCTTCAGCGTACCGGCATAAACGGTCAGATAACCCAGATCGCGCGTATTCCACAGATAAATCGCCTGCACCACGCCACTGTGGATGTACGGTCTGCAGATCGAGGGCAACGACAGTCCGATAACATCCACATCCTTCTGACCGGACTGCTGTACGGCTTCTGCCGCACCCGGTACCGCCGGAGCAGAAATCGCCATCACCAGCCGCACCTGCGGGTAGGCCTTCAAAATCACCTGGGTTGCGTTGAATGCCTTATCGCGGTCATCGTCGCTCGGCTGGACAGTCGCCAGATGCAGCTGGGGATGAGCGCTGGCCACGCGTGCCTGCACGTCCCGGATCCACTCATTCTGATTCTCTGCGCTCAATGGTCCGGTGATGATGGCAAAGTCACCTCCCTTCGGCAAAAGCCGCGCAGCCTCGTCGGTCAGTGCATTCGCAATGCCTTCCGGCGTCGCCTGGTTCAGGAAGTAATCGCGGGCGTCTGGTTCCGCATCGGCATCCCAGGTCATCACCGGAATCCCGCGTGCCATTGCCTTTCTCAACACAGTGGAGATACTGCCCTTGTTCTCGACCGCGACCACGATGGCGCTCACACCGCGCGTAATCCAGTTCTCCACCAGCTCGTTCTGTTGCGACGCATCCAGGCTCGTCGGCCCATCCCATATGAGGTTGACGCCCAGGGCCTTTGCTGCCTCCTCGGCACCCGCCCGCGCACTGATGAAGTATGGATCTCCCTTCGCCTTGGGCATCACCGCAATCGTCAGCCGGTGCCCGGCAGCCCGGCCGTGCGCCCGCGGAATAATCCACGCAGCGATGGCAAGCAGCGCCACAAGGCCCGCCGCCAGCGCCGTCTTCCACGCTGTGCCGTACCGTGCTGCAGCACCACGCGCCGAACGCAGCCTCTCAGTGCTCACAATCAGCAGCAGCAACCCGCCGACGAGCACGCCATACACTTCTGTTGGCAGCGCCATCAGGTGCATGCCATTTTGCAGGACCGATAGAAAAAGCAACCCCAGCAGCGACCCAAACAAAGTGCCCCGGCCGCCAAAGACCGACGTTCCACCGAGCACCACGGCGCCGATGGCCTGCAGTTCGTATCCGGTGCCCAGGTCGCTTTTCGCCAGGCCCAGGTGGGCCACATAAATCACCGCCGCCAGCGCCGACACCAGCCCGGCCAGCAGATACAGCAGGGCCAACCTTTGCCGCACCGGCACACCGGCATAACGCGTGCCCTCGGCATTGAACCCGATCGCATAAAACGTCCGTCCTATGATCGATCGGTGCAGAAAAACCCAGTACGCCGCCACCACCACTGCGAAAATGACCAGCTGCACCGGCACGAGGCGCGCGAGATATCCCTGTCCTAACCAGAGAAAACCCGGAGCGAAGTTGGTGAAGCTCACCGCGCCATGCGTCACACCCTCCGCAATGCCCCGATACAACGAATAGGTGCCCAGCGTGACGATCAGCGGGGGCAGCCGCAGCCCTGCAATCAACGCCGCGTTCAAAGCGCCTGCCGCCAGCCCAATTCCCAGCGCGATCACAATCGCGAGCCCCGTCGGCAATTGCTGCGTGGTCAGGCCAAAGAGCACCGCGGTCATGCCGATCGTCGAGCCCACCGAAAGGTCGATGCCACCAGTGATCAAGATGGGTGTCTGCGCTACAGCCAGCAGGCCCAACTCCACAGAGAAGCGAAGCACCTCGAAGAAATTGCCCCACGTTGCAAAGGCGGGCGCACTTCCAGCAAAGAAGACGCACTCCACGGCCAGCGCCGTCAGCAGCGCAAGCTCGTTCATGGAAAGGTTCAGCTTCAGCGCGGTGTTAGCCGGCAACTGCCACCTCGCCCAGGCGGCGACGCCGCTTACCCAGCACAGTGGCGCTTACCGCCGCCAGGATGATGGCCCCTTGCAGCGCATTCTCCCAGTACGCACTCACCCCCAGAAAGGTGAGCGCTGGCCCGACGATACCCAACAGAACCACCCCGAGCACGGTGCCCATCACCGTGGCCGAACCACCCGTGATGGAGGCTCCGCCCACAACGACCGCAGCAATCACCTTCATCTCCATGCCAATGCCGCTGTTGGACGGAATTTGATGGAAGCGCACTGCATTGAGCATCGCGGCCAGACCCGTAAACGCACCCGTGAGCGTAAACACTCCAAAGACGAGCCGCCGCGTATCAATTCCTATCTCCCGCGCCGCTTTAGCGTTTGACCCGGTCGCAAACACTGCGCGACCTATCCGCAGATACCGCAGCCCCAACGCAACCCCGGCCGTGAGGAGCAGCGTGAGCACCAGCACCGTCAGCGTGTACGTTGTCGAGCCCAAGCCGAACCGCAGAAATCGTGCCGGCAGGCCACCCACCCACGCTCCCTGCGTCTGCCATCGCAGCCCGTCGCGCAGCGCCACCATGGTCGCCAGCGTCACCACGATCGAAGGCAGCCGCAGATACGCGGTCAGCGCACCATTGAGCGCGCCGCACGCGGCCCCGGCTGCACACGCCGCGGCCAGGTAGACCAGCTGCGGTGCGCCCGCTCGCGCCGTTACTCCGGCCACCACACTGCACACAGCAAACACCGAGCCCACTGAAATGTCGATCTCTCCAGAGATGATAATGAGTGTCATTCCAAGCGCCACCAGCATCACCGGCATATTTGCCAGGAACAGGTCTAACAAATTGTCCGCGGTAAAAAAGCCCCGCGTAGCGATGGCCAGCAGCAGCAGAATGGCCACATTCGCCAGGGCGACCACCATCTCACGGGTATGTCCACTCACGCCTGCGCCACCTCTGCGCTATGCCCAAATGCCAGCGCCATCAAGCGCTTCTGCGTAAACTCGCCGCGCTTCAACACGCCGGCAATGCGCCCCTGATGAAACACGGCGATGCGATCGCTCATGCCCATGACCTCGGGCAGTTCGCTGCTTATCAGCACCACGGCCATGCCTTGTTCCGCCAGTCGCATCACCAGTTCATGAATCTCCGCCTTAGATCCGACATCCACCCCTTGCGTGGGCTCATCGAGAATCATCACTCGCGGCCCGGTCGCCAGCCACCGCGCCAGTGCGACCTTTTGCTGATTTCCGCCCGATAAATTGCCTGCCGCCGTCGTTACATCCGGCGTTTTGATGCGCAGCAGCTCCCGGTAACGGTCTGCCAGCTGTATCTCCTTCTGGCGATCGAGTATCCCCATCCGCGACACTTCCTTCAGATCCGCCAACGTGACGTTCTGAGCGATCGTCATCTCCAGCACGAGGCCGTGCTGCCTCCGGTCTTCGGGCAGATATGCGACACCCGCGGCGATCGCCTCGGCGGGCGTCCGCAACCGCACCCGTCGCCCATCGACGTACACCTCCGCCTCAATCGGCGTGAGTCCGAAGATTGTCCGCGCCAGCTCCGTCCGCCCGCTGCCAACCAAGCCGGCAAAGCCAAGAATCTCGCCGCTCCGTACCGTAAAGCTGATGTCGCTCAGCCCCACTTCGGGGTTGCTCAGGCACCGCACTTCTAAAGCCACATCCCCGATCGGCACTTCGCGCTTCGGAAAGACCGATGCAATCGAGCGCCCCACCATCAGTTGGAGAAGTTCCTCACGATCAACCGAGGACGCCTCGCGCACCGCTACCGTCTCACCGTCGCGCAGCACCGTGATGCGGTCGGCAATCGAGAGAATCTCATCCATACGGTGTGAGATATAGACGATGGCCACGCCGCTCTTTCGCAACTGCCGTATCAGCCGGAAAAGGCTCGCAACCTCTCGCTCGCTCAGCAGCGCCGTGGGCTCATCCATCAGCAGGATTCTCGCGTTGGTGCCGACCGCCTTGGCAATCTCAACCATCTGCTGCTCGGCCATGCTCAACGTGCGGGCCGGGCGCACCGGGTCCATCGTGCATCCGATCGCTTCCAGCAACTGCTTCGCTTCGCGGTTGCGGCGTTTCCAGTTCACGATCTGGCTGCGCCCGTCCTGCTCCAACGCCAGGGCAATGTTCTCGGCTACGGAAAGATCTGGAAAGATCTGCGGCTGCTGATAGATTGCCGACACGCCCAGTTTCCGAGCCAGGTTGGGATGATTCGTCTGAATCGTCTCACCAAAAAACCGCAGTTCTCCGCTATCCGCCGCCGTCGTTCCCGCTATGACTCGTGTCAGCGTGCTTTTCCCTGCGCCGTTTTCGCCAACCAGCGCGTGGACCTCGCCGCTCCTTAGGTCCAGACAGCCATTGCGCAGCGCTCGCACACCCGCATAGCTCTTGGTCAATGCAGTCGCACGTAACACTTCCATTTTTGCAGCTTGCGGCATGCCCACAACATCCTAGTCGCCCTCACATACGTCCGTCGAGCCACGTGGTTCTCGAAAATCAATTAGGATTTTCACGTCGCCTCTGGGGAGAAGTTGATGCATTCTGAAAAACGAAAAGGCTCTCAGGAATATTTTCTGGAACGCACCGGGCGGCTGTCACAACTGGGTGGTATTTCAGCCTTCATTCATGCTGACGGGCGCGCAAAAGGCGTCTCCACATTGCGGGTTCGAACTGCAGGTGGTCTCGAATACTGGGTTGTT
>Ga0335073_10009825_pt1 | contig 13430 bp, 11 predicted proteins | sample Lox_Sample_22_FD_207093 | JGI IMG/M metagenome (GOLD analysis project Ga0335073, IMG submission 207093) | Soil microbial communities from Loxahatchee National Wildlife Refuge, Florida, United States - Lox_Sample_2.2 | ecosystem: Environmental > Terrestrial > Soil > Wetlands | place: USA...
GTCTCACTGCTGCGCGCGCCGCAGCGACTCCAGTGTGCTCGTTGAACCGCCGTATGCGGAACCGCACGTACGGTGGTGTGGGAGGGGAGTGGGCGTAAGCCCTCCCCCTACCCGATCGCCATCCGGTCAGGGATTGGTGGCCGTGACGATCCAGATCGCGGCGGGGAGGGGTACGCGATCTCCCACCTGGTGCTGCGCGAGTGCCGAGCGCACCGACGCGGTGGCAGCAGCGCGCAGTGCCGCCGGCTGCCCCTCGAGCGCACGCGCCGCCGGACCGATGCCGACCGCGGTCCCCACTGCGGCCTCGAGCCCCTTGCCCGTGGCGAGATCGAGCGAGAGCGACACCGGCTCGAGGTGGATGGCGAGGAAACCGGCGCGCTCGAGGATGCCGCGCACGCGTGCCTCCGCGGCAAAAGAGAAGGCGCCGGGATCCTCGGGCCCCACCTCGGGCAGTCGGGGTACGTGCCGGTAGGCCTCCTGCAGCGGCAGCATCAGCCAGGGATTCTCGCGGGGCTCACGCCAACAGGCGAAGGTGACCCGCGCCCCGCGGCGCAGCCCCTTGCGCATGTTGGTGAAGGAGCGCGCGGGGTCGCCGAAGAACATGACGCCAAAGCGCGAGAACAGCAGATCTGCCCGGGCCGCCTCGAACGGGTACACGGTGGCATCCCCGAGCACGAAGTCGAGCGGCAGGCGGGCGGGCTGCAGGGCACGCGCCCGCGCGAGCATGGGTTCGGAGACATCGAGTCCCAGCACCCGCCCGCCGGGTGACACCTGCCGGGCGAGCGCGACCGAAAGGGCGCCCCAGCCGCAGCCGACGTCGAGCACGTACTCGCCGGCCCGTGCGGCGGCGCGCGCCAGCAACACCTCCGCGGCCGGCGCCAGCAGTGCGTCCTGGGCTTGCTGGCGGCTTACCCAGCGCTCACCCGCAGGGCCGTTCCAGTAGGCGATCTCGGCGGCGTTGCGATCCTCGGCGCTCGGGTGCGTCACGCACGCAGTGTAGCGCCGATCGCGATGCCTTTAAGGGTGCTCGCCGGGCGCGTACATCGGTCGCACTTCCGCCTCGCCCTCGAATTCGGGCCAGTGCGTGCGGTGCAGCTCCATGAACTCCGTGGCGATCTCGAGCGCTGCGGCACGGGTCGGCGCCTCGAGGATCGCGTAGCCGCCGACGATCTCCTTCGTCTCGGTGAAGGGGCCGTCCAGCACGGTGAGCTTGCCCCTGGCGAGGCGCATGCGAACGCCGTCCTTGCTCGGCAACAGGCCGCCCCCGTCGACGAATGCCCCCTGCGCGATGAGCCTCTGCGTGAACTCTCCCATGGCCTTCATCAGCGCCTCGGGTGGCCCTGCCTCGCGATACGACTCGGAATGGCGAATGAACGTCATGTACTTCATAGGTCCTCCAGCGGATCTTCTGGGCTCACGACGAACGGGCGACGTCCGATTCGACAATGACACGGCCGCGCGCCGGTGGGTACCGACGCGCGGCCGTGGGGCGCGCGGGCGGGAGCGGCGGGAGGGACTGCCTAACGTCGCGCGACCTGGGTGGGGATTGCGATGCCGCGGGCGGCCGCTTCCGCGTACGTGTGGGTGGTGAGGTACAGCTCGGTGATCAGCGGGGCGGCGCTGGTGCGCACCGCACTGCCGAGAGCCTTCTCGTAGCAGCCCTTGAAGTCGTCAATGGGGGCAAGATTCACGCGATTACCGCGCGTGCAGACGACCCAGGCGGCGTTCTCGAGACGCGTATAGAAGGTGCGGGCGTCGGCGAGGCGGTTCAGGTCGAGTCCGGCGGTGCTGACGTGCTGCGCGACGGTCACCTGATGGTCCCGGGCGCTGACGGCGCCGCTGAACAAGGCGCCGGCGAGGGCCGCGGCGGCGATCACAAGGCGCGTGCTGGTGCGGATGTTCATGGTCGATCTCCTCGTATGTTGTGTTGGGATTGCAATTGCGCTGCAATCTGACTGATATGAGGATGTGGCCCGCCGGTCGGGTACCATGAAGATCCAACGGTACCCGAATTCCCCGCCGGGCACTCTCTGTCTGATGTCAGGTTCGCACCGATGACCGAAGCCAAAAAGGCACTGGTGGAGCGGCTGTTCGCGCAGCAGGGGGGCGCCCTGCGGGCCTTTTTCCTGCGGCGTACGCGCCGGCATCCCGCGGCGGCGGATCTGGCCCAGGAGGTCTACGTGCGCATGCTGCGGATCCCCGACATCGGGGCGATCCGCAACCCCGAGGCCTACCTCTATACGGTGGCGAGCAATCTCGCCAGGGAGCACGCGCAGCAGGAGCGCCGGGACCGCGTGGCGCTCGACGTGGACGATCCGCTCGTGCAGGAGCAGCTCGCGGAGCTCCCGGCCTTCGGCGGCGACCTCGACGACGAACAGCGCATCGGGCGGCTGCGCGAGGTGCTCACGCAGCTCTCGCCCAAGTGCCGGGCGGCGGTCGAGCTCGCGTACTGGCACGGTTTGACCTACGAGGAGATCGCGCTGCGCCTGGGAATATCGTCGCACATGGTGAAGAAATACCTGAGCCAGGGGCTGACGCATTGCCGGCGCCGCATGGCGCGGCTGGGATGAGATGAGCATATGAGTAACCCGAGTACCAACGAGCAGAGGATTCGCGACCTGGTGATGCAGCAGTCCGCCGACTGGTTCGTGGCCAACCGCGCGGGCCTCGCGGCCAGGGAGCGCGAGGCCTTCATGAGCTGGCTGCGGGCCTCCCCGTTGCACGTCGAGGAGTACCTGGCGATCGCGCGGGTCGACCGCGGTCTGCGCTCAGCAGCTGCCGGCGCCGAGGACTCGATCGAGGCGATCGTGGCGCGCGCGCGGGCGGGGGAGGAAAGTCCGGCGCGCTCGTTCGGACTGCGAATGCCGTTCGGCTGGCAGGTCGCCGCCGGGGCGCTCGCGGGCGTTGGCGTCGTGTGCCTCGCTGTGCTGTTCGCCTGGCATGCGCGACCGGTCGCGCGCCCCACCGCCGTGATCAGCGCACAGCACCTGGCGACGGCTCATGGGGAACAGCGCACCTGGCGACTGGCGGACAATTCGACGCTGCACCTCAACACCGACAGCGCCGTCACCGTCCGTTACAGCGATACGGAGCGACGCGTCGTGCTCGAGTCCGGCGAGGCGGATTTCGAGATCGTCCACGACAGCGCGCGCGCCTTCCGCGTGATCGCCGGGGCCGCCGAGGCGGTCGATCTCGGCACGCGCTTCGATGTGCGCCTGGGCGAGGGCTCGACGGTCATCACGGTCCAGCAGGGCCGGGTGGCCGTGGGCCTGGCCGCGACCTGGGCGGAGCCGGGCGCGCGTCTCGTGACCCTCGGCGCCGATCAGCAGATCCAGGTGGCGGCCGGGGAGCTGCCGGCCGCGCCGGTGGCTGTGGACGCACAGCGCAGCACCTCGTGGCTGCACCGGCAGATCGTATTCGAGCGCGAGCCGCTCGCGCGCGTCGCGGCGGAATTCAACCGCTACGCGAAGAAACCGATCGAGATCGCAACGCCGGCGCTGCGCGACCTCGAGATCAGCGGCGTCTTCGCCACCGACGACAGCGAAGCTTTCGTGGCGTTCCTGCGCAGCCTGGACGGCGTACGTGTCGAGGAGACGGCCAGGGTGATTCGCGTGTCCCAGAAGTAAGCGCCGGGTCCGGCGATGCATGCCAGGGGGAGGATCGCAGGGACGGTCGCGCGCGTATTGCGGGCGCTCTCATGGTCGGCGCCGGTTGCCTTCGCAGGCGCCTCCGGCGCACTGGCACAACCGGCGGCGCCCGCGGTGCTGGCGGCCGACATTCCGGCCGAGCCACTCCCACAGGCCCTGGCGGCCTTCGCCGAGCAGACGGGCCTGCAGGTCGTCTATGTCTCCGGGCTGGTGCGCACCCAGCAGTCGCACGCCGTCGCGGCGGGCCTCGGCGCCCGCGAGGCGCTCGATCGGCTTCTGCAGGGGACCGGGCTCAGGTTCGATTTTCTGACGGCGCACAGCGTGCGCATCGTCGCGGCGCCGCCGCGCGCCGTGGCGAGCCCGGCAGCAGCGCCCGACGATGAGGTGATCGTCACGGCGAACCGCCGCACGGAGAATGTCCAGGATGTTCCCATCACCATCCAGGTGCTGAGCGGCCAGCAGCTGGCGGACCTGGGGGTTGCGACCTTCAATCAGCTGCTGAAGTACACGCCGAACGTTTCCTACAGCGGCAACGGCCCGGGAACCGGCAACATCTACATCCGCGGTCTCGGCTCGCTCGGCACCGGCAACCAGTCGCAGGCCACCATCGGCCCGTTTCCCAACGTGGCGCTCTATCTCGACGATCAGGCGATGCAGTTTCCGACCCGCAATGTCGACGTGTACATGGCGGACCTGGAGCGCATCGAGATTCTCGAGGGACCGCAGGGGACGCTCTTCGGCGGTGGCGCCGAGGCGGGTGCGATCCGCTATATCACCAACAAGCCCAAGCTCGATGCCACCACCGGGCAGGCGAGCGCTGCCTACGGAATCACGACGGGGGGCGGCCCGAACACGAGCCTGAGCGCGGTACTCAACGTGCCGCTCATCCCGGACCGGTTCGCAGTGCGCGCAGTGCTGTTCTCCGAGCGCCAGGGCGGCTACATCGCCAACGTCCCGAGCACGATCTCCTTCGACGTGCCTTCGCCCTCGGTGCCGGGCGTCAACCTGGTGAGCCCCGTGGCGAGCAACGCCGCGCTCGTCGGCGCCGACACGAACCCCATCCTCTGGCAGGGCCTGCGGCTCTCGGGTCTCTACCAGTTCAACGATGACTGGGACCTGCTGCTGCAGCAGACCTACCAGGACACGGATGCGCAGGGCTCCTTCTACGCTTATCCGTTCGACTCGAACGGCAAGGCGCTGGCGCCTTACCAGATCGCGGCCTTCACCCCGGCGTACAACCACGATCGCTTCGAGAGCACCGCCTGGACGCTCAACGGCAGTATCGGCGATCTCAAGGCCGTGTACACCGGCAGCTACCTGCTGCGCCACATCGAGGGACAGCAGGACTACTCCAACTACATGAGCGGCATCTACGGCGTGTACTACGACTGTATCGGGACGGGTGCCCCGTACTTCGCCAACCCGAAGTTGTTTCCCCAGTTGGCCGGCAAGCCGCTGAGGTGCTACTCCCCGGTTGCCAACTGGCATGACGTGGTGAGGAACGAGCACCAGAGCCATGAGCTGCGCGTCAGTACCGACGAGCGGGCGCGGCTGCGGCTGCTGGCGGGTGCCTACTGGGAGAAGTTCGTCATCGACGACAGCATGAGCTTCAACTACCTCTCCATTCCGGATTGCTCCCCGGCCAACCTGAGTGCGGCCCTTGCGGGCGGGCCGGACTGCGTGTCGGCGGTCGGGCCGCTGCCGGGCATCTATGGCGGCGATCCGAGCTACAGTACCGATCCGGGCAGCGGCTTTGGCGAGGACGTGCAGCGCGGCTACAAGCAGACGGCGGTGTTCGCCTCGGTGGACTTCGACATCATTCCGCACGAGCTCACGTTGAGCGCCGGCACCCGGCACTTCAAGTACGACGAGTTCGAGGAAGGCTCCGTCTGGTATGCCTATTCGACGAGCCCGCTCGTCATCGATCACCCGAACGGCGCCTGCACGGCCGCCGGAGCCTGCGGCTTCCCGATCACGCTCTCCAAGAGCGAGAGCGGCTTCCGCAGTCGTGCGAATCTGAGCTGGCACGTGACGCCCGACGTCATGGCCTATTACACGCTCTCGCAGGGCTTTCGTCCGGGCGGCTTCAACCGCGTCACTTCCTCTCCGATCCTGGCGCCGGTGCTCGAGGCGTCGGCGCCCTACTGCGGCACCGCCTCGACGGATCCCCGCTGCCTCAAGGGCGGGAGCCTCTATGGCCTCAGCAACACCTACCAGTTCGTCGAGAACGGCAATTACACCTCGGACGATCTGATCAACAACGAGATCGGCATCAAGAGCGACCTCTTCGATCATCGCCTGGTGCTGAACGCCTCCCTCTACCGCCTCAATTGGGACGACGTGCAATCCTTCGCGGTCAACCTCGCCAACCTGTGCGGTTGTGCCGCCTGGACCAACGGGCCGGACTACGTCATCAAGGGGGTGGAACTGCAGGTGATGGCGCGCCTCACCGAGGCGCTGACGCTGCAGGGCTCGAGCTCCTGGAACAGCGCAAATCTGACCGACAACCCCTGTCTGAGATCCGCGGGGGTCACGCCGCTCACCCCCAACAACCCGACGCCGGCCGGCCAGTGCATCACGACCGTCGCGGGAGCGCCCTATACGAACCTCGGTGACGTCGGTACCGCGCCGCCGTTCTCACCGCCGCTCACGTTCAACGTGCGGGCGCGCTACGACTTCGATCTCGGCAACCTCTATCCGTTCATATGGCTCGGAGCGAGCCACATCGGCGCCATGAGCAACGAGCCGGCGAGCTTTCCGGCCGGCGGTGCACCCGCGAACCCCATCGACTTCGGCCTGACCCGCTACCTCATTCCCGCCTACACGACCTACGACGGGGCGGTCGGTGTGATCACGGACCGCTGGACGCTGCAGCTCACCGGCAGCAACCTCACCGACGTCTACGGACCCGCGAACATCTCCTCGGCGCAGTTCATCAAGGCGAACATCCCGCTGCGCCCGCGGGTGGTGATGGCGCAGTTCTCCTACCGCTTCTAGAGGCCTAGTCGTACCAGCCGGGCGACTTGACGAGATCCCTGAAGACCGTGGTGCTGTGGCCGATCCACAGCTGCGCGTGCGTCTCCTTCAGAAACCGCTCCATCGATTCGCGCGACTGCGGGGTGCCCGTGGTCTCCTCCTCCTTCGGCATGCGATGCAGCGTGCGCTCCTCGGCGTAGTGCCAGAGGTCGCCCGAGAGTACTACGCCACCGGTCCTGGCGAGCTTCACGTAGAGCGCCTGGTGCCCGGGGGTGTGGCCGGGAGTGAACTTGAGGATGACGGTGCCGTCGCCGAACACGTCGTGGTCGCCCACGAACACCTCCTTGCGCGAATGGGCCAGCGCGGAATACAGCGGGAGGTAGGCCGGATTCGCGTCCTTGCCGAACATGACTTCGAGCTCCGCCTTCTGGGTGAGCCAGATCGAGCCCGCGTAGTCGTTGGCGTTGCCGACGTGATCCCAATGCCAGTGCGAGAGCGCTAGATAAGTGATGTCGGAAGGCGCCACCCCGATGTCGGCGAGCGCACCGCGCAGAGTGTTGAACCGGATCTGCCCATAACCTCCGTCGACGTTCTCCCACAACGGGCGCCCGACCAGACGATCGGAAAGGCCGGTATCGAACAGCAGGATCCCTTTGGGGTGGATCACGAGGTAGCAGGGCACCGCCATGTTGGTGTCGGCGACCTGCGAGCGGGTCAGCTGATAGTCCTCGGGGCGGTTGTAGACGAGCGTGCCACAGTCGATGACGTAGAGCCGGGGAGAGCTCACCTTCGGCAGCGGCGCGAGGCCCGGCGGCCGCTGCGGCGCGGCGGCGGGCGCCTCGGCGGCGGGCGCGGTCGCCTCGTATGCGCAGCATGCGAGGACGATCAGGACACTGAGGAAGGACATTTTCATGAGGACCTTTTCCTTTTGCGCTGGCGTTCGAATCGACAACACCTCACCCCGGTACGGTCCCGCAGGCCGGTACGACATGGGGCCGGGGCCCGGGCGGCGAGGCTCCCGGCCCCGGCGAGCACGACCTCGTGCCCGGCCCGGGCAAAGAGTGTGCCGAGCTTACCTCCCACGAGGCCGAAGCCCGGAATGCCGATGCGCAGCCGTGTCGGGCTCATAATCAATGAGAGTGCCCGGGCTGCGCGCCGGTGTCGCTTTTTATCGACGCCGTGCCCGCAGGGGCTGCGGGGACTATCGTTCGAGCCGCAGATCCGCACAGGGACATGCGCATTGGGGGGCACATGAGCGTAGACCCGAGTGAGATGCCGAGCGAAGTGTGGACCAGATGGCAGGGACACGTCATCAACAGCGAGTTTCGCCTGGGGCGATGTCTCGGCAGCTCGGATCACAGCGGGGTCTATCTCACCCGCTCGGCCACGCTCGCGGCCGCCGATCTCGTCCATCCGCACCTGCTGAGGCTGCTGCAGTGGGGAGGATGCCAGCTCGAAGGGCTGCCGTATCTCTATGTCGCGATGGAGTACGCCGACCAGACGCTGGCCCAGCTGCTGCAGCGCCGCGCGCTGACCGAGGACGAAGCGCGCGAGCTGCTCGCACCCACGCTCGAGGCCCTCAGCTTCCTGCACGGAGAGGATTGCGTGCAGGGGCAGCTGAAGCCCGCCAACATCCTCGTGGTCGGAGACCAGCTGAAGCTCGCGAGCGACACGGTGCGCCGCGTGGGCGAGGGCGCGATCAGCACCTTTGCCAGCACCGCCTTCGATCCGCCCGAGGGCCGCCAGGGAAGCACCTCGCCGGCCGGTGACGTCTGGGCACTCGGGGTGACGCTGTTTGAAGCGCTCGCTCGCCGTCTGCCGGCGCCCGCGGCCGGCTCCGGGGCGGAGGTCGGCCTGCCGCCGGAATTCCCGCCGCCGTTCCGCGCCGTCGTCGTGCGCTGCCTGAGCGCCGACCCGCGGTCGCGCCCGAGTCTCGATGAAATCGCGGCTTCGACGGCGGCAAAGCCGCTGGACGCGCTCGAGCAGACCATCGAGATCGTGCCGCTGGCGCCGCCCGACCCGCAGCCTTGCGAGCCGCCGCTGCCTGCGCAACCCGAGCCCGCGCCGCGCGCCTCGATCGGGCCCGCCCCGGCAGCCGAGCCGCCCCCTGCCGGGCCGCGCCGGCGACTGCTGCTGACGCTCGGCACGGTTGCGGTCGCCGTGCTGGTCCTGGCCACGATCGTGCGCATGCTCCCCAGCCGCTCCGGCGGCCCGGTGCCTGCGCGGCCGGGCGTCGCGGCACCCTTGCCGCAGGCGCCCCCCGCCCGGTCCCCGTCTTCCGCGAGCCCGGCCACGCCGCCCGCGGCGGTCCATCAGGTCATCCCCGAGGTGCCTGCAGGCGCGCGCCGGACCATCCGCGGACACATCAAGGTATGGGTGCGGGTGGTCGTCGAGCAGGACGGCTCGGTGCTCGCCGCCGTCGCCGATCGCAGCGGACCGAGCCGGTACTTCGAGCGGCTCGCCGTGGAGGCTGCCCGCAAGTGGACGTTCCCTCCGGCGGAAAGTGCGGCGCGGCGCATCGCGCAGGTGCAGTTCGACTTCAGCCGCGATGGGACGACGGCGCGGGCGGTTACACTGCGCTAGCATGAAGCCGATCCCGACCGGAGCGCGCGGCAGCTATCCACTGCACGTCGAGTCCCGCCACCTGGCGAGCACCTTCAAGGACGCGATCCTGCCGCCGGTGTTTTCGACGCCGTACCTGATCCTCATCATGGAGAACGCCGCGCTCAATGCGGTCCGCGCCTACCTCGAGGGGGACGAGAGCGCCGTGGGGACGCGCGTCGACGTGCGGCATCTGCTCGCGACTCCCGTCGGGCGCGACGTGGTGGGATGGGCCGAGGTGACCGGCACCGAAGGCCGCAGAATCCTCTTTCGGGTGTGGGCCACCGACGGCGCGGAGGAGATCGGTGCAGGGACCCACGAGCGCACCGTGGTCAGCACGGCGCGCCTCATCGAGCGCATGGCCTCGAAATATGGCGCGGCCCCCTCAGCGTAAGTAACGGTCGAACCAGGCGAGCGTGCGGCGCATCGCATCCTCGGCGTGTGCCGGGTCGCGCAGTCCGTGACCCTCGCCGGGATAGATCATCACCGCGGCAGGAACGCCGAGCTCCTTGAGCGCGTGCCAGAACTCGACGGTCTGCGCGGCGGGACACTCGAGGTCGCGCTCGCCGACGTAGGAGAACACCGGTGTATGCACGTTGCGGATGAAGTTGATGGGTGAGGAGCGCGCGTAGACCTCGGGGTCGGCGTAAACGCTGGCACCGAAATACGGCATGAGCCACTCGTCGATGCCGTTCTCGCCGTAGTAGGACTGCCAGTTGCTGACTCCGGCGGCCGCCACGCCCGCCTTGAAGCGCTGCGTCTGGGTGACGGCCCACATGGTCATGAAGCCGCCGTAGCTGCCGCCGTTGATGCCGAGGCGCGCATCGTCGATCGGGGCGCTGCGCTCGCTCGCGTCGATGCCTGCAAGGATGTCGCGCAGATCGCCGTGGCCGAGATCGCGCACGTTGGCGAGTGTGAACTGCTCCCCCTGGCCGAAGCTGCCGCGGGGGTTCGGACGGAACACGGCCCAGCCGCGCGCCAGCATTTCCGTCTGGGTCCCCGGGCCTGCGAACGTCGGCAGAGCGGCTGCGGCGGGTCCGCCGTGCACGACCGTGATCATCGGCAACCTGCCCTGCGCGCCGGAAGGCAGCAGCAGCCAGCCCTGGACGCTCCACTCATCGCTCGTCCAATGGAGGCTCTTCACCACGGCGCTGGTGGAGAGTCCTGCGTTCACGTGCGTGAGATCGTGCCAGTCGCCGGGCATGCCGATCTCGATCTCGGGCGGCGCGGTAAAGCTCTCGTGCGCAGCGGCACGCAGCCCGGACGGACAGGCCGGTGAGTGGGTTTCGGCATCCGCCTGCACCGAGTCGTCGTCGCTGCCGATGACGTGCCGTACGCCTGCCGCACGGCCGGTGCCCAGATCGATGAGCTCGAAGTGGTCGACCGCCAGCAGCTGTGCCTGGAGCGTTCCAGCGCAGCTCCAGCCAAGCGAGCGTGCCGAAGCGTGCATCCCGGGGGTGAGGTTGAGCGCGGTGCCCCCCGCAAGCGGCACGCTGTAGATGTCGCCGCCGGTCGAGCCGAAGTCGCTCATGATGCCGCCGATGAAGGCGACGCTGCGCCCATCGGGTGCCACGGTGGGTTTGGCAATCTGCTGGCGGATGTCGCTCGGGGCGTAGACGAGGCGGCCGGCCGCGCCATCGCGGCCGAACGCATAGAGTCTGGCGGTCCACCAGTTGGCATCGCCGTTACCTGGCGAGGCAGTACCCACGAAGCCGCGACCGTCGGGCAGCCAGTCATACTCGTAGACGTAGAGCCCGGGGGGCGATGCCCAGTGCAGCGCGCCCCCTGCGACGACGGCGATGCGCTGCTCCGGCGGCGCTGCATCGAGGTCGCCCGCCACCGCCGCCCCGGCTTCGGTCGCACCGACTTCCTTGCTGGCATGCTCGGTCGCGAGCACCGCGAGCGTGTCGCGGTGAACCTTGAGCTCGGTGAGCGTCCCGTCGAAGTCCAGCATCCGCGTGAGGCGCGTGCCGTCGGCCGCCACTGTGTAAAGCGAGTACTGGTGACGGCCTGGCACGCGCAGCGTGAAGGCGAGCGATCTGCCGCCATCGGTCCAGACCGCCGAGCCGGGCCAGCACTGTGGCACGCGACCGCAGGGCAGCTCGATGCGCAGCGTGGTGCCGCGTGCGACGGAGCGGATCGTGAGATCGCGCACGTCGGGAGCGAAGCCGCCGATCGGTGCGTCGCCCTCGATGGCGGCGACGTGGCCGCCGTCCGGTGAGAGATATACGTGCAGATAGCGGTGCACGAGGCGTACCTCGGGGGCGGCCGCCGCGCCGGCAACGGCTAACGGCACCGCGAGCGCCAGCGGGGCGATGAGCGAGACGGTGAGCGAGGCGCACAGAGTGCGGCGCGACTTGCGGGCGAGGGCGGTGGCCATTCTTGTTATCCTTCCGCGAGGGCTCGGAGGATTCTCCCACAGGCGGCCAACGAAGGAGCAGCCATGCAGACGCGCAGACTCGGCAAGGGCGGCCCGGAGGTCTCCGCCATCGGCTTGGGCTGCATGGGACTCAGCTACGCGTACGGGCCGGCGACGGACAGGCAGACCGCAATTGCGCTGCTGCGCGCTGCCGTCGAGCGCGGCGTCACCTTCTTCGATACTGCCGAGGTCTACGGGCCATACACGAACGAAGAGCTGCTCGGCGAGGCGCTGGCGCCGTTTCGCGGCCGGGTGGTGATCGCCACGAAGTTCGGCTTCCGCATCGATGCCGAGGGCCGCCAGGCGGGGCTCGACAGCCGGCCGCAGCACATCCGGGAGGTGGCCGAAGCCTCCCTCAGGCGCCTCCAGGTCGAGAGCCTCGATCTCTTCTACCAGCACCGGGTCGATCCGGAGGTGCCGATCGAGGAGGTCGCCGGCACGGTGCGCGAGCTGATGCGCGCGGGCAAGGTGCGTCACTTCGGTCTCTCGGAGGCGGGCGTGGGCACGATCCGGCGCGCACACGCAGTGCAGCCGGTCACCGCGCTGCAGTGTGAGTACTCGCTCTGGTGGCGCGAGCCTGAAGTCGAGCTTCTGCCGACGCTCGAGGAGCTCGGCATCGGCTTCGTTGCCTACAGCCCGCTCGGCCGGGGCGTGCTCACCGGCAAGATCGACGCGCACACGCAGTTCGCGAGCGACGACTTTCGCAATCAGCTGCCGCGCTTCACACCCGAGGCCCGCAGCGCGAACCAGGCCTTCGTCGATCTCCTCGGCACGCTCGCCGCGCGCCACGGTGTGAGCCAGGCGCAGCTCGCGCTCGGGTGGCTGCTGGCCCAGAAGCCCTGGATCGTGCCGATTCCCGGTACCACGAAGCTGGCGCGGCTCGAGGAGAATCTCGCGGCGGCTGAGGTGCAGCTGAGCGCCGCCGAGCTGCGCGAGATCGAGGGCGCGGCGGAGCGGATCACGCTGCAGGGCGCACGCTACCCGGAGAGCCTCAGCCGCATGGTCGGCCGGTAGCGACCGCATGAATGTCATGGAGCGCGGGTAGGAGGATAGCGGATGCAGAACGTTCTCGAGCCGCAGCTGCTGCGACGGATGGATGCCTACTGGCGCGCCGCCAACTACCTGTCGGTGGGTCAGATCTATCTCTACGACAACCCGCTGCTGCGCGAGCCGCTGACGGCGGCGCACATCAAGCCGCGGTTGCTCGGCCACTGGGGGACGACGCCCGGCCAGAACTTCATCTACGTCCACCTCAATCGCCTCATCTGCGCGCACGACCTCGACATGTTCTACATCGCAGGTCCGGGACATGGCGGTCCGGCACTCGTCGCCAACACCTATCTCGAGGGGACCTACAGCGAGGTGTATCCGGAGATTTCCCAGGACGCGGCCGGGATGAAGAAGCTCTTCAAGCAGTTCTCCTTCCCCGGCGGCATCCCGAGTCACGTGGCCCCGGAGACACCCGGCTCGATTCATGAGGGCGGCGAGCTCGGCTACTCGCTGAGCCACGCCTACGGAGCGGCGTTCGACAACCCGCAGCTCGTCGTGGCCTGCGTCATTGGCGATGGCGAGGCCGAGACCGGGCCGCTGGCCGCCGGCTGGAACGGCAACAAGTTCTTGAATCCCGCGAGCGACGGCGCGGTGCTCCCGATCCTCCATCTGAACGGCTACAAGATCGCCAACCCGACGCTGCTCGCGCGCATCGAGCGGCCGGAGCTGCTCGCCTACCTGCGCGGCAATGGCTACGAGCCCTTTCTGGTCGAGGGCGATGAGCCCGAGCGCATGCA
>Ga0335073_10009826_pt1 | contig 13428 bp, 15 predicted proteins | sample Lox_Sample_22_FD_207093 | JGI IMG/M metagenome (GOLD analysis project Ga0335073, IMG submission 207093) | Soil microbial communities from Loxahatchee National Wildlife Refuge, Florida, United States - Lox_Sample_2.2 | ecosystem: Environmental > Terrestrial > Soil > Wetlands | place: USA...
ATTCGAATTGTCGTGATCACAAATGGGTTCTTGTGCTCCAAGTTTCGTACTTTTCCCTTGGCATTAAGTCTCGCAAACCTTTTCTCGGAGATTCAGTTCCCGAACGTTGCACTTCGAACTTCACCGTGAGTTACCAAGTTACCAGTTACACTGTAAGTTACGTCTGCAATATCACGAGAAGGAGTTTCTGCAAGCTTATGAAAAGTAGTAGGCTTTTACATTTCAAATTTTCGCCAGCGCACGGATCGTCTCATTTTGGATCTTCCAAATCACCCTTACGACTCGTATATCCAAGTGTAGAATGACTAGACGGACGATGAATTAGAGAATGCAGATATGTCTTGACCTGAGCTATACTACAGACTAAATGACATCGATTTTCTAAAGCATATTGCAGACTAGGAAGGTTGCTTTGAGTGACATAGGAATATCCGTTTTGAGACGCACGGTCCTCTTGGACGCCCCTGAATTTCACGAACGAACGCTACCAGATTGGTGGGGAGGGAAGAGGCTTACCGCTGAGCTTCTCAGCATCAGTTTTAATCTCCTCGGTACGCTGGCCATTTGCCCTTTTATATCCCGACGTGGATCGATCCAGGAGACAGCCAGCCCGAATTACTGCAACACCCACACAATTAACCCGTCTTCGTCTTCGCACAGATCTTTGACCTTCACATCCACTCCCACCTCACACACATATCCCTCCACGTGGGAATCGTCTTCTGTGACTCTTTTTCACATTTGTTTCTTCGTTTCCTTTTCATCAGCGCATACACGAGGGATTGACGTATCTTGGTCAATCACGTTTAAGGTACCGCCAAGGCTTGCTGGGATCAGTTTTGACGTATTGAATCGACGCGGTTAACTAATAATTAGGCACAAACGTACGAGTAAGGGGCAGCCAGCCAACAGCACCAATCCATTTTATCAGTAACAGGGCGTTGAATGATGGCTCAATCCAATCATCAGCAACGACCTCCTCAGAGTCTCAATTCCATCAATTCATCAAACCAAAGCACCTGGCCCCTTCCAGGTCCTCCTTCTCCCAGTGTTGCCTCCTCCACAGACCGTCCATCGAGCACACGTTATTCTGCTGGTGGAGGGGCCGTCAGCCCTGCGGGTAATCGACCCCTATACCCCTCAGGAGGAGGACAATCAGGCACACCTGGACTGAGGGGTTTGTTTGGTCGCAGATCTCGGTCTCAGCAGTATCCAGACTACCAACCTGTCGATCCACAGGCACCCCGTCTTCCCAAAGTTTATCTTTCTCCTCCTGCCTCACCCGAACTCCTGGCCCAATCCACCACTCCAGAGAAAGTCCGTGGGAGCATGAACGGAAATTCGGCCAAGCATTCGGACGACAAAATGTCGAACGTTTCAAAAATTCCCCCTCTTCCCGAATCGAGGACGAGTACGAATAATCACAACCGCCATTCAATTACTTCAACTGCTGCTTCCTTGTCACCAAGAATGCGTCGTCGTAGACGAGATCCTACCCCCTTCAATATCCTGGTCATTGGATTCTTGGGATCTGGAAAAACCTCTTTCATTCGATTTTTGAAGGATTCTCTGGGTGATTCAAAAAGGATTAGGAGTGTCTCACATATTGCCAACGAGGAGGCTGCAGACCAAAATGTTGAAGAAGATCTGACCCAACCACCCACCAAAACTCAGGGATTCGAACGACACTATATAGAGAAGGAGGTGGATGGCGAACGTGTCGGATTGACCATTTTCGATTCAGAAGGATTCGGTCCTAGGGAGCAGAATATCGTGGACATCCAATTGACTCTCCTTATCAACTTTATCACCGGTAAATTCGAAGAAACCTTCTCAGAGGTATTGCATCTTACCTGTTGCATTCAAGTTTCTAATTTGGTGTAGGAAACCAAAGTGCAACGCTCCCAAAAACATCTCGACACACATATTCATTGTGCTCTTTACATGATTGACCCAACATCCCCTCATTATCATTATTCACTTCCCTACGGACTCGACGCATTGGATATTCACATCCTTGCTCGTCTCTCCCGAATAACCACCGTCATTCCAATCATCAGTAAAGCCGATACTTGCACCACTGCCCGCTTAAACACGCTCAAAGGCTTGATTGCCCAAAACATTCGCCAACAGAGTCTTCGTCTAACTTCTTTTCTTTCCGAATCCGACAGTTACTCTGAAGAAGATGAGGACATGGACCAAGACGAGGATCCTATGGACGTTGGAGACGATCTGACGCTTCCTTTATCCGTACTTTCGCCAGATTATTATGCAGAAGCAGCTTCTCAAGATAAAGTGGTTAAGCCCATGGGAAGGAGTTATCCATGGGGATTTGCAGATGCTTTGAACCCCCTTCATTGCGACTACGTCAAATTGCGAGAACTTATTTTCGTGGACTGGCGTCGAGAATTGAAAGGTCTTTTTCTGTTATGACTCAAAGCTAATGATAGATTATAGCAGACAGGTTCTGTATGAACATTGGAGGAGTAATCTCATGCGGAGCTTGACTCATTAGCATGCGCGAAAAAGGAATTTGATATTCTAGGCTTGAAAGATTGGAACGACGGTTTCACTGGACGGGATTGGATGATTGGAGTTTTCTCGTTGAACTAGTTGACGCTCATTTTTTTAGTTTCTTCTATATCTCTCGTTTTAGATTTCTTTCGTGTGAGGGTTGGACTTGTCGAGAGGAATGTTTTATCATAGTTCTTATAAACAGTAATCATTATCCATTCCATCACACCCCAGCCCGCATTTTCAAATGCCTATATGTGTATACGTACATCTCAATGACAAGAATTACGACACCAGTTCCGCAATCAGCGCATTATTTGACTTTTGCAATAGTTGTCCAGCAATCAGATCTCCAACTCTATTTCTTAATTGCTGCGCCACATCTTGATTTATCTCCACATCCATCGCACTGGCTTCCTCACTCACTAAAAGATTCAAAGCTTTCTAGATAATTAGGGTCGAGAGAGTAGAAAACAAAATACCAGAATCGCATCTAAAACTTTCTCCCCGTCATACCGTCTAGCATTATCACTATCTGCTCCAAGAGCAGGTTGCAATAGAACGTCGGAATAGAGCTTTAAATTCGGCACCACCAGAGTGCGCACAGTCTCTCGACCCATGACACAAAGACCCGCAATTGCCCCATAGTGAGTTGGTAATGGTTTCTTGTTGTCCAGAAATGCCTTGAGAAGAGCGCGTGTTATGCGTGGTTTTAGAGTTGAGTATGAAGATGAGTAGCGTTGAATGATGAGTGCGAGGAGAGATGCTGCAAAGTCTCGTAGAGCATAGCTTTCTCTGGCTGATGTTCTCGTAGGATCTCCAAGTCTTTTGGCGACGAGACAAGTGAGAAGAGAGGGCATGAGTTGATGGAGCTATTGTCAGCATTGTATTTTGCACGGGTAATACATATGGTTCGATATTCAGGTTGGGATTGTCAAGTAATGCCCACATAACTTGCAGCATCACATTTAACACTAATATGGTTTTGAGATTGTGAGTGATCTCGCATTAGCGACTTCTGGAAATGCGGTGTAATACCTTTTCAGCAATAAAAGAAACAAGATACGGAACAAGTTGATGAAGTCCAGGATCATTCCTTATACTCGCAATGGCAGTCTCACGAACAGCCTCGGTCTCCTCATTAGAAAGCGATCGGGCGATTCTCTCAAAGTAGAGCTGTAATTCCTTCGATAACACATGTTTCACTTGCTGCTTCGTCTTAACTTCTTCTGCTCCGGACGCTGCTACGAGACTTGAAGAGGGTCCAATAGAACTAGAAGTTGTGTTTTGATATTCAGAGGACTTGAGATATGCTGGAGTAGGATTTTGCACAACTGCCGGTTGGACACCTTCGATGGCGAGCCAATGTCCTGCAGTCAGTAAACAAAACCAGAACCGTGTCGATGGGTACCTATAAACTCCACTTCTCTGGGAATTTTGGGCAAGGGTTGGTTTATAATCTTTTCGAACTCGACTTCCTCATCATCCAAGTAGTAAAGTTGCACTCCATCCGAAGTCGTAGCCTCTCTAAACTTGATGGGTCGCGAAGAATTGTATCCATACATGGGCTGGAAAATGTATTAGCAGACAATAAGCAGCAGAGTACCTCAATATTCAGAGACTTGAGAGCATTTGATATATCCGCAGGGCTCAAGACAGTCCTCTTTGAATGGCGCATAAACATCAATGCTTCTTGAACAACTTCTTGTATCCGGAATTCCACGTCCATGGCAAGTTGCTTAGCCGCCTCAGAAGACAGAGTAACTATCCCCAGAGAGTCGGCGATGTCTTTGACCGTATCTGTTGGGAACAACGGACTCGCCATAATGGTCCAAAAGCAATCTCCACAAGGGATACAACGAAACTTAAGAGTGAACCAAAAATGAACTTTCAAGACCTCAAGTTCGCAGCTGTCATCAGGTTTAGGGTTCCACTGATGGGTTTGGGTACGAAGCTACACATAGATACATTGTAGATCTTTTCCTTCAGCAGTTGCCACGGCCCTCAAGACCGCCAACCATGCCATTCTTCTGCCAGGATAGTTCTGCTATCTAGTGCCATTTTGTCGTATCCTTACATCGAGGCCGGAGTCCCTCTACGGCAGCGCAAGGGGTTAGCAACAGCATCCGCGGTTGCTAGGTCGAGAGCTAGTGAGCCGACAGTCTCAAAAGCTACAGCAATCTCAAACAGGAATGTCACAAAGCAAAAAGAATGTCGCCGTGAGTTCCGGATCGAATTCTTCCACTACTACCGAAGCAGAACTTCACGATGACGATAATACTCGTAACCCTCACCCGCTCGCTTCGATTAACAGGCAGACATCATGACCGTTGCGGAAATCAAAAACCACCGCACTTTCCGACCTATCCGGGAGTTAATTTTGAAAATAGTTGATAATCAAATTGGTCGATACAAAAAAATTGGGAATGGGGAAATTGCGGGTGAGTTTGAATCAGATGAAGACCCTGATACAAACTTGGATTTCGAAGAAGATATCGCGGATGACGCTATGGACGCTATTCCTGATCACGAAGAAGAGGAAGACGAAGAGGAAGAACTTAAGAATGTGACTGGAGATGATAGGATACTTACTGGCTACAAAGTGGGAATTGTCGAATTACGATTATTAGAAGAAAAATTCCTTTCAAGAGAAGGATTTCTTCTAAAATTTGAGTTATTAAACGGGGATCTATTAATCCGGGCGGTACCTGGCACCATTCACGAATTCTCGACCCAATATATAAACGCAAAAGTCATCCGATGGAGCAGCGCTCCTACACATACCGGAGGTGATGGTTTCACATTAGATCCAGCTGGCTCCAGTGGTACATTCTCCTTATTCTCCTCTTACCGTAACAGATTACGTCTATCGTTCTGGGAGACATAGTAGTCGGAAACAGCCTGATGCAAGTTTCATTCCTGCAGGAATTCAAGTGCCCCCTGCACTGATCCAACCAGGAACGAGTCGGGGAACTTTTCGCGGAATAGCATTTCCTACTTTTGTCGTCGAAGTCGGACACTGCCACGAGACCTGGGATCGCCTACTGCGTGATGCGGATGAAAAGGCGTTCAGCCCCGCGACTTCAGTTCAGTTGGTCTTAGGAATCAAGATCTACTCCAGAAATTTCAAGGCCTTCGTTGGGAAGCGTCATAGTCGCGGACACGGGATGCAAATAATGCGAGTGACGCCACGCATCTCGTTTAATACCCCTACTCGTCAGTTTCTACTTCTTCCGACAAGTCTCATTTACTGGAGTTGCCTTAATGTCCCCCCTCATGTAGGAAGGTATTTCAGATTCAACTTGGAGGAGTACAGGGCGTATATGAAAAGTCGAACCGGAATTTAATTCTAGTTATGGAAATGTATGTGTAACGACGTGAAAAGATAGCAACGAGATCCTACACTGTTCAACTTGTTTTTGATGATTGTCATTTTGATAATACCGTTTCCCATGTCTCAATCTTACCCAAAGCATTCACATATTACTTGAATCGTCAGCCCAAAGACAATTCTGAAAGACTAAAGTCAGCAAACTTGTCACTTGCGTAAAGGCAACTAGTTCCTCCAACTTCCCCTCTGAATAGGTAGATTTCTCTATACCGGGGGAGATGGCACGTAGTTCCATGTGATCGCCTATTTTCAGCATTCATTTCTCCATTCTTTCCGGGGTAACTTCGGTCAATCACGAAAGTTCAGCCGCTGGACATGTCGCAAAGCAAATCGCTCAATGGAGTTGAAGCTTTGATCTTCGATGTTTTCGGCAAGAGACCATGTATCCTGTGCTAATATAGTGTTTAGGCACCGTTGTTGACTGGCGTCGTTCGGTAGTGGATTATCTTGCAACTCTCCCGCAACCAACACCACCCCTCAATCTCGAGTCCTTTGCCCAGGAATGGAGACAAGGATACTACGAAGCCACGCGAGAATTTGCCACTTCACCTAATCCAAATGGATTTCAAACAGTCGATGAGATCCATCTTGCTATTCTCCGAACTCTTATCAAGAAACACAATTTGGAGGATCTTTGGACCGAGCCGTTCCTGAACGATATTAATCTCGCATGGCATCGATTGCATGGTTGGCCAGATGCTACAGAAGGTTTGGGATTATTGAAGGAGAACTACATTATCGGAACACTGAGCAATGGCAATGCCAGGCTGCTTATTGACATGGCCAAGTTTGCAGGTTTGCCGTGGGACGTGATTTTCTCTGGAGATATCATGAAGGCATATAAACCGAATCCTCGCATGTATCTTGGAGCCTGCGAGTACTTGCAACTCCCTCCTTCAAGAGTAGCCATGGTAAGCCGAATTCTGATCAGTCTAATTGTAAGGTTGCAGCACATATGCAAGATTTAAAGGCGGCCAAGAGCTTTGGGTTGAAAACAATCTTTGTCAATCGTCCGGCTGAGTCCCTGGAACCTCCTACCGGGAAGGAAGAGTTCGTTGATCTGTTCGCAGAGGATTTTGTAGATGTAGCGCATCAACTCAAGAGTCAGACAAAGTAATCTATAACAAATTTATTTAACTCAGTAATCCCTACAGTAATCCGTAGACTAGCGATAACGTTCATCTTCTTGACAAGTAACCCAATCCCATCAAAAACTATTCCCTATTCGTAAACCACGAAGTACAACTACTCCTCATCACTTCCACTATCCGTTTCTACAATCGGCCTCACGGGTTGCTTAATCTTCAATTTAATACTTGTGCGTGAGACTGGCTCAGGCGAGTTGGTAACATTGGTTGGTGCAGGCGAGTCCGCGGGAGAATCAAAACTGATCCCGCCAGTCGCAGTCTGTCCATCCGTCACTTCATCTAATTTACGGTTGAATTCCGACTGCAGTTAGTGAAAGACCTCAAATTTCAAGTACCTCTAAGATGTTTGCGTCTTCAACCACCAAACTGCCTTCCTCATTGTATGTGCGAGCATTCTCCCAAATAGTACGGAAATCTTCTTTGAAGGCTTGAAGTGACGAGTAATGATTGCCGCTAATCCGCTTTCGAATCATCTCCAGACTGATAGGTCGTTTAATAATCGCATAGTAATCCCGATACTCTCGTTTATCAGGTAGCTCCATGAACAATTCACTTCGATCACGGCCATCTTCGTCTGTAATCTCAAGCACGGCATCATAGACGGACTCCATAATGCGATTAAGTTGTCTCCTGCGTTTCGGATCGAGAGGATCAGAAGGATTATGAAGAGGAGGTCGACCACGACCACGAGGTTTCTTAAGAGTAGGGGCAGGCGAATCCGGAGTTTCATCGGAATTTTGAATGCGTTGACGTTTCTTTCCACGTTTACTATCAGCAACGGAAGAGGGTTCAGCTGATTCACTTTTTGCTGGTCGACCGCGTTTCTTGGGCTGTGATACGTCGGAGGAAGGTGAATCGGGAATGTCAAGGGCACCTGATTCGCGTTTGCGTTTGTTATCGAGACGTTTCTGTTTCCGTTCACGTTTCTGACGAGCAAGTTCATCAACATCTTCTCCCTCATCGACAGCCTAAATTATCAGCACAGAGCGCGCAAGCAGGACATACCGCAACCCATTGATCATCAGTGAGACCATCAGTGTAAACAACCTCGCCTCGCTCTCTGAAACCTCTACCCATAAAGACTTCCTCTTGTTGTTTCGCCTTCCTGATGACTTCACTACTCTCCTTGTAAACCTCAGGTAATTCCTCTTCAGTAATCAACCTCGGTAACTTCTTTCCTTTGCCATAGGGAGACTCTCTTTCCCTCTCCTTATCCATTTTCTTGAACAGAACAAGTTCGTCGTCATTTCTAGCAAGAATCTCATTCAGTTCATCATCATCCATTTCCTCCTCCTCATCAGACTCATTACCCTCCTCTCTAGATTCGAAGAGCGCACGAAGTAGCATTTCTCGTTCCTCATTGGTAGATTTGTTATCGAAACGACCTGCTTGAATGACTTTCCCATCGAGATCCAACTTCTCTTGAGCACGCGCTAGAATATTTTCTTCAATGGATTTTTCAGTGATAAGTCGAAGAATGCGGACTTCTTTAGTCTGACCAATACGATGAGCACGATCTTGAGCTTGTAAATCTTGATGAGGATTCCAATCCGAATCGTAAATGATGACAGTATCGGCAACTTGCAAATTCAATCCGAGGCCACCAGCTCTGGTGGAAAGTATGAAGACAAACAATTCCGGATCGGAATTGAAATCTTGGAGTAACGAGGTACGATCATCCGCTTTTGTACTTCCATCGAGACGAAGATATTTGTAGCCACGATATAAGAGGAAATCTTCCATGATGTTCATGATTTGAGTCATTTGGAAGAACATGAGTACTCTGTGGCCGCTTCGTTTGAACTTGGGAAGAATACGGTCGAGAAGTTCGAATTTACCACTTGTTCGCCAGAGGAGATCGTTGGAGACGTTGTATGGATTCATTGCATTTTCGACTTCCTCGAAAACGAACGGGTGATTGCAAATCTTTTTCAATTGCATCACGGTATTGTTCAACCCTCGGAATCCTTTGCTACACAATGAGTAAGAAAAAAGGAAAGGGGTGTACCCTCCGTCACTTGTGATGATTCCTTCAGCTTTCATTTGAGCATACAAGCGACTCTGAAGAGTTGACATGCGACATTTGACAACTCTCTCCACTTTATCTGGCAACTCACTTTCCACATCCTTCTTCAAACGTCTCAACAAGAATGGCCGTAAAACTTTATGTAACCGTTTCACGATCAAAATGGTTTCTTCTTCCGTCAATTTCATTTCATCCTGCGCTCCGGTATTCGCAAAAGGCGTATTGAACCATTCATCAAAACTCTTCACTGAATTGAAGATTTTCGGTAGAGCAAAATTCAGAATGGCCCACAATTCGGGTAAATTGTTCTGCAATGGTGTTCCGGTCAAAATGAGACGATAGCGAGAATAGTAATATTGTTGGAGTGTAAGAGCGAGTTTTGATTTTGTGTTCTTCATACGATGGCCTTCGTCGATTACCATGTATACCCACTTAACTTTGGAGAGGACAGCGCGATCTTTGATGATGAATTCGTACGTTGTGAGGAGGACTTGCCAATTTCCTTGACGGATTGCGAGACCAAGATTTCGACGAACAGGAGGTGCTCCTTTGTAGCAGATTACTTTGATAGAAGGTGCCCATCTCGCAAACTCCAACGCCCAATTAGTCATTGTACTCAGCGGTACAATAACCAAGAATGGACCTGGTGTATTCTTTTTCTCCATGAGAAAAGTAAGCAGAGAAATCGTCTGGATTGTCTTTCCGAGACCCATTTCATCGGCGAGGATACCATTGAGATGATTGTTGAAGAGGGAAACCATCCATTGAAGACCCTTAACTTGGTAATCTTTGAGTTTGCCGCCGACGAGCAAGCGTGGTTGTTCAGTGACTTCTTCTCTGATACGATGTGCCACGGCATAATAGTCAACCTTGTTGTCATCGTCATCGTCCGATGCTGCTTCCTCGTCCTTAGGAACATAGCCACTATCCAATTGTTGTTTCTGGACAGCTGCAGCCAAACCATCGAGGTATGCAGAAGTCTGTTTCAACAAATGGGTAATTCTCGTATCTTTGGCTTGATCAACCAATTTCAAATAAGCCTCTTCATCGTCATTCTTCAAAGCCGCAAGACGAAGTTTAGCAGTCCTCTCAATCCGTCTCTGTTCCTCCTTCTCAACATGACTATGATACTGAACAACACTCTTCCCAAGGCGTTGCCATCTTTGAACACGTAATCGTCCAGCTGTAAGAACTTCTCGTCCATGTTGTAATATGCCCTGCAAATAATCATCATGTTTCTGTTTCTCACGACGTTCCCTATCAACGCGTTGTTGTTTCTCAAGGTTCTCAGTGAGTCTAGCTTCGCGCAAAGAAACTTTCTTCATACGACGATATAATGCCCTATCAGGCGCAGTAGCCAAATGAGTCATTCTCCTAATTGCTCTTTTCATAACATTGCGTAAATGGGATTGTTTGGCTCTCAACTTTAAAGATTTCAACTCGATCATGTATTTCAACATTTGCTTCTGCGTGTATGTTTCGCGACGAACAGATCCGTCTGTGGGGAAATCAATCCCATTCGAGTCGAGATGTTCGAGTTGTTGGATACGTTGTTGAATACGAGTATCTTTAGCACGAGATTGAGCTTCTTGTAGTGCGCTGAAATCGATCCCGGTAGGGAAAATGGAGGGGATCAGTGGCCTTTGGTCCCTTCGAGAATGTTCTGCAAGGGTGATCTTACGACGGAAGAATTGGTGAGGACTTAGTAACGGTGGTTCATCCGAGATGAGAGGTGCTGGTGCCGGACTAGCTGGTTTAGGAGGAGCTTGTTCAAGCATTCTGCTTGCCAAGTTGAGTTGTTCTTGCGGTGTTTGGGAACGTTGAACAGCTTGTACGGGAGACGCTTGTTGGGGAGGTGGTGCTGGAGGTTGCTGCTGCTGTTGTTGCTCAGGACCGGCTTGAGGAGCGGGGTGTGGAGTGGAGGCAGTGATGGGGCCGCCAAAGAGGATGGTTTGAGTGTCTTCCGAGAGAGGCAAGTTCTTGGAAATCTTCCTGAAAGCGATGATTTGGTGTTTCAGTAGATATAGTTGTGAAGGGGTCATGGGTTTAGGTCCGTGTGAAGCGGGAGAAGGATGAGGTGCACCATTAACTAAATTGGTCTCCCCAGCAGGACGTTGGACGAGATTCATTACAGGAGAACCTTGCGAGCCAGGAGGAGCAGGTCGTTGATTTTGAGCAGATTGCTGTTGCTGTTGCAGTTGCATCTGCTGTTGTTGCTGCGGCTGTTGGACTTGTTGTGGCTGCTGCTGCTGTGACTGCTGTTGTTGTTGTTGATGATGCAACGCCTGCTGTTGTTGTTGGAACTGTTGCCTCTGCTGTTGAAGCTGCACTTGCTGATTCTTGAAACTCTGAGCCCGCTGAATAGCCTGCAGCTGGGAATTAAGCTGAGCAAAGCGTGGATTGGCTTCAGTCTCTCCATTATTCTTCATCAAGGTATACTCCTGCAAAAGACATCAGTTAATCCATCTCCAAACAAAGGAATGTACCTGTATCATAGACTGAATCTGATCGCGAGTCAAGTTTAGGGGTAAATTAAAATGCGGTTGTTGGAAATTCGGAGGCATGCCAGGACGTAGCGGAGGATTACTGTTTGCGGCATTGCCTGCATTGGGTGCAGTTCCATTTGGATGCTGACCAGGTGCATTTGGCTGTTGAGCCTGCATCTCTGGGGGGAGATGAGAGGACGGTTTGTTGTTGTGGGGTGTGTGTCTGATCTGATTTTCGAGAGATGAGATGAAGGTTGTGGTTTGGTGGTCTGGCTGTGTGGTGGTCACAGTCAGTGTGGTGTGTGGGTGGTTGATGGAAAGAGTCGCGACGGTGATTGTCGTCTGTGTGTGTCAGAGAAAAATGGCGGAAATGGAAAATTTCACACAAATAATTCTGATTCGGACTGTACTAGGTAATACTCTGCGGACAGCATCGTGTCCGCATTCTCGCGGTCGATCGTTCGAGTCGCCATTTCCGCTGAATGAAAAAAATAAACTAAGCAAGCGACAACGACGAGGAGACATAGCACTGCGTTCAAGGCCTCAGACCACAGTAGAAGACTTCTGTGACAGCAAGGATGTCTTTTCAGAACGGCTATTCCAATGGGGCTAATGCTCCTCGTGTCATCGAAGTTCCCCTCAAAGAGGATCCTGGCTCAACGCTTGAAATCGACTGTGAGACTCTCGAAGAAGATACCAGTGAGTTATGCGAGATTCTCAACAGCGAAGAAGTCTCCCTCAAATTCTGGATCAAGTTTGCTGTACATTTCTCTCTTCATTCTTTGGGTTCATGTGCTAATGGTAGTTCGAGTATAATCGACATGGGATGGTGGATAATGCAATTGATATGTTACAGAAGAGTATCCATTGTATTACATCCTCACAAACTCTTGGCTGACAATTATAGCAACGGCGAGACCTAAACCAGATGACCTGCATCCTGTCTTCTTGTTGTTGGCTTCTCTGTACATGCACAAATCAAGAAGCGCGCCAAAAGCTGGCCCTGGAGGTATTCTCTCACAATGCTCAATCTCACGCATAGTCTCACCCAACGAACAAACCAAAGAATCACTCCAACAACAAGCCGTCAGCGTCATCAACGAAGCAGCGCGCATTAATCCCACATCAATCCTCACCTTACTCAACACCGGTATCCAACGTCTCGCAACAGTAGGACAAGACAAAACCATAACAGATCAAATACTACGACTCTTCGACGAAATTCTGAAACAGAATCCCAATAATCTTATTGCCATCCTTGCAAAAGCCAGGATCCACTATTCAAGAAATCAATTTGCTGTTGCCTTACGACTATATCAGAAAGCGCTTATGACAAGACCTGATATGCAACCTGATCCGCGGATAGGCATAGGACAATGTTTCTGGCAATTGAAAATGAAAACAGATGCCAGAGCAGCATGGGAACGATCTCTAGAATTGGTACACCTGCCTCAAAATCACCGGATCTAAGTATAGAAACCGGATAATACATCTGCCAATGTACTTCTTGCAATGTGGTACCTTGACGCAGCCTTCCAAGGAGTCGAAATCAAGACATTCACAGAATTATACGGAAAAGCAATGCAATACGCTCAAAAAGCCTATAAGATATCTCACCACTTGCCTTCTGCTGCTTTAATCCTCGCCCAATACTTCTACTCGAAAAAGAATTATGCTAGCGTCACCAAACTATGTGAAAAAGTACTGGAATATTCAGATGTCAAACCTATTCAAAGTGATGCCTATTACTGGATTGCAAGAACACATCATCAACTGCATCAATACGATCGAGCAATGCAATTCTATCAAAAAGCTCGAACTACGAATGAAGGCAATTTACCTGCAGCAATCGGGATTGGACAA
>Ga0335073_10009827_pt1 | contig 13427 bp, 8 predicted proteins | sample Lox_Sample_22_FD_207093 | JGI IMG/M metagenome (GOLD analysis project Ga0335073, IMG submission 207093) | Soil microbial communities from Loxahatchee National Wildlife Refuge, Florida, United States - Lox_Sample_2.2 | ecosystem: Environmental > Terrestrial > Soil > Wetlands | place: USA: Florida...
GGCTGGCCCTGCCGCGGAGACGCCTGCCCTGGCTGCCCGGGCTGCCCGGACTGGCCTGGCTGTGCCTGCGGGGACCTGGGCTGTGCGGGGGAGAAGCTCGGCTGCGCGGGAGAAAAGCCCGGCTGCGCGGGCTGACCCGGCCCCGGCGCCCCTGGCGTCCCTGGCGACTCCGGCGCCTGGGGGGCTTCCCGCCGCTGCGGTTGACTCATCGGCTGGGTCGGATCGGTGCTCATTGTCGCCCCCAGGTCTTGTCAACGGCCCGCGCATTCACGTATTGATAGACGTCGAGTCTGCGGCGGTTAAGGTCTCCCTCGCAGTTATAGTTCACGAGATTCCCGATTTCACGCCCTAGCCCTACACTCAAGGAGACGCGGCAGCCGGGGGTGCCCGTAAAACGGCCGCAAACGGCGCTACGCGACCATAACGGACGCTAGCCGGCGCACGAGGGAAAACCAAGGTAACGACTTCCGGGGATGGGCTGACGGGAAGGGAATCCGGCGGTGGCTAATCAGGTGGCAGAGAAACCCCAGGCCGCGCCGCCGCTGGTCGTTCGGACGAGGCGCTCCGATCACCGGCTCGACGGCGGCCCCGAGTACCGCATCGGGCGGGATCCCGCCGCGGACATCGTGCTCTCCGATCCGCGGGTCTCCTGGCACCACGCCACCCTCAGGGCCGACGGGCAGCAATGGGTGCTGGAGGACACCGGCAGCACCAATGGCACGTTCCTGGGCAGCGACCGGACCCAGCGCGTCGCCATCAGGGAAAACTGTGTGGTGCGGCTCGGCAACCCGGAAGACGGCCCCGTGCTCAGGTTCGAGCCGCAGTTCCCGCCCGCCCCCACGCCCGAGCCGGCGCCAGAACCCGCGCCCAGATCCGCGCGAGAACCCGCGCCCAAGTCCGCGCCCAAGTCACCGCCCGAGCCGGTGCGGGCGGAGGCCCCGGCGCACCAGCGGGTCGTGCCCCCGGACACCCCACCCCCACCCCCACCGCCGCCCGCGGCGCCCCGGTCCAGCGGACCGCGGCCCGGCGCGGCCGAGGCCCGCCCTGAGCCCGACCTCGAGGCCCTGCCCAGCGTCGACCGCCGCCCCACCGCGCGCCTGCGGCTGCCCGCGAAGGTCATGCGCATCGGCCGCAGCCCGGAAAACGACGTGGTCGTCTCCGACCTCGCCGTCACCCGCAGGCACGCCGAGCTGAGGAAATCCCCGACTGGCCGCTACGAGATCATCGACCTGGGCAGCCACAACGGCACCTACGTCAACGGCGTCCGGGTGGACAGGGCCGAACTGTCAGATGAGGACATCATCGGCATCGGCCATGCCACGTTCCGGCTGGCCGACGGCGAACTGCGCGAGTACGTGGACGAGGGCAACGTCTCCTTCGAGGCACGCGACCTGATCGTCCAGGTGTCGGACGGCGGTAAGCAGAAGGTGCTGCTGCAGGGCATCACGTTCGCGTTGCCCGAGCGCGCCTTCCTCGCCGTCATCGGCCCAGCCGGCGCGGGCAAGACAACACTGCTCAACGCGCTGACCGGGAAGCGCCCGGCCGACCAGGGCAGCGTGCTCTACGACAAGCGCGATCTGTACAAGAGCTACGAAGAGCTGCGGCACCGCATCGGGCTGGTCCCCCAGCAGAGCGTCACCCATGACCAGCTGACCGCCAGGTCGGCACTCGGCTACGCGGCCGAGCTGCGCTTCCCGCCCGACACGCGCGCGACGGAGCGGCGCGAGCGCGTCGAGGAGGTCCTCGGCGAGCTGGAGATGAGCCAGCACGGCGACACCCGGGTGGAGCGGCTCTCCGGCGGCCAGAACAAGCGGGTCAACATCGGCCTCGAGCTGCTGACCAGGCCCAGCCTGCTGTTCCTCGACGAGCCGACCTCGCCCCTCGACCCGCACCTGAAGCGCGAGCTCATGGAGCGGATGCGGCGGATGGCGGACCGGGCGGCGGAGAAGGGCCAGTCGGTCGTCGTGATCACGCACGACGTCGAGTCGAAGCTGCTCGACCTCGCCGACCGGCTCATCGTCTTGGCGCCCGGCGGCAAGATGGCCTACTTTGGGCCGCCGGCCGAGGGCCTGAAGTACTTCGGCAAGACCGACTGGGCGGACGTCTTCAAGGAGTTCTCCGACCAGCCGCAGCGCGACTGGATGGCCGAGTACAAGGCGTCCAGGGACTACGCGCGGTACGTGACGGGGCCGATGACCGAGCGCGCGCCGAAGCCGCTGCCGGCCGACGCCCCGCAGCGGGAAGAGCCGGCGCCGCCGCCGCGCCAGCGCGGCCGCGTCGGCCAGCTGTCCACGCTGGCCCGCCGGTACGCGCGGGTGATGTCGGTCGACCGCGGCTACCTGATGTTCACCATCCTGCTGCCGGTGGTCCTCGGGGTGCTGATCCGGGTGCAATCAAGCAGCGGCCTTGGCGCCGGCACCCTGGCGCACCCGAACTCCGCGGCGCAGCAGACGCTGCTGATCCTGGTGATGGCCGCCTGCCTGTCCGGCATGGCCAACTCGGTCCGCGAGATCGTCAAGGAACGGGACATCCTGGAGCGAGAACGCATGGCCGGGCTGTCGGTCGGCGCCTATCTCTCGTCCAAGGTGCTCGTTCTCGGCGTCCTTACCGTGCTGCAGACGCTGGTCATCGTGGCGGTCGGCCTGCTCGGCAGGAGCATGCCATCGCACGGCGCGGTGATCGCCCCGGCGTTCGTCGAGGTCCTGGTGGCGACCGCGGTGCTCTGCGTGGTCTCGATGTTCGTCGGCCTCATGGTCTCCGCCCTGGTCACCAAGGGCGAGCAGACGATGCCCGCGCTGGTGGTGATCACCATGGTGCAGGTGGTGCTGGCCGGCGTCGTGTTCCCGCTGAAGGGCCCGTCCAGCCTGATCTCCGACATCGCCCCGGCCCGCTGGGGCCTGGGCGCGCTCGCCTCGACGGTGAACCTGAACGTGATCAGCGGGCCGTCCGTCAAGCCCGACGCCCTGTGGGTGCACTCGGCCGCCCACTGGCTGACCGACATGGGCGTGCTGGTCGGCATCGGGGTGCTCTGCCTGCTCGTCGCCCGGTGGCGGCTCGGCCGGATCGGCCCGGGTCGCCGGAAGTAAAAGACCACTCATCCGGAACGTACCGTGGCGTCTCCCGGCCGCACCGCCCCGTCCCATCGGCCGGGAACACGCCCGCCGGGCGCGATCTTGTAATAGTCCGTGAAGGTCGCCCCGCCCCCGCGGCTCGTGGTCGGCGCCGTGTTCGTCGCGTCGATGTTCATGAACATCATGGACGCCACGGTCGTCAACGTGGCGCTGCCCACGCTGAGCAGGGATTTCGCGGTCCCTGTCGCGTCGGTCAGCGGGGTGGTGACCGCGTATCTGGTGACGCTGGCCGTGGTGATGCCCGTGTCGGGCTGGGTGGGGGACCGGTTCGGCGCGCGGAGCGTGCTGCTCGGCTCCGTCGGCCTGTTCACGGCGGCCTCCGCGCTGTGCGGCCTGGCGACGTCGCTGCCCGAGCTGGTCGCGTTCCGCGCGGTGCAGGGGATCGGCGGCGGCCTGCTCATCCCGGTGGGGATGGCGATGATGTTCCGCGCGTTCCCGCCCGCCGAGCGGATCAAGGCGAACCGGCTGCTGACCGTGCCCGCGCTGATCGCCCCGGCGCTCGGCCCGGTGATCGGCGGCCTGCTGGTGGACGGGCTGTCCTGGCGCTGGATCTTCTACATCAACGTGCCGGTCGGGGCGGCCGCGCTGATCTTCGGCGGGCTGTTCCTGCCCCGCGGCTCAGAACATCCCGCGGGCTCCTTCGACCTGCCCGGGTTCCTGCTGGCAGGCGCCGGGTTCCCGCTGCTGCTTTACGGGCTGTCCACCGGCGCGACGGCCGGCTGGGCGTCGGCGCCGGTGCTCGCGACCGGGGCGACGGGGCTGGTGCTGCTCGCGGCGTTCGTGCGCACCGAACTGCGGGCCGCCGACCCGATGCTGAACCTGCGGATCTACGCCAACCGGCTGTTCCGGATCACGAACCTGCAGCTGACGTTCGCCGGCGCGGGCTTCGTCGGCACGCTGTTCCTGGTTCCGCTGCTGCTGCAGAACGGCCTCGGCTTCACCGCCGTGCACTCTGGGCTGTCCACGTTCCCCGAGGCGATCGGCGGGATGATCGGCATCCAGGTGACCACCCGGCTGTACAAGCGGGTCGGCCCGCGGCGGCTGATGACCGCCGGGATGTGCGGCACGGTCGCCGCGATCGGCTCGATGGCGTTCGCCGGCCCAGGTGACGTGGCGTGGCTGATCCCGGTGCTGATGTTCTTTACAGGCTGCTCGTTCGGGTTCGCGATGTCGCCGTCGCAGGCGGCGGGCCTGGCGACCGTCTCCGCGGCGCAGACCGGGCAGGCGTCGACGCTGCTGAACACGCTCAGGCAGGCCGGGGGAGCCGCCGGGGTGGCGCTGCTCGGCACCGTGCTGGGGGCGACCGGAGCGGGTCCGGCCAACCTGTCCGGCTACCGCCTGGCGCTGGTCGCCGCCGCGTGCCTGATGCTGTTCGGCGTGGCGTTCTCCACCCGGGTCAGCGACGCCGACGCCGCCCCCACCATGGCGGAAGCCGTTAGCCTAACGGCGTGACGACAGCAGATGGTTCTGCCCTCTCCAACGCCCTCGCGCGCGCGATGCTCAGCCGTTTCCCGCTGATCGACGGGCACAACGACCTGCCCTGGGAGATCAGGGATACCTTCGGTGACCTGGCCGCGGTCGACCTGACGCGCCCGGTCGCCACGACGCACACCGACATCCCCCGGCTGGTGGAAGGCGGGGTCGGCGGCCAGTTCTGGTCGGTCTTCGTCCCGGCGCGGCTGGCCGGCGACGCCGCGGTGACCGCCGTGCTCGAGCAGGTCGACCTGGTGCACAGGATGATCCGGCGCTACCCGTCGCGGTTCGAGCTGGCGCTGACCGCCGATGACGTGGCGAGAGCGTTCGCGGCGGGCCGGATCGCGTCGCTGCTCGGCGCCGAAGGCGGCCACAGCATCGGCGGTTCGCTCGGCGTGCTCCGCGCGCTGCACGCGCTCGGCGTCCGGTACATGACGCTGACGCACAACAGCAACGTCGGGTGGGCGGACTCCGCGACCGACGTCCCCGACACCGGCGGCCTCAGCGACTTCGGCCGCGAGGTCGTGACGGAGATGCAGCGGATCGGCATGCTGGTGGACCTGTCGCACGTCGCGCCGGCCACGATGCACGCCGCGCTGGACGTGGCACGGGCCCCGGTGATCTTCTCGCACTCCTCGGCGCGGGCCGTCTGCGACAACCCGCGCAACGTGCCCGACGAGGTGCTCCGCGAGCTGGCGGCCAACGGCGGCGTGTGCATGGTGACGTTCGTCGCGTTCTTCGTCTCCGCCGAATGCAGCGACTGGTTCGCGGGCCTGACCGCGGAGACCGCGCGGCGCGGCGGCAACCCGGCGGACCTGGCCGACGTGTACCGCGTGCGGCCCGAATGGGAGAAGGACCACCCGGTGCCCACCGCCACCCTGGCCCAGGTCGCCGACCACATCGAGCATGTCCGCGCGGTCGCGGGCATCGAGCACGTCGGCATCGGCGGTGACTACGACGGCACTCCGAGCCTGCCCGCGGGCCTGCAGGACGTGTCCCGCTACCCGGCGCTGTTCGCCGAACTGCTCCGCCGCGGCTGGTCCGAGCCCGACTGCCAGGCCCTGGCCGGCGGAAACATCCTCCGCGTCCTGCGCGACACGGAATCCTTCGCCTCGTCCGCCGCGTAGCAGGCGTTCCGGGCGGCACACCGAGGCAGCATCCCTCGCCGTCTGCTTGACCCCGGCTGCCGGTCAGCCCAGGCGACCCGCTTCATAGGTCACTGTGGACTCTCTGATCCCAACGGGTCCGGTAGGTCTCGCGGCCGGGGGAGGCGCCGACGCATCTTTCTATCGGCTGTGACCAGTTTCTGCATCTTTCTATCCGTTATGACCACTTTGGCGTCCGTTTTGTCGGGAATATGCCTATGGAACTGATAGGGAGTCGCCGAAGTGATAGGAAGATGCTCGCCGGGCGGCGCACCTGCGGCCCCAGGGGGCTCTTTCACCTCAAGAGCCGCGGCGCTCGGCCGTCGGCGGGGGTCGCCGCGTTCAGCCGGGACCCCAGAGCGGTCCCGAACAACGCGGCTCACCACCGCTGCGCCCCGTTCCTCCCTGGCGTCGATAGACTCGCGTCCGATGGCCACCGTTGATGTCGCTTCCGCTCGCGCGGCTGGCGCCGCGCTGCGCCCGCTTGGCGGGCTGGCGATGCTGGCGTGGCCAGCCCTTGACGGGCTGCCCGTCGAGGCGTTCGTTACTGCCCGGGGCGGGGGAGTGTCGGCCGGGCCGTATGAGTCGCTGAACATGAGTCTCGCCGTCGGGGACGACCCGGTCGCTGTGCTGGAGAACCGGCGGCGGGTGGCATTGGCGCTTGGCGTGGATCCCGCGGATTTCGTCTTTTGCCGGCAGGTGCACGGGGCGGCCGTGCGGGTGGTTACCGCCGCCGACCGGGGGGCCGGGGCGTTCGCGGTCGACGAGTCGGTTCCCGAGGCGGACGTGCTCGTCACCGCTGAGCCCGGGGTCGTGCTGGCGATCCTCGCCGCCGACTGCGTGCCGGTCGTGCTCTACGATCCGGTGGCGCACGTGCTCGCGTGCGTGCACGCCGGGTGGCGCGGGACCGTGGCGCGGGCGTGCGCCGCGGCGGTGGCGGCCATGAGCGCGCTGGGCGCCCGGCCCGCGAACATCGTGGCCGGCATCGGGCCGGCGATCGGAGCGGACCGCTATCAGGTGGGCCCGGAGGTCGCCGCGGCCGCCGAGGCCGCGTTCGGGACCGGTGCTGGGGCGATCGTCGGGCCCGACGGTAGCGGGCGGTGGCTGTTCGATCTGGTCGCGGCGAATCGGGTGGTGCTGCGTGATGCGGGGGTGGCGGACGGCAACGTGCATGTCGCGCCGTACGTGACCGGCGGCGGAACCTTCTTCAGCGACCGCGAGGCCCGGCCCTGCGGGCGGTTGGCGCTGGTCGCGCGGCTGCGCCCCCAGGGGGAGCGATGACCGGGGGTGTGCGGCGCGGCGAGGTGTTCAGGTACGAGTCCTTCGCCGTCGACGCCGGGCGCGGACTGCTCACCTGCCGCTACTCGCTCGACGGGCGGGAATTCGCCGAACGGGTGACGCTGGCGCCCGGCCCGCGCTGGGAAACTCCGGCCGCTCGCGCGGCCGCGCGGCTGGTGTTCCTGCTCGCCGGCGTCTCGTACTACAAGACGGCCGCGCCACCGGTCATCGACCTGGGCGACACGGCGCTCACCGGGCTGGAACGCGCCTTCCTCCGCGACTTCTACCTGCAGGGGCTCGGCGAGTTCGCCTACCGCAACGCCCTGAACCTGGCAGACCTGCGGATCGACGCGGATGTCCGGCCCGCGCGGCCGCCCGCGGCCGGGTCCGCGGACCGCCCGTCCGGTGAGCGGCGGGCGCTGGTGCCGTTCGGGGGCGGGATCGACTCGATCGTGACGGTGGAGCACGTTCGGCGGCGGGCCGATGTGGCGCTGTTCGTGGTCAGCCGGCCCGGGGACCGGTTCGCGGCGATCGAGCGGCCGGCCGCTGTCAGCGGGCTGCCCGTGGTCCGGGCCGGGCGGGAGATCGACCCGCAGCTGCTGCGCTCGGCGGAACTCGGGTTCCTCAACGGGCACGTGCCGGTGACCGGCATCCTGTCCGCGATCGCGGTGCTCGCCGCCGTGCTCGACGACCGTGATGCCGTGGTGATGTCCAACGAGTGGTCGGCGTCCGTCCCCACGCTCGTGCACGACGGCCGGCCGGTCAACCACCAGTACTCCAAGAGCGCCTCGTTCGAGGCGGCGTTCCGTGACGTCCTGGCGGCGGAACCCGCCGCCTTGCCCGGTTACTTCTCCTTGCTCCGCGACCGGACCGAGCTGTGGATCGCGGGAAAGTTCGCGGAATATGGGCGGTATCACGGGTCGTTCCGCAGCTGCAACAGGGCGTTCCACCTCGACAGCAAGCTGCGGCTCGGGCACTGGTGCGGGCAGTGCGACAAGTGCTGCTTCATCGATCTCATCCTCGCCCCGGACATGTCCGCGGCCGCGCTGCGCGCGGTGTTCGCGGCCGACGGCGGCGGGCCCGAGCCGCTCACCGACCCGGCGCTCGCACCCAAGTTCCGCGCGCTGCTCGGCTCGGGAACCAAGCCGTTCGAGTGCGTCGGCGAGGTCACCGAGTGCCGCGCCGCCGTCCTGCTCGCCGCCCGGCGCGCCGACCGCGCGGACTCCCCGCTGCTGCGGGAACTCGCCGCCGAGGTCGCCGGGCGGCCAGACGCGCCGGCCGACGCCGAGATCGCGGCGATGCTCCGCCCGGTCGGTGAGAACTTCGTCCCGCCGGAATTCGCCTTCGAGGACCCGTGAGCAGGCCGAAGATCGGCTGGTCTGAGCTGCGCGGCGCCCGGGTCGGGGTCTGGGGTCTGGGCCGCGAGGGCACGGCGAACCTGCGCAAGCTGCGGTCGCTCGGCGTCGAGCCCGTCCTGGTCGACGACAGCCCCCCGGTCACCGGCGAGCGGGTGCTCGCGACCGCCGACGGCGGACTCGAAGCGCTGCTGGGCTGCGAAGTGGTCGTGAAGACCCCGGGGATCAGCAGGTATCGCCCGGAGGCCGAGCGGTTGCGGGACGCCGGCGTGGTGCTGGCCGGCGGCCTGGGGCTCTGGCTGCAGGACGCCGACAGGGACCGGGTCGTGGTCGTCACCGGCACCAAGGGCAAGTCCACCACGTCCTCGATCCTCGGCCACCTGCTGACCGGCCTCGGCCACCGGGCGATGGTCGGCGGCAACATCGGCGCGGTGCCCTACGATCCAGAGCAGGCGGGCGACTGGGACTACTGGGTGATCGAGGTGTCCAGTTACCAGGCGACCGACCTCGCCTCCTCACCGCCGGTCACCGCGGTGACCTCGCTGCATCCCGACCACCTGCCCTGGCACGGCGGGGTGGAGCGGTACTACCGCGACAAGCTGTCCGCCTGCGCGCAGCCGGGCGCGGAACTCACCGTCGCCAACGGCGACAGCGACCTGCTTCGCGCGCATGCCGCCCTGCTCGCGCCCCGCGTGGAGTGGGTGTCGGAAGCTGGCGAGCCCGGCGCGACGTGGCTGGACCCGCTGGGGCTGCCGGGCCGCCACAACCGGCGGAACGCGCTGATCGCCCGGCGCGTGCTCCGCGCCCTTGGCGTCGCCGGCGCGGACGACGACGAGGCGCTGCGCGCGGCGGCCGCCGGCTACCGGGGGCTGCCGAGCCGGCTCGCCACGATCGGCCTGGTGGCCGGGGTGCGCTTCGTCGACGACAGCCTGTCCACGAACGTGCTGCCCACGCTCGCCGCCCTGGACGCCTTCCCTGACGGGCGGATCGCGCTGATCGTCGGCGGCCAGGACCGCGGCATCGACTACGCCCCGCTGGCCGAAGGGGTGCTGGTGAGGGAGTCACCAACGTACGTTCTGACTCTGCCGGACAGTGGCCCGCGGATCGCCGCCGCATTCGCCGCGGCCGGCACCACCGCCAGTGCTTTCTCCGGCGTCACCCAATGCCCTGACCTGGACGCGGCCGTGGCGGCGGGTTTCGCGTGGGCCCGGCCGGACGGGATCGTGCTGCTGTCCCCGGCAGCGCCGAGCTTCGGCCACTTCCGGGACTACCGTGATCGCGCGGAGGCCTTCGCCCGCGCCATGGCGGCCTGCGCCCCGCGCTAGGCGTCTTCGACGGCGATGCCCAGGTGGTGGGCAAGCAGCGGCGCGAGGGTCATCAGCTGCAGGGTGTCGATGCGGGCGCCGCGCAGCGAGTCGTAGCCTGCCCGGATCCCTGGCCTGCCAGAACCGCCGAGCGTCGCGCCCCGCAGGTCCACGTCGGTGCAGGTCACCTTGGTGAGGTCGGCGTCGGTCAGCGTGCAGCCGCCGAACCGCACCCGCGTCAGCTTCGCCCCGCCGAAGTCGGCGTCGCGCAGCACGCAGTCGTCGAACAGCACGTCGGTGAGCTTGCACTCGCGGAAATTCACCGAATCCAGCTTGCAGCCGCGGAACGTCACCCGCCGCAGCACACCGGCGAACGCCTGCACGCCGGCCAGCACGCAACCGCTGAACCACACGTCCGTCCACGAGGATTCCGCCGCGTCGAGCGCCACGAAGCGCGTTTCGCCGAGCCAGACGTCGGCCAGCCGCGCCCGGCGCAGCCGCCCGCCATCGAACGTCACGCCGGTGAACACCGACTCGCCGAACCGGGAACCGCCCGCGGCCACGTCGGTGAACATCTCGCCATCGAACCGGACCCTGTCGTAGTCCCCGTCGAGCTCGAGTTCGCCGTCGAACGGGTCGAGCTCCGCGGCGAACGGCAAGTCGGCCAGCGTGCGCGGTGACTTCATGGCCCTCTTCCCCGGCTCGGACATCCTGCTCCTGCACCATACAGGGGCACGTACGAGGAGAAAGCGGCGCCACGGAGGATTCCCGTGGTCCTGCTCGATCGGTTTTAATAACGGCATATAGGTATCAGCTCCTAAACGCTCCGTCGATGTAGCGGGAGGACGCCCCATGGCCCAAGCAGCTCCAGTGGTCCAGACCAAAGCCGGCCAGGTTCGGGGGAGCGAGGAGAACGGGGCCGTGGTCTTCCGCGGCATCCCATTCGCCAAGCCGCCGGTTGGCGCGCTGCGGTTCTGTGCGCCGGAGCCCGCGGAACCGTGGGATGGCGTCAGGGACGCCACTGCCTTCGGCCCGCAGGCGCCCCAGGCGGAGATGCCAGGCACGCCGCCAGGCGCCGCCACGGCGGACAGCGCCGAATGGCTCACCGTGAACGTCTGGACGCCGGACCCAGCGGCCAGGACGCTGCCCGTGCTCGTCTGGATCCACGGCGGCGCGTATATGTTCGGGACGGCGTCCGACGACCGCTACGACGGCGGCAGGTTCGCGCGGGCGGGCGTGGTGTTCGTCTCCTGCAACTACCGGCTCGGCACCGAGGGATTCGCGCAGATCCCCGGCGTCCCGGCGAACCGCGGCCTGCTCGACGCGGTGGCGGCGCTGCGCTGGGTGCGGGACAACGCGGCGCGGTTCGGCGGCGACCCCGCGAACGTGACGGTGTTCGGCGAGTCGGCCGGCGCCGGGGTGATCGCCGCGCTGCTCGCGATGGACAGCGCCCGCGGCCTGTTCACCCGGGCGGTCGCGCAGAGCGTGCCAGGGACGGTCTTCACTCCCGGCCTGGCCGCCGGGATCACGAACGCGATCGCGGCGGCGGCGGGCGTCGCCCCCAGCTACGAGGCGCTCAGCCGGGTCGCCCCGATGAGCCTGGTCGAGGCGCAGATGGCGGTCACCGGGCGGATGATCGAGTTCCCCCAGTGGGGTGGGGTGCGGCTCACCGTCACCCCCTTCTCCCCGGTCGTGGACGGCGAGGTGCTGCCCCGCGCCCCGTGGCGGGCGCTGCTGTCCGGCGTGGCCCGCGAGGTCGAGCTGCTCACCGGGCACAACAGGGACGAGTACCGGCTGTTCATCGCCATGTCCGGGCAGGCCGGCACGATCACCGACGAGGACGCGGCGACGGTGCTCGACGCGTTCGCGCCCGCCCCGGACGGGGCCGCCGGGTACCGGAAGGCGTATCCGGACGCGGACGCCGGGCGGCTGTACGAGCTGGTCTTCTCCGACTGGCTGTTCCGGATGCCGACGCTGCACCTCGCCCAGGCGCACGCCGCATCGGGCGGCAAGACCTTCCTCTACGAACTGCGGGCGGAGGCGCCGGGCAGCGGGGGCGTGTTCGGCGCCTGCCACGGCCTGGACGTGCCGCTTCTGTTCGGCAACCCGGACTCCCTCGGGGCGACGCTGGTCGGCGAGCAGCCGCCGGCGGAGTTCCGCGCGCTCGGCGACCTGATGCGCAGCGAATGGGTAAACTTCGCGGCCTCCGGCGAGCCCGGGTGGCCGGTGTACGGCACCGAGCGCCGCGCCACCCGCGTCTACGACCTGGAGCCGGACGTCGCCGCGTATCCGGAGGAGGCGTCCAGGCGGCTGTGGGAACGCCATCAGTTCGACGCCCTGGACGTCGTCCCGGTCGGCTGAGCGGCCGCGCCGGTCAGCTCGCAGCGAGCCGGCGCAGCGCGCCGCGGACCACCTGCGGGTCGGTGGTCTGCCAGAACGGCGGCAGCGACGCGCGCAGGAACTCGCCGTACCGCTTGGTGACCAGCCGCGGGTCGAGCACGGCGACCACGCCCCGGTCGTCGACCGTCCGCAGCAGCCGCCCCGAGCCCTGCGCGAGCAGCAGCGCGGCGTGTGCCGCGGAAACCTCCATGAACCCGTTGCCGCCGTGGCTTTCGATGGCCCGCGTCCGCGCGGACGCCAGCGGGTCATCCGGCCGCGGGAACGGGATCCGGTCGATGACCACCAGCCGCAGCGAGGGCCCGGGCACGTCCACCCCCTGCCACAGGGACAGCGTGCCGAACAGGCACGTGGGCTCGTCGTCGGCGAACTGCCTGACCAGCTGCGCGGTCGAGTCGTCCCCCTGGCAAAGCAGCGGGAACGGCAGCGTCTCGCGCAGCGCGGCGGCCGCCGCCCGCGCCGCGCGCATCGAGGAGAACAGCCCGAGCGTCCGCCCGCCCGCCGCCTCGATCAGCTCCCGCAGCTCGTCCAGGTACGCCTGCGGCAGCCCGTCCCGTCCCGGCGGCGGCAGGTGGCGCGCCACGTACAGGATGCCGCTGCGGCCGTGCGCGAACGGGGATCCGACGTCGATGCCGAACCATTCGCTGCCCATCGACTCCGCGTCGAGCCCCCACTGCCTGGCCAGCGGCCCGAACGACCCGCCGAGCGTCAGCGTCGCCGACGTGAGGATCACGGTCCGCGTCCCGAACAGGAATTCCGCCAGCTGCTCTCCCACCTCAAGCGGCGCGACGCGCAGCGTCGCCGGCCGCGACGTTTCGGCGGCCGCGTCGTCCGCCCGCTCCAGCCAGACCACCTCGTCGCGGTCCTCCAGCGGCATATCGAAGGCGGTGACCATCCGGTCGGCGGTGACGGTCAGCTCCTCGAGCGCGACCAGCGCCGCCTGCGCGCCGCCCGCCTGCCCTGGGTCGAGGTCGTCGGCCCTGACCGAGGTACGGACCTCCGCGGCGCACGCCTGCGCCGCGTCCCGCACGGCCGCGAGCGACGCGGCCAGGGCGGGGTCGAGCCGGTCCATCCGGCCCGCGGGCATGGTGATGAGCAGGGGGCCGAGCGCGTTGCCCGCCTCGGTCAGCCGCGCGGTCTGGGCGTCACTGGCCAGCCGCCCGCAGCGCCGCCCCGCCGCTTCGACCGCGGGCGCCGACAGCTCGCCGGTGGCCACCGACCGCACCCGGTCCACCAGGTCGTGCGCCTCGTCGACGATCACCACGCGGTGCTCGGGCAGGATGCCGCCGTCGCCGAGCGCGTCGATGGCGAGCAGCGCGTGGTTGGTGACCACGACGTCCGCCT
>Ga0335073_10009828_pt1 | contig 13427 bp, 5 predicted proteins | sample Lox_Sample_22_FD_207093 | JGI IMG/M metagenome (GOLD analysis project Ga0335073, IMG submission 207093) | Soil microbial communities from Loxahatchee National Wildlife Refuge, Florida, United States - Lox_Sample_2.2 | ecosystem: Environmental > Terrestrial > Soil > Wetlands | place: USA: Florida...
AATGGCGACGGTTGTATGGGCGCTCGTGTTGTTTGGGCTGGCGTTGCTGGCGCGCGGCGGAGGTCGTGTGCTGGAGATGGGACTTTCCATCGCTTCAGTCGCGTACGGCGCCTTGCTGGGGGTGTTTCTGCTGGGCGTGCTGACGAAGCGGGCGAACGAGACGGGCGCGATGGTGGGAATGCTGCTGGGTCTCGGATTTACCTTGTGCCTGTGGCGCTTCAGTCATGTTGCTTTTACATGGTATGTCGTGTTCGGAAGCACTGTCACCTTTGTTTTGGGGCTACTGGTGAGCTATTTTGCGGCGCCCGCAACCAAACTCAGCGCGTAAGGAGTGAAATGCAACTCAGAAACCTGGCAACCGAGCAGCGTAACCGCAGAACGATGAACCTCGATAAGATGAGCGCGCTTGAACTAGTTACGACGATGAACCGCGAGGATGCGGTGGTGCCACGAGCAATCAAGCGCGCGCTGCCGCAGATCGCGAGGGCGGTGGACGTGGCAGCACAGCAACTTGGCAAAGGTGGCCGGTTGATCTACGTGGGAACGGGAACCAGCGGCAGGATTGGCGCGCTGGACGCTTCCGAGTGTCCGCCGACATTCGGGACAAAGCCCGAGATGGTGCAGTTTCTGATTGCGGGTGGAGAGAGCGCGCTGGTTCGTGCAACTGAGGCCAGTGAGGACTCTGAAGTGCAGGGGCGGCGCGACATGGCCGCGCGGCGGCCGGGGAAAAAGGATGTCGTGGTTGGCATTGCGGCGAGCGGGCGCACGCCGTACACCATCGGCGCGGTGCGGTACGCGCGCGGCAAAGGTGCGAAGACGATTGCCATCGCGTGCAATCCCGGTTCGGCATTAGCGAGAGCTGCAGAGCTTGCCATTGAGGTCCAGGTGGGGCCGGAGGTGTTGACGGGGTCGTCTCGTCTGAAAGCCGGAACAGCGGAAAAGCTTATCTGCAATATGTTGACGACGGGATCGATGGCGCAACTGGGCTATGTCTACAGCAACCTGATGGTGAAGCTGCACCTGAAGAATGAAAAGTTGCTCGAGCGGGGAGTTGGTATTGTGCAGACGCTTGCCGGAGTGAGCAGGCGGGCTGCCGTGAAGGCCTTGAAAGATGCGGGCATGAGTGTGCCGGTGGCTCTGGTGATGCTCCGCGGGAACTTGAGCCGAAGCAGCGCGGAGAGCCGGTTGCGGCGCGCCAATGGAGATGTGAGGCAGGCGATTGGGGGTTGAGATGCTGACAAATTTCTGGATCAGGCGGCCGCGATGGACGGCGGTGGCAATGTTCGCGTTTGTTGGAGCGGTTGTATTGCCGGGTCCGGCGATCAATGCCGCGCAGCTTTCTACACAAGAGACGAAAACTGCGCAGGACCGGTTCGCAGCCATTGACCGCATCATGCAGTCTGCTGTCGATGAAGGTCGGATTCCCGGGGGCGTTGTGCTGGTTGGCCACGACGGGCGGGTAGCGTACCGAAAGGCGTTCGGCTGGCGCTCGCTGGAACCGACGCGCGAGCGGATGACCGTCGACACTATCTTTGACCTGGCGTCGCTGACGAAATGCATTGCGACGACGACGGCCGTGATGGAGTTGTTCCAGGAGGGGCGTATCCGGCTCAACGATCCGGTGGCGGCGTATCTGCCCGAGTTTGCGCAGAACGGCAAGAGCCAGATCACGATTCGTGAGCTGATGACGCATTATTCGGGGCTCGCGCCGGACCTGGATCTGAAGGAGCCCTGGAGCGGGCGCGCGACAGCGTATGCGATGGTTATGCAGCAGAAGCCAGAGTATCCGCCGGGCACACGCTTTGTTTACAGCGACATCAACTACGAAACGCTGGGGTTTGTGGTCGAAAAGCTCAGCGGGATGCCTCTGAACGAATATGTGCGGAAGTATGTGTTTGAGCCGCTGGCGATGCGCGAGACGACGTTTTTGCCGCCGGATTCGTGGCGGGCGCGTATCGCACCCACGCAATATGACGAGCACGGAACGATGCTGCGCGGTGTTGTGCACGATCCGACGGCGCGCAGGATGGGCGGGGTGGCAGGCCATGCGGGCTTGTTCTCGACCGCGGATGACCTGGCGAAGTTTGCACAAGAGCTTCTGAGCGGGGATCATATCCTGCAGCGCGAGACGATTGTGAAGATGAGCACGCCGGAGCAACCGGCGAATGCCGCGAGTCTGCGCGGGCTCGGATGGGACATCGATTCGCCATTCTCGACCAATCGAGGGGAACTGCTGCCGGTGGGTTCGTTCGGGCATACCGGATTTACAGGAACGTCGCTGTGGATTGATCCGGTGACGAAGACGTACATCATCATCCTCACCAACGCAGTGCATCCGCGGGGACACAAATCGGTGGTTGCGTTGCGGTCGAAGGTGGCGACCGCGGTAGCTGCGGCACTGGATCTCAGTGTGGGCGAGAGCGAACGTATGCAGCTGTCGCGCATCACCGGCTACAACGAATCGTTGATGGCCGAGCGCCGGGTCCAGGTGCGCAATGGGGATGTGAAGCTGGGTATCGATGTGCTGGAGAGTCATGCGTTTCGCGAACTGCATCCGGATGTGGCGCATCCGGTGCGCATTGGGCTGGTGACGAACCAGACGGGGGTCGATTCATGCGGGAAGCGCACCGCCGACTTGATAGCGCATGCGCCAGGATTGCGGCTGACAGCAATCTTCAGCCCGGAGCACGGGATTGCAGGCAATGTGGACACGACGGAGATCGGCAACTCGCGCGATGCAGCCACGGGAGTGCCTGTTTACAGCGTGTATGGAGATACCGACGCGAAACGGCGTCCGACGGCGGAAGAAATGGCGAGCGTGGACGAGCTTGTCTACGATATCCAGGACGCCGGAGTTCGTTTCTATACGTACGAGAGCACGCTGGGCTATTTTCTGGAGGCAGCTGCGAAGGCCGGCAAACCGATCTTCGTGCTCGACCGGCCCGATCCGATCGGAGGCGCCTATGTGCAGGGGCCGATCGCCGATGCCGGGAAGGAGTCTTTCGTCAGCTACTGGCAGACACCGGTGCGTCATGGGATGACTGTGGGCGAGCTTGCGGGAATGTTCAACGCTGAGCGATCGATCGGCGCAAAACTGAGCGTGATCCAGATGGAGGGCTGGATGCGCGGCGACTGGTACGATTCGACGGGCAAAGTCTGGATCAACCCATCTCCCAATCTGCGTGACCTCACGGAAGCGACGCTGTATCCAGGGATCGGGATGATTGAGGGAGCGAATATTTCGGTGGGGCGTGGTACGGACGCTCCGTTTGAGTTTGTGGGTGCTCCGTGGATCGACGGAGCGAAACTGGCTCAGTTTCTCAACGCGCGTGAGATCAGCGGTGTTCGCTTTGTGCCGGTCGCATTTACGCCAGGCTCTTCAAAGTTCGCAGGAGAAATGTGCAGCGGCGTGAATCTGGTGCTGACCGATCGAGAAGCACTCGATGCCCCGGAACTCGGCCTGGAGATTGCTGCGGCATTGCGCGAGCTCTATCCGGGGCAGTTCAAGTTGGAGAACCTGGACGGACTGGTTCGCAACAAGGCGACGCTCGACGCGCTCGCCGCGGGTGAAGACCCACGGCGAATTGCCGAGGATTGGCAGGATGCAATCGAGCGATTCGAACTGGTGCGGGAAAAGTACCTGATCTATTAGTGTTCGACCGCTCCGCGCGAAGCGCGCGTCAGCCTGCCAGAACAACTGCCGGTCTCTCTCCGCGTGTGTCGGCTTCTTTTACTTCGGTTGTGATCGTCTGCGATTCGCCCGGCATGAGGGCGATATAGTTGTCGGAATAGATCGCCGGCAGAATGCGGTCGCCCGACTTCTCGCGGATCGCCTTGACGCGAACCATGAGGGCCGGCGCAGGCGAATCATTTTGCAATTTGGTTGTGAGCCGCCAGAGGCTTCCTGCCTTCTCGGCAGCTGTAGTTGACTGAATTTTCGTCCTGGGCAGTTGTCGGATCGCACGGTAGTCACCTTCCTCAAGTGCGCGAAGGTAGAAGTTGGACGAAATGAGCTCTGCGCCGCGCGTGAGTTTCAGCCGCAGGAAGTGCACCGCAGAGAGGCCGCCCGGATACGTCATCTGCATGCAAGGCGCGTTGCTGTCTTCGCGGCTGTCGAGCGCTACAGACTTGCTGCTCTTAAGGGCCCCGTTCATGTTGAGGATTTCGACCTGCGCCGCAAGGCCGGTAACATTGCCGCCGCTGTAGTTGACGACTTCAATGGCGTCGGTGGCGCGGTTCCATTGGATGTGGAGCGGTTCAGAGGCTTTCTTGCAGCCGAAGTAGGCAGCTGTCGGCTCAAAAAAGTAGTCATAAGTCTGCCAGACGAACGATGGCCAGCAGGGATGGCTCATCCAAAGCAGCAGCCCCATGCGATTGCGGCTCTGTGCCTCGAACATGGCGCGGTAAGTCTCGTAGTTCACAAACTGCGCAAGTCTGATCCACTCCTCTGCGCTGTCTGCGCCTCCGTACTGGTTCTCGATAATGGCCCGAAAGCCGGCGCCGCCCTGAGCTCCCTCAAGACAAAAGTCGTGCAGTCCCCAGTCGAGGCCCTGGGGCCATAGTGATTTCTCGAGCATCATCATGCGGACGCTTTCAATGGGTGGAATGTTGGGTGCGCCCATCTCGCTGTGAAGCTTCGTGTCGGCATTCTGGAAGTAGAAGGCGAGAGGCATGGCCTGGTAGGGGCCATGGCCGCTCACAACGTTGTCGGCGGAGCTTGGAATGTAATGCAAGTCGGGGTGCAACTCGGCGAGCAGCTTGCGGAGCCCTGTCTCCAACGGAGACGGAGGGAATCCTTCATTCCGTCCACAGTAAAGGCCGATGGAAGCATGGTTGCGAATACGAAGCAGAAAATTCTTTGCATTGTTGAGAAACATCTGGTCGTCATCCGGGTCCGGGCCGTCCCATGGGTTAGCGAGCCAGAAGTCCTGCCAAACCATGACGCCATTGCGGTCGCAGGCTTCGTATAGGGCTTCATCGCCGATCTGACCGACCCAATTGCGGATCATCGTGAAGTTCATCTCGCGGTGATAGCGGACGGCGGCGTCGAACTCGCGCGCGCGGTAACGCAACATGGATTCGCCGAAACCCCAGTTGCCACCTCGCGCGACAAACCGGCGACCGTTGATCCAGATCCTCAATGCGTCGCCATCTTCGCTGAAGGTCATCTGGCGCAAGCCGGCCTTGAATGACCTGGAGTCGAGCGGCTTCCCTTTAACTTCGAACGACAGTGTCACATCATAGAGATTCGGCTCGCCATAACCGACGGGCCACCAGAGCTTCGGGTCTTTCATGTGCAGCAGGGGCTGTGTGGCCGGATCAAGTGTGACTTTCCTGGTCTCGGACGGGGCCAGGGTCATGCGTTGATCGAAGTGAATGTCACCAAGCGCGACGTGCAAAACTCCTGTGACCGGCAGCGGGCGATGATTGACAAGTGTGCACTCGACGGTGACGTCGGCGGCTGAAGCATCGGATGAGGGAAGTTGAGTGCTTACGAAGGGATCTTCGATGGTAACTGGACCTGTAACGGTGATATAGACGTCGCCCCAGATTCCCGTGTTGCGCCCGCGAATCGTGGGGATCCAGTCCCAACCGATAGAGGCGTGATAGGTCGGGTTATCTGCGCCGAGTGCGCCGCCGTTCTTTCCAACGTTTTCGAAGGTCTTCTGTTTGCAACTACCGGGCGTGGCGTTCTTCTCGATGCGAACCGCGAGGGCATTGGGCTTGCCGGGGATGAGTTTTGCGGTGACGTCGAAACGCCCACGCATGAAACCGCCTTCGATGCGCCCGAGCTTTTCTCCGTTGAGAAAGACGTCTGCTTTCCAATTGATTCCGTCGAGGTTGAGCCAGGCAGATTGTTTCGACGACACAGCCGGCGCGACAAACTCTTTGCGATACCAGAAGTCGGAATAGAAGTAGGAATCGGAGATGTAGAGCTGGTTTTCGCCGAAGTTGGGATCGGGAATAGCACCGACGTTGAGGTACGACGTGAGCACGGTTCCGGGCACGGTCGCGACGACCCAGTCCTTGTCGTCGAAGCCCGTCCTGGAGAGGGCTTCGCTGCCTGATGCTACAAGGTTCTCGCGTTGCAGGCGCCAGGCGCCTCCGGCAAGATCCAAGCGGCGTGGATGGGGCAGTGGCGAAGGCTTGGGTTGGGCAACGAACCCTCCGTGTCCGTGCACCTCGATCTCGCTGAGGACGTAGCCGATCGGCGACGAAGGCCGGGTCATCAAGACGCGAACGAAGCGGCCGCGCACAGGAGTCGACAGCTGGAAGTCATCCAGCGGCTCCATTCTTCCCGAGAGGGACTCGATATTGCGCCAGGATTGTGCGTCGTCTGAGACCTGCACAAACCCTTCGGCGGCACGCTCGATCCAAAACAGCTTGACGCGGTCGAACTCGAAGGATGCGCCGAGATCGACATAGACCCATTCCTCGCTCATGCCAGCGCTCATCCAGGCGCTGGTGAAGTTGTAGGGACCGCCGACCTGGACGCGTTGGCCGCCGTGAAAAAAGGCGACCTCGCCGAGGAACCAGGTGAGGTCTGGCTCGTGAATCTGGTGATTGGCGGAGATATCGAAGGCACACTCGATGCGATAGAAGCGGCTCTGACTGGCAAGGTTGAGCGGAATCTCCGGCGTGTAGAAGGGACCTGACGCAATCAGATCGGGCGGGAGCCCTGCGCCGGAACCGCGCTTTGGCGACGAAACGCTTCCAACCTCTTTCCAGGTGCGCCCGTCTTCAGAGACGGACACCGAAAAAGACAGGGTCTCGGAAGTGGATTGTGGCGGGGCGATGAGCCTGAGCTGAATGTGATCGATCTCAGGCGCGGCTTCGCCGCCGCCGAAATAAAGGTCGACGCTGGGACGAGCGCCATGGAGGTCGAGGGAGCTCATGGTGTTGTGGTCGAGAAGTATTTCCCGTTCTTGTTTCGGGAGAGGCTCGCGCAGGAATTTGGCGACAGAGACCCACCGCGGAAGCTTCGTATCCTTGATGCCGTCGGTGACGAGTTGCGCCGTGAGGTTGTAGTCGTAGCTGCTTGAGTGATAGGCAGGACGGAGGAGCGCGAGATTGCGATAGGTCGCGGCGTCGAGCGTGAGTTCCGGGCTGAAGTTCTGCGATGGGTGGCCAGGGTATTGGCCGATGCCGCGCGTATACTCTGCCGCGGGGGCAGAGATCTCGGACCCAACGGGCTCTGCACCTGCATTGCCTCCGAGTGGGCCGGTTTCAGCAAAGGCAGATACGCCGTCGATCGCAACGGCAGCGCCGGCGATGGCAGATGTCTTCAGAAAGTCGCGCCGCGTAGTCGGCATTCTAAGGGTCCCCCTGGCTTAAGCAGTGTGCGCTGCTGGAGTGTGGGAAAACAATCAGGGCTTAAGTAGAGATGGTTTGGCCTGGCGCTATCGATCGACCGAGACGAGCGCGTCGCACCAACTTTCGATGCACACGCAAGGATACAAGACGAGGGGCTCCGCATTGCGAAGTGCGGCAAAGAGCATCGTGCAATGCGCAGGACGTAAGATGGCGGATTTCCGGCAATGGTCGAAACTGCTGGTGTCTTGCGACCCTAGAAATGGCGAAATGTTTCGCTGTGTGCGCTGTGCGAGCCTGGCTGAGTGTCCGTTCCATGTTCAGGAGTACCCACGACACGGCTTTCGAGAGAGCGGCTGACGAGGTCGCGGGAACCGAGGCCGACGGCAAGAGCGAGCGTAAGGACAATACCTCCGAAGAGAATGCCAAACGCCAGCGAGACCACGACGCCGCCGATTTCAAGATGGTTGAGCACCATGGCTGCTGTCAGCACCAGGACCAGCCATTTGACTCCGAGAGACAGGAAGCGAGCGTACTGGAGTTGTGCATTCACTGCGCCGATTAGCACAGATCGCGCCAGAAAACGCGCGACGAGAGTGCCGGCGATGAGCAGGAAGATGGCGCCGACTGCGTGCGTAAGGTAAGGCAGCAGCGAGATTGATAGTTCGCCGGCGCTGGCAAAGGAGGCGTCGAAGGCGGAGACGCCAATGATGAGTCCGAGGAGCACACAGCCCCAGAATGAACTGCGAGCGACAATCTGCGTAGGCGAGTTAGCCGGATTCCAACCGCCGCTTTCGCGATAGTGGCTGAGGCGATCATCGAACTTGACCAGCGCAAGGCCACGGCGGAGGAAGGCAGAGATGGCCATGCCCACGACTGTGAACACGATCAGCGCGACAAAGAAGGCGAGAAGTCCGGGCAAGACTGCAATGAGAAGCGAAACGACGCGAAACAGCGATTGGTGAAGGGCCTCGGACATATGTTTCAAGATGGAGGCATTGTCAGCGTAAAGCGGCTGAGGCGTCGTTGCAGGCTGTGCCTGAAGTGCTGCAGCAAGGATGGAAAGCATCGGACTCACTCCTTGGTTCGACGGTTTGTGCTTGAACTCTTCTCCGGCCGCAAACGCGCTGCGCCGGAAGTGGGTTCAAGGGTTGAACCGGTCTGGCCAGCGCCAACGCGCAACCAGGTAAGCTTTGTCTGCCTCGAACGCAGACGCGAGGGCCTCGATGTGTCTTTCTGCGTTGGCCCCGGATGCGATGGAATTAAGGTGCCCCGCAACCCATGCCAGGTAAAGGGGAATCAATGCGCCGAGAAGGTGTCCGCGATTAATACTGCGAAGCCGATAGGCTACGAGGAAATCAAAGACAATGCGTGCCCACAACTGCTCGGACATGCGGAACGCCCCGGCGTCGCAGTGGGCAAGCCGCTTGAGGCCAAGCATTGAATTCGGCGGCAGCACCAGTCCCCAGATCTCTCTCAAATTGGAATAGGCCAGCTGAAATTTCTGAAGCAACGACGCGACTTCGGCCGTCGCGTCGGCAGGCGACGGCGAGACCAAAGGAATAGGCTTTCGCGCCGATGGTGTAACACGCGCACGCTGCCAGAACGCTGCCTTCGCTTCAATATCGGCAAATAAGGACCCTGTGACCAGGGGTAAGATCGCATTCAGATCAAGAGCGGCAGGCTGGGGCAGTTCACGCTGGCCCACATCCACCTCTTCAACAGTCATGCCGGCGACGGTTGCCTCGCTCACGGCCCAGAGAGGAGCGTCCGGTTGATTTTGTGCGATGAGGCGGCGAGCCGCGAGCGCAAGGCGCTCTGCCATACGAAACGATAAGCCGAGATCAACGGGCAGCGGAAAGCGCACGCGCGTGGCAAAGAGGCCGCGCGTCAACGGATAAAGGATCGAGGAGTTCACCAGCCCGGCCTGGGGAGGGATCTCGTAGCAGGGTACTGCAAGATCGCACTGCGAAGACAAAACAGTCTCTGCAAGATCGCGCAAACCAGAGGAGCGAATCGAACTGGAACCGGAGCCCAGAAGCACAACGGCCTTGCATCCATGCTTCAGCGCGAGCTCATAGGCATTGGCGAAATCCGTTGCCGTGAGAATCCAGGAAGGGTTGATCGAACCCGAGGTCACAATCTGGAGCGCGGGCGAAGCGGAGGCCGGCATTGGATCCGGCGATGCGATCAAGATGTTGTCGATCGGCAACGATGCGGCAATTTGAGAGAGCAGAGTTTCGAGTTGCTCCGGCGGCATAGCAGAAAGTGCAACAAGCAATGCTCGGCTGGGCGGTGGAGAGAGAGAGCTTGGTTCGGCAATGGGGTTCGTCGTAGCCATCATCCCTCGTCAATCACTTTACATCGACAAAGCAAGAATTCCGGCGAGCGGGATGCGGGCCCACGCCGGCCGGTTATTCATCTCGTACAGTAGTTCGTAAAGAGCTTTCTCGAGCAGATATCCGCGCAGGAGCGATTGTAGCTCCGGGCCATTCGGGAGCAAGTTGGGCCGGGACACAATCGTCTCGCGATAACTGATGAGAAATGCGCTCGCAGCACTGCGCTCCCAAAAGTTCGCCCACCTGCTTAAACTGCCGAGGACATTCTGAGAGATCTCAGGATTTTCGGATCGGTAGTGCTCCAGGCCAGACTGTGAGGCGTAGGAAAAGGAACGGAGCATGCCGGCCACATCTTTCAATGGCGACGCTTTCGTGCGGCGCTCTGCCAATGGGCGCGCCGGTTCGCCTTCAAAGTCGAGGATGACAAAGTCGCCTTCTCTGCAGGACTCAGATGACGCAGCAACTCGGAGGGTCTGGCCGAGGTGATAGTCGCCGTGGATGCGGATTCGCTCGCCGGCCGGTCGCAGAGTCTTGAATTCATGAAGAATTGCGAAGAGGCTCAGACGCCGGGCGAGCACCTGGATGGCCGCATCGGCAGTCGTCTCGTCAAGAGTGACGAGCCTCGGTTTCAGAACATCAAACGCGCCGGCCATTTGGGCTTCAAGCCGGCGAGCGTCGTCTTCCAGATCTTCCCGGGAGACCGGCATCGCTTTGAAGGCTGGATCGTCTGTCGGTGTGCTGAGCGCCAAATGCATTTCCGCGGTGCGGCGTCCCAGCAGTGCGGCTGCCTGCATCGGGGCAGCGGCGAGATGACGCGCCAGTTCTGCATGCGGATTCTCGTTCTCAAAGCCCGGAGGCGCCAACTCTGGAGCGTCGCCGCGGTCGAGAACTGAAGGGAAATAGCCATCGAGCTGGCTGAGAAACCACGACCAGCCGTCTCCCTGGTTGGCCACGAGGCCCTGCAGCAGAGCGATGGTCGTTTTTTCCCCACTTGTCGGTGTGATCGAGAGGTCGCCTGCGAATGGAGCGATGTGCGAGAAATGCGCGACCTCGGCGAGGAACCGGCTGACTTCAACGTCAGGGTTCTCTCCTGGCTGGAGGCGGCGGAAGAGTTTTAGGATCGCAGTTTTCCCATAGAGGATGGACGTGTTGGATTGTTCAGCCGATCCAATGCGCGACAGGCCCGGCGTGAAAATGAACGGATGTGCCAAGGCGCGCGAAGAGCGGCCATCGAGATGGCCCTCACTCGGAGCCGATGCGCCGGCCGATGGAGACTCGCGCGGCAGCGTTCTCTGCGTTGCAGATGACACTGTCGGGGTTGTGGAGCGCGGCGGAGTTGCAGTTTCTCCCGGTTGCGCGTCGATCGGCGCGGGCGTTGCGGTTGAGCCGAGAGAAAGCGGGTGAGGCTGCGAGGCGCCGAGTTCGGCGGAGTCGTGGGCGCCTGGATCAGGCTGATGTTCCGTTACGAAGCTCGATGAGGCTATGTCCGAGCCAGCCGATGGTGTTGCATCAAGGCCTCGCCAGAGGGACTGAGTCGTGCTGTTTTGTGCATCTTCAACGACCTGTCGCAAGGAGACAGTCTGATTCTGCTGAATCAGCTCGAGAAGGGCCTCATGCAAGCTCTCCTGAGAGGCAGCGTCGCAAAGGACAGCGCGGCCGCGTAACGAGGTGAGCGAGGCCAGAATGGCTTGCGGATGATTCGCAGCAAGCGCTTCAACTACCGATCCGATGCAACATGCAATCGGAATCTGATAGACATCACCCGGGCCGGAGTCGTAGCGAATCTCGGCGAACAGCAGGATGGGTGCTGCTGCACTGGGCTGGTTGACTCCCGGCGCAGCAGGCATTTCTGCGAAGTCCAGCAGGCGAACAGATTGAACGGTGCGGGTCTTTGCGGCAAACCACCGCTGATTAACAATCCAAGCGGGAATTGCGGCTTCGAGGAGTACCGTACCGCTTTCGGCCAGCCACCTGGACCAGCCGACTGCGATGAGCTCATCGGCAGAGGCATGCTCCTCTTCGGCTGGCTCGGTTCCGCTAATCCAGGACTCCGGGGACGAGCTGGTTTCGGGGGCGGCTGTCTGCAGCTCCAGCCAAAGGAACGAATACGGCGCCAGTGCCAGAGAGTAAGGCGCTGCCGTAATCCGTGGAAAAGACACGTAGCCCAGCATCTCTACGGGCTGCATGCCTTCGAAAGCGCTGAGGTCGAGCGAGACGGGCTGAGCAAAGCGGCTGAGATTGGCGACGCAAAGTACGGTCTCGTGCGAACCGTCGGCATGCTTCAGGTCGCGGAGGTACGCCAGTACTTTGCGATTTGCGGGGTTAAAGAAAGTCAGCGTGCCGCGACCGAAGACCTGAAAGAGTTTGCGCAGCGCGATCATATTGCGCGTCCAGTGAAGAAGGCTGGACTGATCGCTCAACTGTGCTTCGACATTGACCACCTGGTACCCGTAGATCGGGTCCATGATGACGGGGAAATAGAGACGGGCAGGGTCGCATCGGGAGAAGCCGGCATTACGATCCGATGTCCATTGCATGGGTGTGCGAACGCCGTTGCGGTCACCGAGGTAGATGTTGTCACCCATGCCTATCTCGTCGCCGTAGTAGATGATGGGTGTGCCCGGAAAGCTGAACAGGATGGAGTTGAGGAGCTCAATGCGGCGTCGATTATTGTCGACGAGAGGCGCGAGCCTGCGGCGGATACCAACGTTGATGCGCATGCGCGGATCGGCCGAATAGGCAAAGTACATGTAGTCGCGCTCATCCTCGGTCACCATCTCAAGGGTGAGCTCGTCGTGATTGCGAAGGAAGAGACCCCACTGGCACGAGTCGGGTATGGGCGGAGTCTGCGCCATGATATCGGTGATCGGCAAACGATCTTCCTGGCGCAGCGCCATGTAGATGCGCGGCATGAGCGGGAAGTGGAAGGCCATGTGACACTCGTCGCCTTCGCCAAAGTAGGGACGGACGTCGGCGGGCCATTGGTTCGCCTCAGCGAGAATCAGACGGTTCTCATACTCGGTGTCGATGGCTTGCCGAATGGTCCGAATGACGGAGTGTGTCTCCGGCAGGTTTTCGCACGAGGTCCCGTCGCGCTCGCAGAGGTAGGGAATCGCATCCATGCGCAGACCGTCTACGCCCATGTCGAGCCAGAAGCGCATGGCTTTGAGAACTTCTTCTATGACGAGAGGGTTTTCGAAGTTGAGGTCGGGCTGGTGAGAGAAGAATCGATGCCAGTAGTAGGCCTTCGCGGTTTCATCCCAGGTCCAGTTTGATTTTTCGGTGTCTGTGAAGATGATGCGGGCGTCCCTGTAGAGTTGGTCAGTCTGCGACCAGACGTACATTTCGCGCTGTGGCGAGCCTGGCGGGGCAAGCCGCGCGGCCTGGAACCACGGGTGCTGATCGCTGGTGTGATTGACCACCAGTTCGATCATCACCTGGATATTGCGCTCATGTGCCGCGGCGAGAAATGTCTTGAAGTCGCTTAGAGTTCCGTAGGACGGGTTCACATCAACGTAGTTGGCGATGTCGTATCCGTCGTCACGCAATGGGGAGGGGAAGAATGGAAGAAGCCAGATGCAGGTGATGCCCAGATCCTGGAGGTAGTCGAGTTTTGAGACCAGACCTTGGAAATCACCGATCCCGTCGCCGTTCGAGTCGGCGAACGCGCGCACGTGCAGTTCGTAGATGATTGCGTCTTTGTACCAGAGTGGATCAGAAACGCTGGCAAGCTTCTTCACGCTTTGGATCTCCAAACACGTTGGATGCGCGGAACTG
>Ga0335073_10009829_pt1 | contig 13427 bp, 12 predicted proteins | sample Lox_Sample_22_FD_207093 | JGI IMG/M metagenome (GOLD analysis project Ga0335073, IMG submission 207093) | Soil microbial communities from Loxahatchee National Wildlife Refuge, Florida, United States - Lox_Sample_2.2 | ecosystem: Environmental > Terrestrial > Soil > Wetlands | place: USA...
ATCTGACGTTCCTCGGCTCGGTGACCCGGGTCAGCGTGCGGCTCTCCGGCGACGTGACGGTGAAGGTGGACCAGCCCTCCGCCGAGGCCGCCGGGCTGTCGCCGGGCACGTCGGTGGAGGTCAGCGTGACCGGGACGCCGGTCCTCGCCGCCGAGCGGCGCCGGCCGCCTACCGCCAGCCGGTAACCCGCCCCAGCGGGAACGGGGGCGTCATCCGCAGCTCGGCGTTGCGGTCGCCTGGCGTGCCGGCCCGCCCGGAGTCGGCCCCGATGACCGGCATGTTGGCGGCGATCTCCCGGTGCAGCGCCGCGAGGTCGTCGACGGTCTGCAGGGACCGCGGAGCGGCCGGGCTGTCGTGGTCGACCATGGTGCAGACCACCGACAGGCACCCGCCGGAGTCGATGATCTCGATGATCCGGGCCTGGCATGGCCAGTCCACGATCGCGCAGGTGGTGACCTCCCAGAAGCCGCGGCCCGGGTGATCCGGGTCCGGCCGCGGGCGCACCGCGTTGAGGTGCGTGTGCCCGTTGAGCCACAGCACCACGTTGGGGAAGCGGTGCAGCAGGGCGACGACCTCGGCGGCGCCGAGCGGCGCCTCGCCGTCCCGGCCGTCGCGCCGGGCCCGGGTGTTGCCGAGCGTGTCGACCCCGTGGTGCGAGAACACGACGACCAGCATGTCGTCGTTGCCGGTGCGCACCTCGTTCCCGTCCGGGCCCCGGTAGGAGGAGTGCGCCTCGGCGAGCCGCGCCTCGAGCCACCGCGCCTGATCGGGGTCGAGGCTGCCGGCCGCTCCCCCGGCGACGCAGCTGGTGTCGAGCGCGATGAGCCGGGCGGCCGGGGTGTCGTGGGCGTAGTACGCGGTCCCGTCGAGCCGGTTCTGCTCGGTGAACCCGTGCCCGAACGGCCGGGCGCCGGGCCGGAAGTGCGCCTCGACGAACTCGCGCCGCGTGATGGGGCGGCGGCCGGGGTCGGCGGTGATCGTCACGGACGGCCCCGCCATGAACGCCTCGGGACGCTCGGTGAACATGTGCAGCGCGCGGTCGTGGTCGAAGTCCTCGGGCAGCCGCAGCGGCTTCTGGTTGCCGGTCAGCGCCGCGGCCACGCCGGTGGTGATCCTGCCCACGCCCTGGTTGAGCGCCTCGTGGTTGCCGAAGCAGGACAGCCACGGCAGGCGCAGACCCGACGCCGAGAACTCCTCCATGGCCCGCTCCAGCAGGCCGGGGTGATGCGAGAAGCCGAACTCGCGCCGGAACAGGTCCTCGCCGTGGACGCCGCAGCCGTCCGGCTTCCAGAAGAAATCGTCCGGCCAGTCGGGTGACTGGACGCCGACATAGCCGTGCCCGCCGGAGCCCGGGCGCACCACACCGCCGTCGAACAGGGCGAGGAAGGCCTGCATCTCGTTCCACTGCGCGTTGTCGATCGCGTCCCCGGTGGTCACCGCGAGCTGCGGCACCGCCCCGGTGACCGGGCCGCGCACCGCGTTGATGGTCCGCAGCGTGGCGTCGATCGCGTGCGCGTTCAGTGCCTCCTGCGGCCGCTGCACGGGCACGATCTCGGCGTACCTCGGGTCGGCGAAGTACCGGTTCAGGAACTCGAACCTGGTCGGCGACTGGACGTCGGCGAGCTGCAGGTCGGTGACCTGGACCAGGGTGAGCAGCGGCCGTCCGGCCTGCGGCCGGGCCGCCGGGTCGGGCGCGCCAAGGTCGTCGCGAACCAGGTGCGGCTCACCGGCGATGATCTCGACCGCCCGGTAGGGCGCGCTGGCTCCGTGGCGCAGCACCGCGCCCGGGCCGAGGCGACGGTCGGTGGTCAGCGGCGGGCGCCGGCCGCTCACGCCTCGCTCTCCACCGGCGCGTCGGCGGACACCAGCACCGGGTCGGGGCGGATCGTCAGCGTGACCCGGCTGCCGGCCGGGTGCTCGGTGGCGTCGGCGGTGCTCAGCTGGGCCATGATCGTCATGTCGCCCAGGTCGACCGTGACCCGGCTGGTCGCGCCGAGGAAGGTCGATGCGATCACGGTTCCGGTCAGCGGACCGGAACCGCCCGAGCTGTCCGGCGCCAGCGTGACCGCCTCCGGGCGCACCAGCGCGGTCACCGGGCCGGGCGGCGTGGTGACGTCAACGAGCGGCAGGTCCCGGCCGCGCACCGTCACGGCCGACCCGCTGACCGTGCCCGGCAGCCGGTTGGTGAGGCCGACGAACTCGGCCACGAACGCGGTCGCGGGGCGCGAGTACACGTCGGTGGGCGGCGCGAGCTGCTCGAGCCGGCCGTTCTGCATCACGCCGACCCGGTCCGAGATCGCCAGCGCCTCCTCCTGGTCGTGGGTGACGAACAGCGTGGTGATGCCCACCTCGAGCTGGATCCGGCGGATCTGGTCCCGCAGCTGCGCCCGCACCTTGGCGTCCAGGGCCGACAGCGGCTCGTCCAGCAGCAGCACCTGGGGCTCGATGGCCAGCGCCCGGGCCAGGGCGACCCGCTGCTGCTGGCCGCCGGAGATCTGATGGGGGTACCGGTCCGCCTGCGAGACCAGGTCGACGAGCTCGAGCATCTCCACCGCCCGCCGGTCCCGCTGGGCCGCGCTCACCCGGCGCAGCCGCAGCCCGAACGCGACGTTCTGGCGCACGGTCATGTGCGGGAACAGGGAGTAGGCCTGGAAGACCATGCCCATGTCCCGCCTGCTGGCCGGCAGGCGGGTGACGTCGGCCCCGCCGACCGTGATCGTCCCGGCGTCGGCGTCCTCCAGGCCGGCCAGCAGCCGCAGCGTGGTGGTCTTGCCGCAGCCCGAGGGACCAAGCAGCGCGACCAGCTCGCCGGGCTGCACGGTCAGGTCGAGCCCGTCGAGCGCGACGACCGCGCCGTAGCGGCGGCTCAGGCCCTCCATCCGGACCTCGACGGCGCCCCGGCCGGCGGCGTTCTTCGTGCTGGTCTGTTGCGAAGTCACGTGCGTTACCTCATCCCGCGGCGCCGGCGGCGGCCGGCGTAGGAAATGACCATCAGCAGTACGAAGGCGAAGACCAGCGCGGCCAGCGAGGTGGAGAAGAGCACCGAGGCGTTCGGCGTATTCCGGCTGATCGAGTACATCTCGACCTGCAGGTTGGTGTACAGCAGGGTGTAGGCGATCGTGAACTCGCCCAGCGCCAGCGCGGCGGACAGCAGCAGCGCGTTCAGGATCGCCTGCCACATGTTCGGCGCGATCACCCGGAACATCACGGTGAACCAGCGGGCGCCGAGGCTGCGGGCCGCCTCGGACAGCGTCTTGACGTCGATCGCGTTCAGCCCGGCCGCCAGCGCCCGGTAGGCGTAGGGCAGCGCGAGGATCACGTAGGCCCAGAACAGCATCAGCGCGGACAGCTCGTAGTGCCTGATCCTGTTGTAGATCGGGGCCAGGCCGACCACCAGCACGATGGCCGGGATCGTCAGCGGCAGCAGGCACAGGAACTCGAACGCCCGGCTGACCCACTGCACCCGCAGCCGGATCCAGATCATGGTCGGGACCAGCAGCACCAGCGTGACCACGCTGGTGAGCACGGCCAGTTCCAGGGTGATCTCGACCGCGCTGAGCAGTGGCGGCGGGCCCTGGTAGGAGGCGATCTGTTTCCACGCGGCGATCGACCAGGTGCCGAGCGTGCTGCCCTCCAGCGAGAACCGCAGCAGCGCCAGCAGCGGCAGCAGGAAGAACAGCCCGAACAAGGTGAACACCACGTACCGGAACGCGTTGAGCCGCCGGCGCCGCCCGGCCTGCATGCCGCGCGGCCGCTTCGCCGGTGCGGCCAGCGGCGCCTCGCCGACGGAGGTTAGCGCAGCCATCGCGCCGCCCGGCGCTGCAGGAGCGCGTACCCGGTCATGATGATCGCCACCATGATGATCATCCCCAGGGCCAGCACGTCGGCCTGGTTCACGTTGCTGAGGCCGACCTCGCTGTTGATGGCGAGGTAGATCTGCTGCGGCGCGACGTAGGCGATCTGGTTCTCCCAGGCCACGATCGTCGCGAAGGCCGACAGCGCGTTGGCGAACAGCAGCAGGCACGCGCCGGCGAAGGCCGGCCAGAGCAGCGGGCCGCCGACGTACCGCCAGTACTGCCACGGCGAGGACCCGAGGTTCTCGGAGGCCTCCCGCCACTGCACCTTGAGCCCGTCGATCGCGGGCAGGAAGACCAGCACCATGAGCGGGACCTGGAAGTAGGTGTAGATGACCGCGATCCCCCAAGGGAAGCTGTAGAACCAGCTCGCGTGAAAGAGCAGGCCGACCGGCCCGATCGTCACCACGAACGCGAACGCCAGCGTGACGCCGCCGAACTGGGCCAGCACGCCCGAGACCGCGATGTACAGCCGGCGCACCGCGCCGTCCGGGTTGCCCGACGCGATCGCGTAGGCCAGGACCGCGCCGAGCACGGCCCCCAGCGCCGAGGAGATCAGGCACAGCTCGAACGAGTTGATGAAAAAGCCGCGGTCGGTGGACTTGAACAGCGCCTTGAGGCTGCCAAGGTTCAGCGCGCCGGACGGTGTGCGGAACGCGTCGACCACGACGATCCCGGTCGGGAGCAGCAGGAAGATCCCGGCGTAGGCGAGGAACGGCGTGGTGCCGAGCCAGGCGGGAAGGCGAAGCCGGCGCCCGGCCCTGACGGGCCGGGCGCCGGTCTGTGCGGTGACAGCCACTACGACCCGCTAGCTGACGGCCTTAGCCCAGTTCGCCGCGAGGTAGTTCGCGGCGTTCGTGGCCTGCGACTCGCTGAGGAACACCGGCGTGCCGGACACCGGGGGCAGCTTGCCGGCCGCGCCCGAGTTGATCGAGCCGTTGGTGGTCATGGCCTGCTGCTCCACGGGCCGGGCGCCGCCCTCCAGCCACAGGTTCTGCCCGCCGTCCGCGGCCTGCGAGTAGAGGAACTCCTCCCACAGCCGGGCGGCGGCGGGGTGCGGAGCGTTCTTGTTGATGGCCTGCGCGTAGTAGCCACCAAGGACCGCGTTCGACGGGATGAACACCTTCCAGTTCGACACGCCCACGTAACTCGGCAGGTTCAGGTAGTCCCAGTTGAACACGACCGGCGTGGTGCCCGCCTTGATCGTGGCCCCGGTCGCCTGCACCGAGTCGAAGTTGCCCTTGGACTTGAGCTCCTGGAAGAACGACACGCCCTTGGCGATGCTGCCGGCGCTGCCCCCGTTGGCCAGGCTGGCCATCATCACGCCGTTCAGCGCGGCGTTGGCCTCGGTCGGGTTCCCGTTCAGCGCGACCGCGCCCTTGAACTGCGGGCCGAGCAGCTGGCTCAGCGAGGTGATCGTGCCGAACTTCGACGAGTAGCCGATCGACATGTAGCCGCCGTAGTCCTGGACCCAGACCCCGTTCGGCGCCTTCTGCGCGGCCGGGATGTCGCTCCAGGTGCTGACCTTGTACGGGGCGAACAGGTTCGTGTTCACCAGCGCCACCGCCATGCCGATGTCCAGCACGTCGGGCGCGGCCGCGGTGCCGTTCTCCTGCTTGACCGCGTTCACCTCGTCCTGGCTGCTGCCGTCGGGGTTGGCCGAGTTGACCTTGATTCCGTACTTCTTCTCGAAGGTGCTGATGATCGTGCCGTAGTTCGCCCAGGTGGGCGGCAGCGCGATGACGTTCAGCGTGCCTTCCTTCTTGGCCGCGGCGACGAGCTGGCTCATCCCGCCCCCGGCCGCCGCCGAGGTGACCGTGGCCCAGTTGGTCCCGCCGCTGCTGCTCGGCGAGGCCGACGAACAGGCGGCGGCCAGCAATGCCAGCCCCGCAAGCCCAGCGAGCGCAAATCGATGTGACGATCTCACGCAAATGCCTCCTGTCAGCTTCCCATCGTGGCTAAGGCGGCCAGGAGACCCCGTGCCACGGCAATGTCAGGAAGTGAGCGGACCCTCCCCGGCAAACGGCATAGGCCCCAAATGCCTAAAACGTTTAGCATCGGTAGCCTGGCGCAGCTTGCGCGCGAGTGTCAAGGAACGTTACCGAGTTGACGCCGCGTCTTCCCGCCCTGGTAACCGGCTGTTTAAACGGCGCGCGCCGCCGAGGTTACGGCCGTTGCAGCGAGGCGCGCTCGACCAGTTCCACCTCGGCTATGTGGTCGCCCGCCGGCCCGAGCCCGAGCAGCCGCGTCATGAGTGCCCGGCCCATGCCCTGGTGGTCCAGGCGAATGGTCGCGAGCGGCGGGTCGAGCAATTCCGAGGTGGGCAGGTCGTCGTGCCCGATGACCGAGATCCCGGGCCCGACGGGCAGCGACAGCTCCCGCGCGGCCTTGTACACGCCGTGCGCGGTGTAGTCGGAGTTGGTGATGATCGCGGTGGGCGCGTCCGGGCCGGACAGCAGCTTCGCCGCGGCCAGCTGCACGTCCGGGATCGTGAGCAGGGAGTAAATGACCATGGGACGGATGCCCAGGGCCCGGGCGTGCCGCCGGAAGTGCGCCAGCCGGTCCGGGTCGGCCATGAGGTGGCGCGGCGCCGCGAGGAACGCCACGCAGGTGTGGCCGAGCTCGGCAAGCCGCCGCATCGGCAGCCGCACCGCCGCCGCGTTGTCGGGCCGGACCCGGCTGATGCCGGTGATCCCGTCGGCCGAGGCGTTGAGCGCGACCACCGGCGCGCCGGGGCGCAGCTCTTGCCAGAGCCGGATCGACTCGCCGGTGCCGACCGGCGCGATGGCCAGGCCCTCCACCCGCTGGCTCGCCAGTTCCCGCACGTGACGTCGCTCGCGGTCGAGCTCGTAGCGCGCGTCCAGTACGAGCAGGGCGGCCCCGGCGTCCGCGGCAACCTGCTGCGCCCCGCTCAGTACCTCGAGGAAGAACGGGTTGGCGAAGTTGCGCACCACGAAGCCGTAGGTCGTGGTGCGCCCCCGCCGCAGCGCCTGAGCCTGCGGGTTGGCGCGGTAGCCGAGTCGCTCGGCGGCCGCCACGATGCGCCGCCTGGTCTCCTCGGCCACGCCGGGCTGCCCGTTGATGGCCAGGCTCGCGGTGGCCACCGAGACGCCGGCGGCCCTGGCCACGTCGCGGATGCCGGCCGGCCGGCCGGGGGCGTCACCGTGCGTCGTCATGAGTGTCCTCTGCAGGCGAGGCCGTGCCCGGCGCCAGACCTGATCCGGCGAGTATCCCCCGCGCGGACGCGGTTGTGCCGCCGAGGCTCACCCTGCACGACGCGTCGCGGCACCGCAAGCCCCGATCGCACGCCGCCGGCCCGCCGCGCCCGCCTCCGGCCCCGAGTCCCGGGCGGCTCGTCCGCGACGGCCCACCCCGAGACTGTGCGTTCAATATGGCGGGTGAGATCGGCGTGCCTGGCCGGCGTGCGCGGCGCCCGGCGCGCGCTCAGGCGGCGATGCCGAGCAGCGGCGGCAGGCCGGCGATCGTGTCCAGGATCACCGGCGCCTTGGCCCGCTCCAGCTCGTCCCTGCTGGCCGAGCCGGTCAGCACGCCGGCCACCAGCCCGGCGCCGGCCCGCAGCCCGGATTCCACGTCGCTCGCGGTGTCCCCGGCCACGGCCAGCTCGCTGACCGCTCCCCCGCCCAGCCGCAGCAGCGCGGTCAGCGGGAGGTCGGGCCACGGGCGGCCGCGGCCGGCGTCGGCGGGCGAGAGCGCCAGGTCGACCAGGCCCCGCCAGCCGAGCGCGTCGAGCAGGGCGTCCCTGGTCGCCGGGGAGAACCCGGTAGCCAGGCAGACCTTGATGCCGGCCGCTCGCAGCGCGGCGAACGTCGCCTCCGCGCCCGGCAGCGGGGCCGCCGAGCCGGCCCGCACCGACGCCGCGTAATGCTCCTCGAACGCGCCGTTGGCCCGCTGCGCGGTCTCCTCGGTGCCGAGGATGTGCCGGAATACCTCGATCTTGGACTGGCCCATGGTCTGGTGCACGTACGCCAGCGCCTGGTCGTAGCCGGGCGTGCCCTGCGGCAGGCCGAACTGCTCCACCGCGGCGCAGAACGCGGCGATCACGCTGCCGTCGTCGGCAACCGTGGTGCCGGCCATGTCCAGGCAGGCGACGGTGAACGGCACAGGGCCGCGGGCGGGTGTCACGCGAACGTCTCCTCTGCGATAGCTGGTGCGCAGGTCATGCCCCGGCCGCCGGGCCCGGTGACCAGGACCACGCCGGGGGCGACCGCCGACCGGTGGTAAAGCCCGGGGCCTGCCGCCTGGCTGTAGACGCCGGCCCAGCGCCGCTCGGTCCTGGGCAGCGGCGAGCCGAGCAGCCGCTCGGCCCGGCCGCGCAGGTGGTCGTAGGCGTCCTCGTGCACGTCGAAGGCGAACGGCTCGGCGTACTCGTGCGTGTCGCCGATCGTGAGGCTGCCGTCGAGCCGCTGCACGAGCAGCAACTGGGCCGCGACCGCCGCGGCCACCGGGTCCTGCGGCGGCAGCCCGCGGCGGCCCGGCAGGTCGAACGCCGGGTAGTAGCGCAGCGAGTCGCCGTCGGCCACCGAGGTGGTGAGGCGCCCGGCGAACGGGGCGGTCTGCAGCATCTGCAGCCGGACCCGGCGGACCGGCGGCTGCTGGTAGCCGGCCAGGTGCCGGCCCGCGACGCCGGTGTGCGCGGCGCCGGTGCAGAGCACGACCAGGTCGCCGCGATGCCACTCGCCGGTGTGGTCGCGGACCGCGTTCGGCGCGGTCTCGGCCGCCTCGCGCCCCGGCAGCCAGGCGTAACCGCCGTCGCGGCCGGCGCCGGCCAGCAGGTGCTCGCGGAGCGCGGTCAGCACCAGCCGCGGCTCGACGACGGCGTCCCGCCGGCACCACAGCGCGCCGGTGAACTCGCCGCGCAGCTCCGGGTTGACCGCACGGGCCTGCGCGGCGTCGATGAGCTCGTATCCGCGAAGCGCGGCGTCGGGCCGCGCGGCCGCCTCCTTCAGCAGCCGCATCTCCGCGTCGCCGGCGGCCAGCGTCAGCGACCCGTTCGGGCGGAAGCCGGTCCCCGGCACCTCGGCCGCGAGTTCCTCCCAGCCGGCCCTGGCCCGCAGGGCCAGGCTGAGCTCGGGGCCCGGGGCACGGCCGCTGACCCAGACCAGCCCGAAGTTGCGGACGCTGGCGCCGCGCGGCTCCGGCTCGCGCTCGAGGTGCACCACGCCGAGCCCGCGTCGCCGGGCCGCCACCGCGTGCATCGCTCCCAGCACCCCGCCGCCGACCACCACCACACGTTCCACCCCTGGCGTCCCTCCGCGCGGCTCGTCAGCCCAGTTAATCGTGCCGCGATGACGCGGCGGTGAACAGAGCGCGGCGCGGCAACTTCGCAAAGGAATCTTTGCAAAGATGTCTTTGCGGATGTAGCGTGCGGTCATGCCCGCAGCGAGCGACGCCCGCCTGCCGGGGTTCGACCCGGCCACGGATCTGGTCCTGGAGCCGCGCATGCTGCGCGGCCTCGCCCACCCGCTGCGCATGCGGCTGCGCGCCGAGCTGATCGAGCACGGCCCGGCCACCGCGTCCCAGCTGGCCGCGCGGGTCGGCGAGTCAAGCGGCGCGACGAGCTACCACCTGCGCCAGCTCGCCGCGTACGGCTTCGTCGTCGACGAGCCCGGCCGGGGCAACGGCCGGGAGCGGTACTGGCGCGCCGCCCACCGGATGGTCACGTTCGACATGCCGCGGCCGGGCTCCCCCGGCCGCGAGGCCGGCGCCGAGTACCTGCGCGCCGTCGCCCGGCTGTATGCCGAGCGGATCATAAGGTTCGCCGACGGCGCCGAGGCGGCGCCCGAGCTGCTCGGGCCGCAGTGGGCGGACGCGGCCGACATCAGCAACTGGATCCTCGACCTCGACCCGGCCGAGGCGGCCGCGCTGTCGCGCGGGTTCCACGAGCTCTGCGCGCCCTACCGTCACGACGAGGACCACCCGCGGCCGGGGACCCGCCGCGTCATCGTGCAGTTCCAGATCCTCCCGACCCCCGCCGAGGCCCCCGGTGACGACGGCGCCTGACCGGCGCCCGCTGACCGGCTTCCTCGGCGCTGCCGGCGTCTCCGCCCTCGGCACCCGGATGTCGTTCCTCGCGCTGCCCTGGCTGGTGCTGACCACCACGGGCAGCGCGACGCTCACCGGGGTGGTGGCGTTCGCCGAGATGGCGCCGTACGTGACCGTGCAGGCCCTGGGCGGCCCGTTAGTCGACCGGCTCGGGGCCTGGCGGGTCAGCGTCGCCACCGACATCCTCGCCGCGGCGTTCACCGGGCTGGTCCCGGCCCTGGCCGCTGCGCGCCTGCTCCCGCTGCCCTTGCTCGCAACGCTGGTCGCGGCGGCGGGCGCGGTGCGCGGCGCCGGCGACTCGGCGCGCGATGTCATGGTGCCCGGCGTCCGGGAGATCGCCGGCATCCCGATCGAGCGGTGCAGCGGGCTGTACGACGGCGTGAGCCGCGCCGCGTCCCTGGTCGGCATGCCGCTGGCCGGGGCGCTGGTCGCGGTCACCTCGGCGGTGAGCGTGCTCGCGATCGACGCCGCCACGTTCGCGGCGTCGGCGCTGCTGGTCGCCGCGCTGGTGCCCAGGCGGGCGCAACCGCCGCGCGCCGGTGGCGCCGCCCCCTACCTGTCCTCGCTGGCCGAGGGGTTCCGCTACCTGCGCGGCGACCGCCTGCTGCTCGCGCTCGCCGCGATGATCCTGGTCACCAACTTCCTCGACCAGGCGGGCGGCGCGGTGCTGATGCCGGTCTGGGCGCACGAGGTGGCGCGCAGCTCGCTCGCGCTCGGGCTGCTCGGCGGCGCCCTGGGCCTCGGGGCGGTGGCGGGAAACGCGCTGGCCACCTGGCTCGGCCCCAGGCTGCCGCGCCGGATGACCTACGCCGCTGGGTTCTTCGCCGGCGGGGCACCGCGGTTCCTCGCGCTGGCCGTGGCGTCCAGCGTCTCGCCGGTGCTCGCGGTGGCGTTCGTCGCCGGCCTTGGCGTGGGCGGCATCAACCCCGTGATCGGGGCAGTGGAGTACGAGCGGGTGCCGCGGCACCTGCAGGCCAGGGTGCTCGGCGCCGTGGGCGCGTCGGCCTGGGCGGGCATCCCGTTCGGCAGCCTGGCCGGGGGCCTGGCGGTGTCGGCGTTCGGGCTGCGCCCGGCGCTGCTGGCCGCGGGCGCGCTCTACGGTCTCACCACGCTGGCGCCGTTCGTGCTCCCGGTGTGGCGGCAGATGGACCGCCCGCCCGCGCCGCGGGAGCGGGTCCCTGCCGCCGTGACGGGGAGCGGCTGACCCGCCTACGCTGTCCTGGCGGGCTGCAGCCGGCCCGATCCGACCCAACGGAGGCGTCATGGCTCACGTACTCGGCATCGACATCGGCGGCACCGGGATCAAGGGCGCGCCGGTGGATCTGAGCACCGGCACGCTGATCGCCGACCGGGTCAAGCTGGAGACGCCGCGACCCTCCCAGCCGGATGCGGTCATCGGGGTGGTACGCCAGCTGGTGGCCGACTTCAGCTGGAACGGCCCGGCGGGCATCACGTTTCCCGGCGTGGTGATGGACGGCGTGATCCAGACCGCGGCCAACGTCGACAAGTCATGGATCGGCACCGATGCCCGCGCGGAGTTCGGCAAGGCGACCGGCCTCACCGTGAACGTGATCAACGACGCCGACGCGGCCGGGCTGGCCGAGATGAAATTCGGCGCCGGGGTGGGCCAGAAGGGAACGGTGCTGATGCTCACCCTGGGCACCGGAATCGGCAGCGCGCTGTTCATCGACGGGGCCCTGGTGCCGAACACGGAGTTCGGGCACATCGAGATCCGCGGCAAGGACGCGGAGAAGCGCGCCGCCGAGTCGGTCCGCGAGGAGCACGAGCTGAGCTGGGGCAAGTGGGCCGGGCGCGTCGACGAGTACCTGGCGCACATGGAGAACCTGCTGTCGCCCAACCTGATCATCATCGGCGGCGGCATCAGCAGGAAGTCGGAGAAGTTCTTCCCGCTGCTGACCGGCCTGCGCGCCACGATCGTGCCGGCGAAGATGCTCAACGACGCCGGCATCATCGGCGCGGCCATGTCCGCCTGCTGAGGCCGCCGCCCGGGACGTCAGCCGCGCGGGTCGTCGCCCGGCGCGGCCTGGGCGCCCGGGCCGGCGGCCCCGGGCGCCGCGGCGGCCGCCGGCTGCCACCGCCGCCAGCGCCCGGCCAGCAAGATGATCAGCTCGAGGCCGCCCGCGACGACGCCCGCCGCGAGCGGCCAGAACATCAGCGGTGCCAGGCCGCCCAGCGTCAGCGGGTCGCGCAGCACGACTCCCGGCTGGGCGACGGCGAGGCTGTGGTTGAAGGCCGCCGCGCCCGACTGCTGGCCGATCCACTTCGCGATCAGCGCCGCGGCCAGTCCGCCGGCCAGGACACCGGCCATCGCGGGCGCCCCGTTCCTTCGGACCGCCAGGACGTAGGCCGCCGCGCCGGACACCAGGCCGCCGGCCACGGTCAGCAGCGTGAACCAGCCGTCCGCCGCGATGAACGCGTTGGTCTCCGGGTTCACCACGTCGGCCGAGCCGCGGGCGACCACCACGACCAGCGCGCGCGGCGCCACCGCCGCCCAGCCGAACCCGGCGGCCACGCCCAGCACCGCCGTGCCAGCGATCACCGCGGCGACCGCGATCACGGCGGCGGGCACGCCGCGGGGTGCGCCGGGCTGCCCGCCGGCCGGCCGCGGCCGGGCCGGCCCTGGCGGAAGCGGGATCTGATCGGGTCTGGCCATTCCTCGCGACAGGGTACGTGACCGGCGGCCGCCGCGGCCGGGCGGGACCGGAGCCGCGGGAGCCGGAGCGTTCGGGCAGGTCGGCCGGGCCGCGAGCCGGGACCCGGATATTGAAGTTGGTGATCTTGTCCGGATATGAGAAAATTCTGCCGCGGGGAACGCGACGGCGGACCGACACGTTGGTCGGTCGTCCCGGCATATCGGGGAACCTTGCTAACTTAGGCCGGGGGCACGCGACCAAGTACCCCAGGACCGCGACGAGGAAGCGGCATGATCGAGGTACGCGAACTCACGAAAAGGTATGGCGAAAAGCTAGCGGTCGACCACCTGAACTTCACCGTCGAACCGGGACGGGTGACGGGGTTCCTGGGTCCCAACGGCGCCGGGAAATCCACCACGATGCGGCTCGTGCTCGGGCTGGACCATCCGACCGCCGGGACCGCCACGATCAACGGCAAGCATTACCGGGACCTGCCGGACCCGCTGCGCACGGTCGGGGCCCTGCTCGAGTCGAAGTCGGTGCACGGCGGCCGGACGGCGCGCAATCACCTGCTGTTCCTGGCGCAGACCCAGGGCCTGCCGCGCTCCCGCGTCGACGAGGTGCTCGGGCTGGTCGGGCTGCAGGAGGTTGCCAACAAGCGGGCGGGCAGCTTCTCGCTTGGCATGAGTCAGCGGCTCGGCATCGCCGCGGCCATGCTCGGGAACCCCGAGGTGCTGCTGCTGGACGAGCCGGTGAACGGGCTCGACCCCGAGGGCGTGCTGTGGATCAGGAACCTGATGAAGCAGCTGGCCGCCGAGGGCCGGACGATCCTGGTGTCCAGCCACCTGATGAACGA
>Ga0335073_10009830_pt1 | contig 13426 bp, 2 predicted proteins | sample Lox_Sample_22_FD_207093 | JGI IMG/M metagenome (GOLD analysis project Ga0335073, IMG submission 207093) | Soil microbial communities from Loxahatchee National Wildlife Refuge, Florida, United States - Lox_Sample_2.2 | ecosystem: Environmental > Terrestrial > Soil > Wetlands | place: USA: Florida...
AGAGCATACGGCAGGCTCAAGAGCGCGACTATACAGCCAAGCTGGCAGAAGCGCGGGCGACGATCGAAGAGAAATCTGCGGCTCTTGCCGCCGCTCAGGCGAGCCTCACGAAATACCAGCAGATGACCGCGCTCGCCGAGCAGCAGGTGTCTAGTGCCCGGCCGCTTGTGCCCATTGGTGCGATCTCCCGGGTCGATTATCTGAAGCTCGAAGAGGACCTCGTCCAGAATCGGAACGACGGCGCCGCTGAGCAAAAGACGGTTGAGGAGGATCAAGCAGCACTGACGGGGGCACAACAGGCCCTCGATCAGGTCAGGCGTGATCACCTCAAGGATCTCTACCACGACCTCGCCGAACAGGTCGCCGACGAACCGACGCTTAAGGGCGACTACGACAAGTCGAAAAAACTCTACGCCCTCGAGTGGCTGCGCTCTCCCGTCGACGGGGTGGTGCAGAGCGTTAACGTGACGACTATAGGGCAGGTGGTGGCACCGGCCCAGTCGCTAGTGACTGTCGTGCCCGACGGCACGCCGCTCATCGTCGAGGCAACGGTCTCGAACAATGACATTGGCTACATCAAAGTCGGCCAGCCCGTGCAGGTGAAGGTCGACACCTTCCCCTTCCAGCAATACGGAACGCTGGCGGGCACACTGGTGTGGATCAGTCCGGATGCGGAGGACAAGTCTGCCATCTCACGCGATATCGATACGCGCACCGGGGCGATGGCTGCATCCCAACCCCAGGAGAACCAGCGCGACACGAATGCCGGGTTCGTCTATAGAGTGCATATCCGCACGACACAGGCCCAGTTTCTCGTCAATGGCCATTACCGGTCCGTCGAGCCCGGGATGACGGTGCAGGCGGATATCCTGACGGGCCGGCGGCGCGTGATCGAGTTCTTCCTCTCGCCGGTCGTCAAGTATCTGAACGAGGGGCTCAGGGTGCGATGAGGATGCTCAGCCCACCACCGGCTCCGCACGGTCTACGAGGACAGCTACGCGCGTGCCCCCTTCCAGAGATATGGGCCGCTCGGCTCGGCGGCCTCGCGTACGAGCTTGAGTTGGGCGGGCAGCGCCAGAGTGTGCAGGTCATACCCTTCGATGACCGTGCGCCGCGCGCGCTCGCGGATGGCCCGATACGCTTCGGGGTTGGCGAGAGCGTCTACCACGGCATCGGCGATTCCCGCAGTATCAAAGAAGTCGACCATAAGTCCATTCTCGCGATGACGCAGAACCTCTTCGACGGGAGCGGTCTTGGACCCGATGACCACGCATCCTGCCGAGAGCGCCTCGAGCATCGACCAGGAGAGGACGAAGGGGTAGGTCAGATAGACGTGCGCTCGGGAGACCTGCAGGACGGTGAGGAAGGTCGGATAGGGGATCCTTCCCAGGAAGTGTACGCGGTTGAGGTCCAAGGAGTCGCCGAGCTCATTCAGCATCTCTTCCCGGTACGTCTTGCCTTGAGGCAAGCGCTTCCCGTAGCTCACCTCATCCCCGCCAACGATGATCACGTGGGCATTGGGGCGACGGGAGAGGATGGCCGGGAGGCTTCGCATGAGGCTCTGGAATCCTCGGTACGGCTCGAGATTTCGCGCGACGTAGGTGACGACCTCGTCTGCAGCTGTGAGCTCCCGATCGCCGCTAGGGAGGCGCAACTTGGCCGCCGGATTGGGATTGACGACACGGGTGTCGATCCCTTCGTGAATCACCCGGAGCATGGACCTGTAGCGCTCGGGATAGAGGGACTGCTGCCAGCGCGTGGGACACTGACCCAGGTCTGCGGCCTCGAGCCCCAGAAGATTCCCCACATTCTTGGTGCGCAGTCGCGGCGCGGTGTCGAGCTGCTCGGAGACACCGGGCTCAAACTCGATATCGGCGCCCTCCGTGCGGTAGAAGAACTCGAAGTACCCGATGAGCGGGGTCCTCGGGTAGATATCCTTCAGGTACCAGATCTCGCCCCAACCGTTGTGGCCCAGCATGACATCGGGGGTGAAACCAGCTTTCTTGAGCGAAAAGGCGGAACGGGCGACCTCCTGGCCATTCAACACTCCTGCCTCGGCTTCACGCAGATAATGATGCGTGTGTCGGGATGGCTGGCGCTTTGGGTTGTAAATGACCCTTTTGACTCCCGGCAGAGCGCCATCTTTCCGCTGAGTCAGGAATACTATCTCGTTACCTGCATGAGCCCCGAGATGGCGCGCTAGGTGAACATACTGGCCGGGAAAGTTCTGGTGAACGAAGAGAGCCTTCATTGTGGATCCGTCAACCCGTTTATCCAATAGGAATACTAATGTATATCACTGTACTCGATTCGATAACAGAGTGAGGTGGTAGGTGAACAAACTAACTGCGTGCTCGGCCCTGCTGTTCCTTGCAACGCATGCTGTCGCAACGGCTGGTGCTCTGGGCTGGGCGCCAGTTGGCCCGTACCCCTCTAAGAGCAACTGTCAGCCCGTCAGTTTCGATCAGCCGGATGCGGTGGCGGTGGACAAGTCAGGCGACATCTATATTGGCAACGAGAGCGGTCCGGCTGCACTTCAAGAGGTCACGGCAAGCACGATTCGGACGATCTTGGACCGCCGGATGGAACCCATCAAGTCCGGCCATTACTTCGGGCTCAGTCTCGCTATGAGCCCCGGAGGTAGTCTCTTTCTCGCCGTCAGGCAGCGCGGAACCGTCGAAAAGCTCAATCCGAACGGAACGACGACAGTCTTCACGGGAAAGCCCGGTGATAGAAGACTACTCGACGGAGATCGCATCAACGCCCGCCTCAGGTCTCCGGGTGCAATCGCTATCGGGCCGGATGGGGTCATCTACGTTGCCGACACCCGGACCATTCGAAAAATCGTGCCGAATGGATCAATCACCACTTTGGCGGGCGATCCTCACGCAAGAAACCCACACCAATGCTACCGGGGCTGTCCGTATGCGGTAAATGGACGCGGTGCCCACGCTGTCTTTATGTCCCCCAATGGAATTGCCGTCAGTCCCAGCGGAGATATCTATGTAGCAGATGGCTATAACGGCGACGTCGAGGGTCAGGCCGCGTCTTTGGGGGTCATTCGGAAGGTTACTCCTGGCGGTGATGTCAGTACATTGGCCGGGACAGTCTCCACCACCGGTGGCGACATTGACGGACAGGGAGCCAACGCCTCCTTTGACTACGTATCAGGTATCGCTGTCGCTTCTCTAAGCAACATCTACGTCACTGAACCGTTCGCCGCATCAGTGCGAAGGATAAATCCCGATGGCCGTGTAAGCACGGTAGTCTCCGTAAGCGCGCCCGGCTATTTATCAACTAACATAAATGCCCCAACGGGCATCGCCGTGACGAGTCTCGGTTCGCTAGTTGTTGTCGACGATATCGCCGTGCAAGGACTAGAGTCACTAACCGAACGTCATGTCTACTGGCTACATCGGATAAAGGCCGGGAAGTTACAGACTTTATGCAGGGAATGAGGCCTCACAAATAAAAGCCGTCCGCCCAAAGAAACGCACTCTCTAACGCTGAGGTTGAGACTCATGACTGAAAATGCATACGGAACCACCATTCCGTCATCAGTGTCCCAGACTTATTACGATGCGCAGGCGGTCATTGACAGCGCCATTCTCGTATGGGAGCAGATGGATCTCAGTACCGCACAAATTATGTACGGCATCGCCATGATGAATTTAGAGAGCGGCGATGATCCCACCGTGACTAATAGTGTTCCCGGGAGTTCAATCCGAGGGCTAGGCCAATTCTCCGACGCGAACTGGAATCACGTCGCCGGGCAGTTAGATTCAACGTACAAACTCGCTCCGGGATCGCTCTTCTACATCTCCCAGTCTCTGAGTGGGCCCACGAACCAAAATTTCGTCGTAACACAGCCAGCGTACACAAACGCGCAGGCTGGACGGAGCAATGATCCGGGAGCTGGTCAATATGACCCTGAGGGGCTAGTAGAACAATTGGAGGTGGTCGGTCAGGGAATCGTGAATGAATGGAACGACGCCGAGAACGAGTTAACGAATGGAACGCGAGCCGCCTCCGGACTTGCAGCCTTGATAGGATCTGATGCGAAAGGCTCGGCGTTGCTGGAGCCATCCAGCCCGGGGAGTTCGACGCTTCTTGCCACAGTCGCGCTCGCCTATCTGAATCATCATCAAGGATTGAGCTGGTGGAACAGTCCATCAAATATAACAAAGGCAAAAAATTACCTAAATGGAGTCACGGCTAACGGTCAGAAAACGACCCCCGGAAGCAGTGATCTTGAATCCGTGCTGACCGCATTTCAGGATGAGTTCACGTTCCTACAACAGCATGCCGGTGTTAGCTCGCCGGTCAACGAGAGTGGCGTCGCTGAAACAACCATAACCGCCGTCCAGTTGAACGACGTCCCAGCGAGTACTTTATTAGTCGGTGACCCATGGCAGATGGCTGGGGCGACCACGGACATTACGCAGAATATACCGTCAATATTCAGAACGCCAGACAACTTTCTGTCGCAAACCAATGGTGGACTTAGCAGTTTCACGACAGTCAGCACGGGCAATATAACATCATATACTTATACGACAAACGCAAGCGCTGGGACCGCTGTCGTGAGTGGATTTGCCACCTATAACTTCACCACAGATACCGGCTCTGGCAAAGAGACGTTGGGTGACGGCTCTACCGTTAATTACACCGAAACGGACTCCCCGCAATATGGGACCCTCGTTACGGAAACGACGACGAGCGCATCGGGCGAGCAGTTGAGCTCGGAAGATGAAACGCGCCACATTATCGGTGGTAGCGAGACCGACAGCACCGTAATGTACAGCGGCCTTCAACTTCAATCCGCAATACTCGTTTACTTCAATCTCTTTAATCAGACGCAGGTACAAGGAGATTATAATTCAAACAATCAACTGATCGGAATATACCTGTCTGAGGCGTTTCCCTCAACGGCGGCGGAGTTGCCGCAGACGCAGTACATTCCGTTGACTCCGGGACAGGCAGGCTATGAACAAACCGCTGCGAGTTATGGATTGCCCACGACGGATCCGTACGCGAATTCCAATGGGAGTGCCATTAGCAATGTACTGAGTTCCGAGGCTCTCAGTACTCTCTCTTCCACGGATGGCACGACACTTGCGACGGAAAGCGCGGATCCCGGCGTTCAAGCAAGCGCGGTGCTCGGCAATGGACTTACGTTGACGTGGTCGCTCGGTAGCAACGGTCAGATTACCGGCCAATCATTGGTAGCTACCAATGGCACCGCAGAGCAAAACAATTTTAATTCGGCCGGCCAATTTGTCGGAACCACGAGTACGACGGGCGACCCCGCGGACGGTGTGGTCACGACGTACACCTACGATGCGCAAGGTAACGAAGCGGGCTATAGCACCGTGACTCCGTACGGCCCAGGCACCTCCATCACTGTTAACGGCGTATCTACAACGTACGCAAATGGGTTTACAGTGACAAGCCAGTACGACCCATCGGGCGACCTATTATCCTTTTCCGTTGTTGGCACGGTCGAAAATTCAGATGGTAGTTCGACCACAACGGAGACGGACTACACGACCACCGTCAATTCGGATGGAAGCGTCACCGACCAGCTTGCTGGGTACATAGTTACAAACGTTCTGGGAAACGACGCCACATCCACGGATTACAATTCGGGGGGCAGTGTTACCGGGTCGAGCACATTAACGGTAAATCCGGACGGGTCGACCACAACTGAGAATTTCAACGCGAGTGGGGCATTGACAGGGTCAAGCAATCTCTCGCTGGATAGTGCAGGTGACATTACTCTGCAGTCATTCGATTCAAGTGGGTCCCTTACCGACAGCAAAACGCTCAGCGGATCAGGGACTTTGACGGATACGACGTACGTTGATGGTGAGAGTTCCGGACAGGCGATATCGGTCGTCGCATTAGACGGCACAAGTGCAACCACCTATTTTTCGCCCGGCGGAAGCTTGATCGGAGATGCGTGGATCAACCCCGACGGAAGTTATGGCTCAGATACCGTCGAAGCGGGCGGGGGAAGTGTGGGAACCGCAAATTACACCGACGGAAGCCAGAGCAGTAGCGTCAATGACGGGCAGGGGGACATTACCACGACAAACTTTAGTCCATCAGGGACCGAAAGCGGGACAACGGACATAGTGATCGGAAGCTCCGGAATCAGTTCTGCCTTCACCTCGAGCGACGGGAGTGTGACCAGCGCGGCGGCGTTCCAGGAGGATGGCTCCACGCAGGCAACTATAGCGGAGACGAATGGCAGCTCCGTGGGAATGAGTCTGGATCCAGCTGGAAATTTCGATTGGATGCAGGCCGATAGTGGCGGCCAGACAACGGCCGTTTTGCTGGATAGTGATGGCGAGGTAACGGGAACCACGGCTACCTCTCAGTCGACTGGAGGAGTGAGGACGACGATATCTTACGATACCGCGGGGGAGGAGACCGGATACACCGTTCAGACCATCGATGACACAGGCGAGACGACCGCTGATTACGCTAACCAGGGAGGGCAGTTTCTCGAGACGGGCTATGAGCAGGTCACTAGCAGCGACGGGGCAACGACAACTGCGGAGTATTCGATCGCGGGGGGTGTGGCCACGGAAACAGGGTACACCGTCAGCTCGACGAATGCCGACGGCGCGATGACGACCGCCAGCTACAGCTTGAACCCGAATGGAGATGGTTCCTTCGTGGAGACTGGGGAGGACGCCGTCAGCCCCAATTTGCAGGGATTGGTAACTATGGACGAATTCGATGCAAGCGGGAATCTTACAGGGTACGAGACGGAGCGCATCGATAGCGCGGGAGACATCCTACTCACGCAGTACGACGCGGCGGGTGATTGGCTGCAGCAGGGCACCGTTTTCGCATCAGGTGTCGTACAGGACGTTCTTTATAATACGTCGAGCGGCACAGTAACGACAACGTGGCAGACTGACGGGTCCTACCAGCAAGTTACGGACGACGGGGAAGGCGACGCCACAACCACCAATTACTCCGCCACTGGCGTTGCTCTGTCGGACACATGGACGCAGAGTGATGGGAGTTATGGGAGCGATACCTACAGCGCCGATGGGTCCAGCAGCGGCAGTTCGTACAACACGGATGGAAGTTACTCGACATATACAGAGGACGCTGAAGGAAATACGGTAACGGAGAATTACAGCCCCGTCGGGGTCGTAGAATCCGAGGAGGAGTCGTTGAACGACGGACAGGGGGACTCCGTCACCGTTGGCTTCGACGCATCGGGGGATCTTACTGGACAGATATGGGTTACGTCCGATGGCGGGACCGGGACGGAATCGTTTTCGACTCAGGGTACGAACCTCGAATCGAACCTGACGACTCTGAGTGGCGTAGGTGAGTCGGCCGTGGGGTCTGCTCAGGGAGGCCTGGTCATAGGCTGGGGAGGTCAGGAGACGTTAACCGCAGGGGCCGGCCCTACACTCGTTGACGGTGTGAGCGCAGATGACCTGATCATTGGTGGGGCGGGCAGCGACACGTTGGAGGCATTCTCAGCTGGATCAACCCTGATCGGCGGGTCGGGGAGCGATCTGTTTGAGGTAAATGACCCAACGGATGTGGTGCAAGACGGCACAGGTGTCGATTCTGTTCTATCGTCAGTCAGCTACACGGTTCCCACCGATGTTGATGTCCTGACCTTGACGGGAACAGAGAATCTGACTGCAACTGGAAACGGTGACGCAGGAAACCTCATCACCGGCAATTCGGGCGACGACACGCTTGTCGCAGGATCGGGTAGCGACACGCTTGTCGCCGGTTCGGGGAATGATACGTTGGTGGCGGGCTCGGGCACGGATCTGCTCGAGGGGAGCGGGGCGAGCACGACGTATTTATTCAACTCCGGCTTCGGTCAGGCGGAGATTCAGCCCGGCGGAAACGGCGGAGGCATCGAGTTTGGGGCTGGAATCACTCCGGAAGATCTTTCCGTCGGCCTGACCACCGATTCGAACGGCAGTCCGGCGCTGCTGATCGAGGACGGAAGCGGCTCGATTACCGTTGACGGTGGTCTCGACGGTAGTATCGGGCTATTCAGCTTTGCGGATGGTACGCACCTGTCCGTACCTGAACTCTTTGCCGCCTCCACGGTGCTGAACGGCGCGACCGGGAACGCAATTTTCAATACATCCTCTGCCGTTTCATTGACCGGTGGCTCGGGTCAGGACACGATTTTTGCCTGGGGCAATGACGACACGCTTGTCGCAGGGTCCGGAGGCGCGGACATCTTTGCAGAAGGGGCTGATGACCTGGTGACCGGTAGTTCCGCTAGCGACACCCTGGATGCCGCGGCGGCGGGGACTACCCTTGTGGGTGGCACGGGAAATGAAGTCTTTGAGGTCAGTGATCCCACGGACGTGGTCCAAGCACAGGCAGGCGCGGCTAGCAACCTGATCTACTCCTCGGTGAGCTACACGCTGCCCAGCAATGTCGATGAGCTGACGCTGATTGGGCCAGCTGATCTGAGCGCGACGGGCAACAATGATGCAGGAAATCTAATCATCGGCAATGCGGGCGATGACACGCTGGTCGCCGGGTCGGGCAGTGACACGCTAGTCTCAGGCGGCGGGGTGGACTCGCTGGTAGGTGGCGGTGGCACGGATACGTTCGTGGTCAACAACTCGGCGGACGCGGTCGTGCCGGCATCGTACGCGGTGGGACAGGACACGATTGACTCCTCGGTGAGTTATGATCTCACCGCTCCTGTCGCGACGGTAAACCTCACCGGCTCGGCCGATTTGTCAGTTACTGACGATTACGGTTACGCGACCATCACGGGCAACGGAGGCAACGACACGCTGACCGGCGGTTCAGGGTCAGACACGCTGGTCGCGGGAAGCGGAGTGGACACGTTTGAGGCGGGTAGCGGCGACAACACCTTTGTCGTTAACAACACTGGCGATGTCATTGAGCTCGGAAACTCGCCGGGGAACGACACTGTCGAATCATCGGTGGGCTACACGCTTGGTCAAGGGCTAGATACCCTTTTGCTGACTGGCAGTGCGGACCTCGAGGGGCAGGGCAATGGCGATTTCTCCAATCTGATCCAGGCGAATTCCGGCAACGATACCCTAATTGCGGGATCGGGCAACGACTCCCTCGTCGGAGGGTCGGGCGATGACGTATTAATCGCTGGCTCGGGCGCCGACACGCTCACGGCCGGGACGGGTATCGATACCTTCGAGGCTGGCAGCGGGAACGAAACCTTCGTCGTCAACAATGTCGACGACGTCATTCAGGTCGGTGGCGCTCCCGGCGACGACCTAGTCGAGTCGTCGGTCAGCTATACGCTCGGGCAAGGATTGGACAATCTTCAGCTCACTGGCAGTGCGAACCTCGAAGGCCAGGGTAACGCCGACGCATCCAATCAGCTACAGGCGAATAGCGGGAACGATACCCTGATTGCCGGATCAGGTAGCGACTCGCTCTTCGGAGGGTCCGGGAACGACACGCTCGTTGCAGGGGCCGGTCTCGATACGTTGACGGGGGGATCTGGCAGTGACTCGCTGGTCGGAGGATCTGGCTATGATCTACTGGTCGGCGGGTCGGGGTCCGATACGCTAGTGGCTGGAACTGGCGTGGATACGCTTGAGGCTGGCACTGGTAACAACACGTTTATCATCAACAATGTCAATGACCTCATTGAGGTCAATGGGTCGACCGGGAGCAGCACAGTCGAATCATCGGTGAGCTATACGCTTGCACAAGGGCTGGACACGCTAGAGCTGACCGGTAGCGCCCGCGTTGCGGGACAAGGTAACGCTGATGCTTCCAATCTGATCGAGGGAAATTCCGCGTCCGACACGCTGACCGCCGGGTCCGGCAGCGACACGCTGATTGCAGGGGCCGGCGCCGATACACTGATCGCGGGGTCTGGCAGCGATTCCCTGGTTGCGGGTTCGGGCAGTGATTCGCTGGTCGCGGGATCGGGCAATGACACCCTGGTAGCGGGCACGGGGACGGATGTGCTTCAAGGGGGTACCGGAAGCACGACGTATCTCCTGGACTCCGGCTTTGGGCAGGTGAATATCTACGCAGCTCAGGGCACCGGAGTCATTCAGTTTGGCGCAGGAATTGCTCTTTCCGATCTTACCGTCGGTCTGACGACTGACCTGGCAGGCAATCCGGCGCTGCTGATTCAGGATGGAAGCAGCGCCGTTACGGTTGGTGGTGGCCTGACAAGTGGAATTGAAGAGTTTGAGTTCGCCGATGGTGCGCAACTTAGCCTCAGTGCACTTCTCGCTAGCGCCACAGACGTGTCAGGGTCAGTGACTGGCTCAAACGCGGACGCGATCCTCAATGCCTCAAATTCAGCGTCCTTGAGCGGCTCTGGGGATGACACGATTTTCGGTACCGGTGCGTCGGACACTCTAATTGCCGGGATCGGAGACGAATATCTCCTTGCTGCGGGCGATGACGCGAGTGTGAGCGGCGGATTGGGTGCCGACACTTTGATCGGCGCGGGGGCGGATGACACCGTGGAGGCAGGTAGTGGAAGCCAGCAGCTCTACGGGCTAGGGACAGGCGATGTTCTCGTCGGCGGGATCGGTGACGATACACTCAATGGTGGTGCAGGGCCGGACACTCTAGTCGCCGGCTCGGGGAATACCTACATCAACGGGAGTTCGGCCGGGGATACAATTCTGCTTTCCGCGGGTGGCACTCTCACGCTAAATCCGAGTAGTACGAGCGCCTCCGAGGTGATCGAACTGCCGTCTGGCACAACGCTTGCCGATTTCACCGCTTACGAGGGAGCGCACGGGAGCCTGATCCTGCAGAATCCCTCCGACGGCACCACCGCGGTCCTCAACGGGTATTACAGCAGCGGTTCAAGCGGAACATTGTGGATGATCGCCAATAGCGGCGGGCAGGCACAGCTCCTTTCGGATTGGGTCGATTCGCTGCCTCAGTCAAATTCCAGTTACGAGCAGGAGATTAATAGCGCGGAGGGAGCGTTTGCGGCCAGTCTCACGGGCACCCTCAATCAAATCGGCCAGCAGGGAGGTACGCTCTCAAATCCGGGAAACACAGCAGCATCCACGGAGCCGGGTTATGAATATCAGTTCAATGGCGTCACTACGGAGAACGTCACCGTTCAGGGCGGCGCACTGACGATCGGAAACTCCGAGGACTATCAAAGTACGTCCACCAATCTGCAAACGGGGTCAACAACGGAGCCGGTGACGACGCCTGTGTATAGTGAGGTGACGATACCCGGCTGGCAGGAGTTCATCCCAGACTCGTCTCTGACGCAGCAGGAGATAGGTAATCTGGAGAACGAGGCGTCTGGTAACAATGGGCAGGGCTTGAGTGTCCAGCCGGGGACGAATTCATCCGGGGAGTCGGGCTACACTGTTACCAGCCTGCCTTACACGGAATACGAGCAGACGGGAACGCAGACTACGGAAGAGACGGTACCGGAATATACCACCAGCACGCAGGCGAGCCAGAGCCTGACGGTTTACAACATCACGGGTGACGGCGGCAATGACGTTATCACCACTGGCTCGATTATCTACAATCAGTATGAACAGGATGTTGGACCCTATTTCGTGGGCACCGTAAATACCGGAAATGGCAATGTGTCTGTCAATCTCGGAATGAACAATGGATATCAGATAGGCCGGGATCTCACCTATTATCCGGGAGACGCGCTGGCACCCGGGGCTTTCATCGAGGGGGGAAGCGGCAATGACACGATCGTGGGCACCGCTGGCGCTGATGTCATTGCGGCGGGTACTGGGTACGACCGCATCGATGCAGCGTTTGGCAGTACTGTGTACGTGCCCCTTGAAGGCGCGTCCACGGAGGACATCTATATCGAGGGCCCCTTTTACGGCGGCGCTCCATTCCCTTCCAGCACCCTGGTGCTGCCGGAGGGTATCACGCCGCAGGCGCTGAGTTATCGGCTCATTACTGACGTTCCGAACGGATACACTGGCGAGTTTGGGGCGAACACAGGGGATGAGCTTCAGATCACGTATGGTGACTCGAGCATACTCATACCGTTCAACTTCAATCCGGACGCCCAGTATGACCAGGCTCCGCAACAGGTCACAATTGGCGCCATCGTCGATGAAAACAATGATGGCATCGAAAGTTTTCAGTTTGCTGACGGTACGGTACTGACCAGGGATCAGATTCTGGCGATGGCGGGGCCGGCGATTTCGATCGGCAATTTCAATCCTACCGTTATCGCACTGAATCCCGCGGTTACAGCAGACTCGGCAATATCCGGGACGAGCCTATTTCGTGGATCGGACAGCAGCGGGTTGCCGATTACCTGGTACCAGGTATCCAACACGGGGACAAATGGTGGGTATTTCGAGCTTGACGGAGTCGCGCAGACAAGCGGGAAAAGCTTCTATGTGAGTGTCGACCAGTTGCCGGATCTCACCTACGTTTCTGGAGCTGCGGGCAGTTCCGATGACATCTCCGTTTCCGCTTTCGACGGTGTGGTGTGGGGGAGCGCGAACTCCTTCAGTGTCAGTGTGCAGTCTTCTTCCCTGTACCAAGCGACCGCAGCCGACCAGCAGGTCACCGGTGGCGCGAGCGGGCCGGATACCTTGGTCGGCGGGTATGGGGGGGATACGCTGGTCGGAAGCTCGGGGGGTGATACCTTCGATTACAACGTGGGTGGGGGCGCAGAGGAGATTCAGGAGTCAGCTGCGTCATCGTCAACGAATGACAATGTATTACAGTTCGGGTCCGGCATCACGGTGTCATCGCTCAGTCTGAGCGTTGCCGCGGGCTCCGAGCTCGTGCTGTCGACTGGGAGTGGGAACGACTCAGTGAGCATCGACGGATTCAATCCGCTGAATCCGCTGCAGTCGTTCCCGATACAGTCGTTCGCGTTCTCGGATGGGACGCATCTGACGCTCCTGCAGCTCCTGTCCGATAATGCGGTGACAGGTACTAGTGGGAGCATCACGAACGCCGATGGCTCGGTCACCAGCTACGAGTTCACACCGTCAGGACAGCAGATTTACTACGCGCAGAACGTCAATACGTCGGGGCAGGTGACGGCGAGCGTTTCGCTGAATTCGGAAGGGTCTGAGACGACGGACAGCTACACTTACGGTGCAGATGGCTCGTATTCAGATACCGTAGTCTCGACGCCGCCGGGCGGCGGCGGGTCGACCACGACAGTCGATGGCTTTAATGCCTCGGGCAACCTGCTGAGTCAGCAGGTGCAAAACCCCGATGGCTCGGGGAGCTCCCAAACCTGGAACACGCAGGGACAGACGCTCTCATACGATGTGACCAATGCGAACGGGTCCACGAGCGACTCGAGTTACGCGTGGAACGCAGATGGCAGCTACACGGAGACCACCGTCGCGACGCCGGCGGGGGGTGGAGCGTCAACCACAACCGTCGACGGGATCAACGCCTCGGGCAACCTGCTGAGTCAGGA
>Ga0335073_10009831_pt1 | contig 13425 bp, 11 predicted proteins | sample Lox_Sample_22_FD_207093 | JGI IMG/M metagenome (GOLD analysis project Ga0335073, IMG submission 207093) | Soil microbial communities from Loxahatchee National Wildlife Refuge, Florida, United States - Lox_Sample_2.2 | ecosystem: Environmental > Terrestrial > Soil > Wetlands | place: USA...
ATCCAAGCCACGTCCCGAATCGCCCGCTTCCCCTGCCGCGAGCTGGGCCAGTCGTCTCAGCTCCGCCTGGATGACCGCGTCATCGCGCCTTCTAGCCCGCCGCTCACGAGCGGCGATCTGAATCGGCGGCCGCGCCGCCGGATCGCTCGGTTGAATGCTCACGAAATCACGTCCTCATGCCCGATGGCCCTCCGCGAGTCTGCACTCTCCCGTGTTCCTCAATCAAGAAGCGACGTCCGGCTGCTGACGCACAGTCCGCCATGACGACCCGTTTATGTTTGTATTCGAACGATTCCGCTCCGGATGCAAAGCGGTGTGGTGACACGCAAACCGGATCCGGAAATGATCACAGTGATGGAAGGCGATACAGCGACTGGCGGCACGGGCCCCAGCGACGGGGATACGCGAGCCGAGGGCACTGCAAGGCGATTGTCACCGGCGACACAAAGCGAGCACGAGCAGGCCATCCTGGAAGCCGAGGTCCAATGCCTGGTAAACGCCTTGAGTCCATTCGGGGTACTGGGCCAGGATGCTCTCCGCCGTGAGGCACATGCCGTCCACTGGCACGAGCCGTCATTTGAGCGTGCCCTCGAACAGGCTGTCGCTCAAGGCGAGATAGCCGAATTGCCACTTGGCTTCTATGGACTGCGGCGGTGACGGTGAGCCGCTCGCGCTCGCGGCGCGATCCCTCGAGGTTCAAATCGTGCGCGATTCGCCGTGGCGACCGGGACCTCGTGTCGCCCCGCCCCAGAAGTTCACGCAAACGACTCCGCTCCACGGCCATCAATGCGCGCCACAGCTCGTGGATGCGGAGCGGCGCCGCCAGTTATTGATCGACGCGGCGTGGCGATCCCTTGCAACACGTGATTTTCGCGACCTCAGGGTCGACGATGTATGTGACGAGGCCGGGATGAGTAAGGGGGCGTTCTTCGACTACTTCGATCATTAGTCGCGTTGGCGGATGGGCTGATGCTGCACGGCGCGCTAGACCGCAGTGCGGGTCAGTCGCGGAACGTCCATCCCGCGATCAGCGCCCTGCTCGCCGGCGTCAAGGCCGAGACGGCGAACGGAGCTAGGTGCGGCTGAGCGCGCGCCCGCGGCACTGACGCGGTCGGCGGCGCCCCGGCTCGGACGCCCCAAAACGCGATCGCGGCTCGGCGTCAAGGTCTGCTCGCCCCGATCGCGTGCTCGCACGTGCCTCTCGGCCTGGGTCGGTACACGTAAGCAGAAAACGGCGGCGTTGGGAGTCACAGAGCGCCGCCGTTTTCTCTGGGCAGCCCAGCTGACCGGGGAAATTGGGCTGGGCCGGTGGCAGGGTCGCACGGGGTCTACCGCACGCCTAAGAGGGTTGTCAGGACGCGAACCTTTCCATCGAGCTCGGTTGGAAACCAACGCTGGAGTCAGACTGGACGCTCGACTTTTGTGCGGCCCGTCTAGCAAACCGTGCAAATCACGGCCGGGAACCGCTGGTTCGTACAGCGACGGTTTGTAAGCCCCGTGACGGGCCCCAGCGCCGCGACGCAACGATCCGGGAGAATCCGTGTTCCGAGGACAGTGCATTGGCATTGCAGAGGTTTCGTCCGTAGCGCGTGGCTCGGCCTTGTCACCGTCGGCGCGATCGCCTGGAGCTTGCTTGTGGCGCAAGCCGGGGTCGCATCCACGGCGCTTGGGGCGGTGGCGGTGTTTCCGATTCCACAGAGCAAGTACAACCGGCCGCAGAGTCAGATCACATTCCGGGACATTCCCGCGGACCAGATCGGCCCGGTCGAGGTCGTGGGCTCGCAGAGCGGCGTGCACTCGGGTCACATCCTCGCCGACTCAGACGGACAGGGAAGCAGCTTTGTCCCCGATCAGCCGTTTGCCGCGGGCGAGACCGTGACCGTCACGACGCATCTGAATGTGTCGGGTTCGAGCAACGGCGCGTTTAGCTTTCAGATCGCGCAGCCCTGGGGACTCCTTCCCTACGGCAAACTGCCGCTGGTCCCGGCGGGACGCAACGGCGTACAGCACTTTCGGTCGCGGCCCGACCTCCAGCCGGCGGCTCTCACGGTGACGCAGAATCGCGCGCCGGCGTCCGAAGGGGACATATTTGTGGCGCCGCAGTTTGGCCCGGTTCAGGACGGTCCGATGATCCTCGATCCGCATGGCCACCTCGTGTGGTTTGATCCATTCCCAGTCTCGCGCAACACCCTCGTGACCGATTTCCGCCTCCAGGAGTTGGAGGGTCAGCCAGTGCTGACCTGGTGGCAGGGAAACACCAACTCCGGCCACGGTCGTGGTGAGGGCGTGATACTCAACCGGGACTACCATCAGATCGCGACGGTCAAGGCTGGCAACGGGCTGGACATGGGCCTGCACGAATTCCTAGTGACGCCCCAGGGCGACGCCTACATCTTCGCTCCCTCGCCTGTACATCTTCCTGGGGTGCACAAGCCCACTGTCGACTCGGTGGTGCAGGAAATCGACATCAAGACCGGACTCGTCCTGTTCGAGTGGCACGCGCTCGACCACATACCGCTAGGGGCGTCGTACGTCACACCGCGGAGCCCGGGACACATCTTCGATCCGTATCACGCCAACTCCATCGCGCTCGACCGCGAGGGCAACCTGCTCGTGTCGATGCGGAACACCTCCGCGGTCTACGACATCGACCACCAGACCGGCCAGGTGCTGTGGACGCTGGGGGGTAAGAACTCGAGCTTCCGGATGGGCCCCGGCACGAGCACCTGGGGTCAGCACGACGCGCTCGCGCAGCCCGATGGGACGCTGACGATCTTCGATGACGGGGCGGGGCCGCCCAGGGTTCACCCCTACTCGCGCGCGATTCACGAAAGCGTCGACACAACTAGCATGACCGCGACACTGCTCCGGTCATACGCGCACGCCCCACAGCTGTCGGCGAACTTCGAGGGGTCGGCGCAGCTATTTCCGGATGGCGACACGTTTGTCGACTGGGGGCAGCAGCCCTACTTCTCGGAGTACAACGCCGCGGGACGACAGATCCTCGATGCCCACTTCGATGCGCCCAGCGGGAGCTATCGGGCGTACCGCTTTCCGTGGAGCGCACAGCCACCCACACAGCCCTCGCTCGCTGTGTCCGCGAACCCCGACGGCGCCGCCGACGTGTACGCGAGCTGGAACGGAGCGACCGACGTGGCCTCGTGGCGTGTTCTCGCTGGCGCCACGGCGCGGGCGCTGACGCCCGTCGGGCAGGCAGGGAGGAACGAGTTCGAGACCCACATCCAAGTACACAGCGCCGATCCCTACTTCGCGGTGCAGGCGCTTGGCCCCACCGCAAAGGTCCTCTCAACCTCGGCAACGACGGCGATGCCTCCGCACCTAGCCGTGTACGGTCGCAGCGCGTTCGTGCCTCAGGAAAGCGGTGTCGGCGGCGTGCCGGTGGGGTGCTTCACGAATCACCCGTGCCACATCAAGACCAGCATCTGGTTTGGAAGGACACTGATCGCCCGGACTGGCAGCGAGTACGTGGCCGGCAACAGCGGCGGACTCGTCTATTTCCGACTCTCACCCGCGGGACGCCGACTTCTCGCGCGGGCGCACGGCCGCCGGCTCACGGTGCGGGTGACCGCGCAGGACTCGTCCGGGGCCAGCGCCACCGCCGGGCTCAACCTCGTGCCGTTCTACACCACCGGCGCCGGACCGCATCGCAGCCTGGCGAACGCTCGCACGGTGCGGATCATCGGCCTGACCGACTTCGTCTCGAACGGGTGGACCGGCGGCATCCTCTCCGCCTGTGTCAGCAGCTCACCATGCCACCTGGCGACCACGCTCTCGGTCGGATCCACGACTATCGCTCGCAGCAGAAGCGAGTTCCTAGGTGCCAACGAACTCGGCTACCTCATGTTCACGCTCACGCCGGCGGGTCACGCGATCCTCGCCCACGCTCCCACCAACCAACTTGCGGCCCATCTGGTCATCCGTGCCGGAAACACAACCGCAACTGCCAACATCGCCCTTGTTCAGTTCCGCTGAGGCCAGCCGGGCAGCCCGTGACGATCGAGCCCGCGGTTCTTCCATCTAAGGTGGCCACATCGTGACGCCAGCGCGCCCGGCCGGCCGGTTACAAACTTGCCGCCTAGAAAATGTCCGCATCCTGACTATTTGAGTGGAACCGTGCCGAGAGGGTCGATACGGTCCAGACCGCCTCGAGAGCGATCGGATTGACGGAGCCCCCTCTAGCCTCGCTCCGTCGAAGCGCGCCCGGTCAGACCACTCCCCGGCTGACCGGGCGCGCGTGTCGTCCTCGCCATGCTGCCGACCGTCAGCGCGACCGGTGCGCTGCGAGAGCCGCCAGCGCTGGCAATCGCTCCTCGGTGCCCATCACCGAGAGACTGATCTCGCCACGCCACTCCCGGGGACTCCGACCGCGCACCTGTCAGGCCGTCCTCGACCTGGTGCAGTGGCCATCGGCCCTCGAAGCTCTCCCACGAGTGTGGTAAAGCAACCCGGGCACTCGGCGGTTGGTTCGCTGGCGAACACTCCGCTGACATGACTGGGCGACTGACCCGGTGCGTCGGGTAGCGTGGTGTCGCAGTCACCTCTAGGCGTGCCATCGGGCGGCCTCACCCCGACGAGGACCGGCATTGTGGGCACATCTGGTCAGGCCATCAGCGGTACGAAGTCGTGGAAACCGGCCGTCTCGCTGATCCGCTCGACGGAGGCGGCCGTCAGGTCCTCGATCTGCGAGCGGGGAAATTGCCCCGCGAACTCGGCGCAGAGGTCATCGACTGTCCGCACGATTTGATGCTGCGTCGCCGGCTCAAGCGAGACGCTCATGACTGGACCTCCCTGCGAGATGCAGTTTCTCGCGACGCCGCCGTGGGCGAGGCGCGAGATTCGTGCAGACGTCTTTGGTCGACGGCTCGAGCCGTGCGCCTCCTCTCATCGCTGGAGTCGCGCGTGGCCTCTCGTGGCGTGTCGGGTGCGAGTAATAACGCGAGCCCAACAGCCAGCGCGGTTCCGCCGAGTGCCGCGAGCGCGAGAGTGAGTCCACTCGCGGCGGCTGTGGTCGATGCGGTCGCGCTGTTCGAGCCCGACGCGGCGATGTAGAGCGCGCTAGCGAGAGCGATGCCGAGCGCGGTACCGACGCCCCGCGTCATGTTGAGCACACCGCCGATTACCCCGGTGTGGCCCTTGGGTGATGCGGACATGATCGTGGCGTTGTTGGCCGGGGTGAAGGCGCCGAGCCCAAGACCCGCAACGGCGAGGCCGACCAGAAGCCCGATCGCTCCCTGCCGGAACGCGATCTCGAGCAGCCCGACGCCTGTCAGGAGCAGGCCGCCAGCGGTCAGCGGGCGAGCGCCGATACGGTTCACGACCCGCCCGGCGATCGGCGCCGAAATTCCGATCGCCACCGGCAGGACGGCGAGTTGCAGCCCGACCAGCGAAGCATTGACGTGCTGGGCCGACAGGTAATACGGAACGACGAACAGGGTTCCGAACAGCACGAGGTAGGACACCAGTCCGCTGGTCAACCCGACCGACAGCGCGGGTCGCCGCAGGATCGACAGGTCGATCAATGGATCGGCAACGCGGAGCTCGCGGCGGACGAACGCTATCGCCGCCAGCACGCCGGCGGCGAGCGCTGCCAATAGCCGCGGGCTCGTGTATCCGGCGCGGGCCGCAAGCGACAGGTACAGGAGCGGGCCGGCGGCGGCAAACGCGAGCAGGACGGCACCGAGACGATCGCTGTGGCTGACCGGGCGGCGGGACCGGCTCCGCGGCAGCAGGAACCAGCCGAGTGCGATCCCAATTGCCCCCGTCGGCAGGTTGACGAGAAAGATCAGCCGCCATCCGCCGAGCGCAAGTAGTACCCCGCCAATCGCCGGGCCGAGGGCCAACCCGAGCGCCTGCGCGGTGCCCTGCACACCGATCCCGCGGCCGAGCAGCCGCGGGGGCATCGCCTCGGTGATCAGTGCGACGCTGTTGGCCTGTAGCATCGCCGCTCCCACCGCCTGGATCGCTCGAGCGGCGATCAGCACCGCCAGCGTCGGGGCGAGACCACAAAGCCCCGAGCCAGCGGTGAACACGGCGAAGCCGTATACGTACAGGAGCTTTCGCCCGACGGCGTCTGCGAGTCGGCCGACCGTCGCGACGCTGGCGACCAGTACCAGGAGGTAGGTGAGCGCTACCCACTCAACCGCCCCCACGCTCGCGTGCAGCTCGCGGCTCAGGCGCGGCAGCGCGAGCGTCACGATGCTGGCGTCGAGCTGCCCCATGAACGCGCCGATGCAGACGGTCCCGACTACGTACCAATGTGCGCTCGGGCTGGCGCGAATCACGGCCGGCCGGCGCGGCTCGGTCAACAGCTGACGCCGAAGCGTTTCCGGTGACCAACGTTCGCCGAACAAGCTCTCCACCGGTTCATTTCAGCGCGATACGTTGCATAGGTCAAAGACGAGTATTGGATATCATTCACTGTGATCTCCTATGGATGAGCGCCGACTCCGGTTCTTCCTCGCGGTGGTTGACGAAGGGAGCGTCACCCGCGCCGCGCACCGGCTTCGCGTCGCCCAGCCGTCCCTCTCCCAGGCGGTACGTGCGTTCGAGTCAGAACTCGGCGTGCAGCTGTTTCACCGCGTCGGCCGCGGCCTGCGGCTTTCGACCGCGGGCGAGGCACTGATCGGCCCCGCCCGGCAGATTCAACGAGCGATCGACGAAGCGCGCCAGGCGATCACCGGCGTGCTCGAATTGAAGACCGGCACGCTCGAGATCGCGGCGCTGGCGACCCTTGCGGTCGACCCCATGGCCGGGCTCATCGGCCGCTTCCGGGCCCAGCACCCGGGCATCGAGGTCCGGGTCCTCGAACCTGAAAGCGCCGATCATGTGAGCGCACACGTCCGCGAGGGCGCGTGCGAGCTAGGGGCCGCGCACCTTCCGCTATCGCGGGAGCAGCTGATCGCCCATCCCCTCGGCGAGCAGGAACTCCAGTTCGTCCTGCCCCCAGACACGACTCGCGACCAACGCCCGCTCGGTGCGCGCGAGCTGGCTCGGACCCCGCTCGTCGTCAGCCCACCCGGCACCTCGACACGAATGTTGCTAGAGCAGGCCCTCGCCGCCGTCGGCGTCACCCCACAGATCGCCGTGCAAACCGCCGCGCGCGAAGCGATCATCCCGCTCGTCCTCGCCGGCGCTGGGGCCGCCCTCCTCCCATCTCCAATCGCCGCCGAGGCGCGACGGCGCGGCGCCACCGTCCGCAGCGCCCGACCCCAAATCACGCGCACAGTCGGCCTCATACACCGCCAAGGGCCTCTCTCCCCAGCAGCCGCCGCATTCCTCGCGCTCGCGATCGAGTAACTCCGGACGAGTTGGAAAAGCATGCTCGCGACGCCCAAGACCTCTGCTCCGGCTGACCAAGCACCAATGACATCGACCGATGGCTAACCTCTGTTTCTCCCCGAGGTCCACACGCAGGGCGAGACACTCGACCAGGCGCGCGAGATGGTCAGGAACGCAATCGCGCTCGTCCTCCACGAGCGACATGCGCGCGTTGAGGCGATCCCGCCGATCGGCTGCCAGCTCGGCGCTTCTTCCCCACCTGGCCCTGGCCCCGGGAAGCCGGGCACAAAAACGTGTCCCGAATATGTCCCGAACTCGGCAATTCTGAGGCGATCCGGGCTCACTCAGCGACACTGAAACGCCCGTATATACGGGCAAATCCGCTGCAAATGGGCGACTTGTAATGAAGGGGTTGGGGGTTCGAGTCCCCCGGCGGTCTCTTTCTTTCAGCGATGGCTTGCCGCCCCGCGGTAGTCCGACCGCCACGGTAGGCGCGTTGGCGGTAACGGTCTCGGGCGGGCGAGCGAGCACGGCCCTTGATCCGCCGCTCGCATGACGTGTGATCGGCACGCACAGTGTGTGAGCGAGACGTGATCGCGGTGTGAGGGCGACTGTCGATCCTGACAGCGTGTTCACGACCAAGGAGCGGACAATGGAGTACGCGATTGAGGCCGAGGGCCTCGTCAAACGGTTCGGCGAAACCGTGGCGCTGGCCGACGTCGACTTCGCCGTCCAGCGTGGATCGGTGCTGGGGATGCTCGGTCCCAACGGCGCGGGCAAGACGACGGCGGTGCGCATCCTGGCGACGCTGCTCAAGCCTGACGCCGGGAGCGCCCGCATCAGCGGCTATGACGTCGTCACTCGCGCGGCTGACGTGCGCCGTGCGGTGGGGCTGACAGGCCAGTACGCGTCGGTCGACGAGGCGCTGACCGGCCGCCAGAACCTGGTGATGATCGGCCAGCTTCTCGACCTGAGCGGCCGGGCCGCCAGAGCCCGCGCGGCCGAGTTGCTGGAGTGGTTTGGCCTGAAGGACGCGGCCGACCGTCCGGCGCGAACCTATTCGGGGGGAATGCGCCGCCGGCTTGATCTGGCCGCAAGCCTCGTCGGCCGCCCGTCGGTGGTGTTCCTCGACGAGCCGACGACAGGGCTCGACCCGTCCAAGCGCGAGGACATGTGGGCGATCGTGCGGGCGCTGGTGCGAGACGGCGCCACCGTGCTGCTGACGACGCAGTACCTCGACGAAGCCGACTCACTCGCCGACGACATCATCGTCATCGACCGCGGACGCGTGATCGCCCATGACACTCCGGACGGGCTCAAGCGGATCGTCGGCACCCAGACCCTGACCGTCCGTCCAGCCGATGCGGGCCAAGTCGCCGGCGTGGCGACGATCCTCGAGGCCGTTACGAACTCGACTCCCACCCACGAGCCGCGAGGACTGACCGTCCCGGTCGCCGGCGACGCCGCGATGACTGAGACGGTCCGGCGCCTGGCTGCGGCCGGGATCGCTGTCACCGAACTGTCACTTAACCTGCCCAGCCTGGACGAGGTGTTCTTCACGCTCACCGGTCACGGCACCCACGAGAACGAGATCAGGGAGGCGGCATGAACCTCGAAGCCTCAACCGCCGTGACCGGCACGATTCCTCTCACCATCGCCCCGACCCGGGCGCGCCGGCGTTGGCGGCTGGCCCGCCACAGCCTGGTGCTCGCCAGGCGCGGGCTGATCAACACGATGCGCACCCCCGAGGCGCTGATCGACGTGACGCTCCAGCCGATCATCTTCCTGGTGATGTTCACCTACATCTTCGGTGGCGCAATTGCGCACGGGTCTCAACACGCCTACCTCGAGTTCCTGCTGCCCGGGATCCTCGGGCAGACGATCGCGATGGGCGGAATCGCGATCGGCGTCAACCTCAACAACGACGTCACAAAGGGGATCTTCGACAGGTTCCGCAGTCTGCCGATCGCCCGCTCCGCCCCGCTGGTCGGCGCCGTGCTCGCCGACGTCGTGCGCTACGCGATCCTGTGTGTCGTCACGCTCGGGTTCGGCTACGTGCTCGGCTTTCGCGCCCATACCAACGCGGTCGACGTGTTGGGGGCCTGCCTGCTCGCGATCGGGTTCGCGCTCTGCCTGTGCTGGGCGTCCGTGTTCGTCGGGATGATCGCGCGCACGTCGGGCTCGGTGCAGGGGATCATGACCCTGATCGTGCTCCCGCTGAGCTTCGGCTCGAACACCTTCGTACCGACGGCCACGATGCCGGCGTGGCTGCAGTCGTTCGTGAAGGTCAACCCGCTGACGCAGCTGGTCGGGGCGCTCCGCGGCCTGTTGCTGGGCGGCCCGGCGGCGTCACATGTGCTTTGGACGCTCGCGTGGATGGGGATCCTGCTGGTCGTCTTCGTCCCGCTGGCGCTCCGGGCCTACCGACGCCGCGTGTAGCGAGCTCGGCCCTGGGTCGAGACGGGCCAGCGCCCCGTCTTGGCTCAGGGCTCGCCCGCGGTGGAACGCCGCGTCGAATGCCTTGTCCCCGAGGCGCCCGCGCGCCGTCGCGGTCAGGCGAGCGACCTCGGGGTGGGTCAGGTCCTCGGCGCCCCTCAGCCGCGTGGCGGCGCCGAGGAGCTCGGCGCTGTCGTCGTCGCGTCCGCGTCGCTGTGCCAGCGATGCGATCGTCACGCCGATCGCCGCCACGATCGGCATGTCTCGCGTCATCAGAGACACGGGAAAGGCGTCGAGCAGCACTTCCTCCGCGGCGTCCAGCGCGCCGGCCTCGATCTCGACCAGCGCCGCCCCGTTTAGCGCCATGGCGCGGGCGTGCCCCTGCTCGGGGCGGCGGCGCTCCGCGGGGCTGACCGCATCCAACGCCTCAGCCGCGAGCTCGCGGGCCCGGGCGATATCTCCTAGGCGCATCGTGAGATCGGCGAGTGCCACCTTGATCATCGCGCTCTCCTCCGCGAAGCGCTCCTGCTCGTCGAGGCTGTCGAGCAGCAGGCGGCGCGCTCCCTCCAAGTCGCCACGCCGGGCGCGCACGTCGGCGAGCCGCAAGTGGGTGATCCCGCCGCCGGCCGAAGCGCCCAACTCGGCCATCAACGAGCGCGTCCGCTCCAGCGCCTGCTCGGCGCCGTCGAGGTCGCCCGTCACGATCCGAAGGCTCGAGAGCTCCGACAAGGTCGTCGCCAGCCCCCACCGGTCGCCGATCTCCCCGAATGCGCGTAACGCCTCGTCGAGCGCCACGCGCATCCCCTCCATATCTCCGTCGTTTTCCGTGATCTGGACGCGGACGAACGGAACCGTGGCCCGCACCCAGGGATCGGGATGTCGCGCGGAGTGCTCGAGCAGATCGATGATGCGATCGCGACCAACCGCGACGGCCAACATCGGTCGGACCGCCGCCAGCAACGGATGCGCGGAAAGATCGGCGTCCTCGATCTGCGCCAGCGTCGTCGCCAGCACATGCCAGGGGTCCTCGGGCCCGGGCTCTCCCGGCATCGCGTGGACGAGCGCGTCGACCGCGTCGATCAACACGCGGTCCAGCGGATCGGCCTCGCCGGGGACCTGTCTGGCGAACCCGATCCACTCCAGCACCTCTTGCCGGCTCCCGGCCAGCACCCAGAACCACAGCAGCGACACGACCATCTTGACCACGAGCGCGGCGTCGCCGCTCTCGCCCAGGTACCGCAGTGCCGCGAGCAGGTTGTCGTGGTCGGCGTGCAGCCGCTTTAACCAGGTCAGCTGCTCTGACCCCCGCAGGTGCGGGGCTGCATCGATCGCCAGCCCGGCGAAATACCGCCCATGCGCGGTCCGCGCCGCCGGCAACTCACCCGCCTCCTCCAGCCGCTCGAGCCCGTACTCGCGAATCGTCTCGAGCATCCGGTAGCGCGGACCATCGGACTCGCCGAGCTGCAGCAGCGACTTGTCGACGAGCGCGCAGAGCAGGTCGAACACCTCACTCGAGGGGACCGGGCCGCCGGCACCCACGGCCTCGGCGGCGTCGACGGTAACCCCGCCGGCGAACACCGCCAGCCGGCGCAAGAGCGCCCGCTCGCGGTCGTCGAGCAGGTCCCAGCTCCAATCCACGACCGCGCGCAGCGTGCGCTGGCGGGCCATCGCCGTCCGGCTGCCTCCGGTCAGCAGCCGGAAACGATCGTCCAGGCGTGCGGCCAACTGCGGCAGAGTCATCGTCCGCAGGCGGGCCGCGGCGAGCTCTATCGCCAGTGGCAGCCCGTCGACCCGCCGACACACCTCGACGACCGCGGCGACTGTCTGCTCGTCGACCACGAAGCCCGACGCCGCGGTCGCCGCCCGGTCGGCGAACAGCCGCACCGCGGGCACGACAAGCGCCTCCTCTGCAACCGTGTCCCCAGGTGGAAGCTCGAGCGGGGCGACCGGCACGATCATCTCGCCAGTGATCGCGAGCGGCTCGCGACTCGTGCACATGATCCGCAGCCGGGGGCACGCGCCGAGGATGTGCTCCGCCTGCCGCGCCACCGGCTCGATCAGGTGCTCGCAATTGTCGAGCACGATCAATGCCTCCTTGTCGGCGAGCACCTCCACCACGTGCGAGAGGGCATCACCGGCCGCCACGTTCGAGCGGGTGCCGAGCAGCTGCACCTCGCGCAGCCCCAGCGATCCGAGGATGGCCGGAGCGACTGCCGCGCCGTCGGCGACTGGGGCGAGCTCCACCATCCAGACACCGTCGCGGACCGACGCCACCACACGGTCAGCGACCTCGGCGGCTAACCGCGTCTTGCCCGCGCCGCCCGCGCCGACGAGAGTGAGAAGACGATGCCCGCGCAGCAGGTCTTCCACAAGCTCAAGCTCCCGGTCGCGCCCGACAAAGCTCGTCAGACGCATCGCGACGTTGGACCGAGCCGTCCGACGGACCTGCGCGGGCGCGGCGCGATTGCCCTGGAGCACCGAGAGATGGATCTCAGAGAGCTCGGGGGACGGCATCGCGCCGAGCTCGTCGGCGAGCCGCGCACGTAGTCGCTCGTACACCGCCAGCGCGTCGGCCTGCCTGCCGGACGCCGCAAGGGCCTGCATCAGTTGCCCTGCCACCCGTTCGTGAAGGGGATGCTCGCCGGCCAGCGTCTCGAGCTCCGAAACCAGCTCGGCCCCTCGCCCCAGCGCGAGCGACGCCTGGGCGCGATCGGCCTGCGCGGTGACGCGAAGGTCGTCCAGCGACGCAGCCGCGGCAGCAAGCGCTCCGGAGCGGTCGATGTCGCTAAGAGCCGGGCCGCGCCAAAGGGCCAGCGCCTGGTCCAGCAACTCACGGGCGCGCTCCGGATCGTCCTCCTGCATCCACCTCGCCCCGTCCGCGGCCAGCCGAGCAAATCGCGACGCGTCGACGTCCTCGTCAGCAAGGGCAAGCAGGTAGCCGCCAGCGCGCTGTTCGATGAGCTCGGCGTCGAGCAGCGTTCGCCGTAGCCGCGACACTAAGGACTGAAGGGCATGCAGCTCATCCGCCGGAAGCTCGCCATCCCAGATCGCGTCAGCAAGACTCGTGGTCGATACCGGCTGCCCGATATCGATGGCCAGCCGCGCCAGTAGCGCCTTCAGCCGCCCGCCGGCGACGTCCAGTCGGCGACCATCACGCTCCACAGTGAGGGCACCCAGGATCCCGATTCGCACACCCCCACTCTGCCACGCCATGCAGCTGTCATCGCGCGCGTTCGAGCCTGCCACAAGTTGAGCGCCGGCACGAGTCGAGAAACGTGTCCCGGACTCAGCAATTCTGACCCGCTACAACCTCTCCTAACTAGAAAACACAGGTCGTATCTACGGCAATTGCCCTGCAAATGTCCAACTTGTAATGAAGGGGTTGGGGGTTCGAGTCCCGCGGCGGGCTCTGCGTGATGTCTCGCGACATAGGTCTCAGGTGTCTCGTGACATGGGTCTCAGTTTGAGGAGCCGGCCATCGGCCGTCAGCTCTACATCGACCTCGATCCGGTCATGGGCAGGTCAAGCGGTCCGCAGCGCACGGGGACCCGGGCCTATCAATCTGGCAGATGCGACCGGCCACACGCAGTCCTACCTTGGTCGGGACTTCCGAGCAGTAAGTGCTTGGATCACCCGACACAAAGGGAGCAGACATGACCACGATCCACTTCGGACAGACCGCCTTGGTGA
>Ga0335073_10009832_pt1 | contig 13423 bp, 19 predicted proteins | sample Lox_Sample_22_FD_207093 | JGI IMG/M metagenome (GOLD analysis project Ga0335073, IMG submission 207093) | Soil microbial communities from Loxahatchee National Wildlife Refuge, Florida, United States - Lox_Sample_2.2 | ecosystem: Environmental > Terrestrial > Soil > Wetlands | place: USA...
CCCCGGCATAGTCGGTTCCGAACCCGGAGGGCAGGCTCAAGCCGAATCGAGTGGCGGTGTCCGCGTCGGAGGTCATGAACCAGTCCATCGGGTTCAGTCCAGCCGCGGTGACTCGCACGCGGATCTGTCCCGAGCCGGCCTGTGGCGCGGGTACCTCGCGGAGGTTCAGGACCTCGGGGCCGCCGAACGACTCGAGCCGGACCGCTCTGCTCGTGGTCGCCGGCGTGTGAGCTCCCGGTTCTGGCATGCTCAGTTGTCTCCTTCGGCGACGAATGAACGGAGTGAAAGTGGACTATGCTCCGTTTACACCAGGAACCCTAACACAATCGGAGCGTGATCCGTTTTGAAGGAGTCGGAGGCTCGCGCGCTGCGAGCGGACGCGACTCGCAACCGCGACCAACTCCTCAAAGCGGCGAGCCGCGTGTTCGTGTCTGCCGGCACCGAGCCGTCGATGCGCGCGATCGCACGCGAAGCCGGGGTCGGCATCGCCACGCTCTACCGGCATTTTCCCACCCGCGAGTCTCTAGTTGAGGCGGTCTACCGCGATCAGGTCGCGGGGCTCACCGCCGGCGCCCGCGAGCTCCTCGCCCAGCTTCCCCCGCCCGCGGCGCTGCGACGCTGGATGGACCTGTTCGGGGACTGGATCGCGACCAAGAACGGCATGCTCGGCACGCTGCTCGCGATGATCGAATCGGGCGAGATCGCCCATGCCCAGACCCAGACCGAGCTGCTCGCGGCCATCGACGACATCCTCAACGCCGGCCGCGCGACGGGCGAGCTCCGCGTCGACGTCACCGCCGAGGACATCGCCGCCAGCCTCATCGGCATCTTCACCGTGGCCCGCCCGCCCGAGCACGACGCCAGGGCAAGCCGCCTGCTGAACATTCTGATGGACGGCCTCCGACCTGCACCCTGAATCGCTCACCTACCGCGTTCCGGGTACGAGCGTGCGTGTCCGTCTCCCCCTCGTCCCCAGGCCGCTGGCTTGGGTAGCACCGGGGCGATGCCGGCAGACCCGCTTACTAGAGCAGCAGACCCATGACCATAGAGTCCCATAGCTCGCCGTTGGGCCGCCTGTACTGGGCAGTGCGCAGCCCTTCCTCGACGAAGCCGGACTTGCGGTATAGGCCGATGGCGGCTGTATTGTGCACGAACACCTCGAGGTAGAGCTTATGCAGGCTCTGCCGGCGCCCAGTCGATCGCCGCCTGGACGAGCGCCGAGCCGACACCGCGACCACGCCAGCCGCGGTCCACCAGCATCCCGACCTCGCCGAAGCCGTGCGGGCTGACCTCAACGTGAAGCAACCCGACGATCTGGCCGTCGGCCACCGCGACGATTGACCCGGCAGCGGTACAAGCGAACAGCGCACTGCGCTCCTCGACGCTAACCGGCGGTTCGGTGGCGATCCCGGTGCGCTCTGCGGCAACGGCGGCGAAAAGCTCCGCCATCGCCCGTGCAGAGTCCCGGCGAGCTGGCGGATCTTCACGAAGACCAGGGGCCGGGTGCGGGGCTTTCTGCCCGGCACGTCGGCAGATCCCGATCCGTTGCTCGTCATCACCGCGGACGGCGTGACAGAGTACGTCGACAGCAAGAAGCCGGTCGCGGTGGTCGGTGAGGCGACGAATACCAGGTGCTGTGACGCCTACAGACGTCGATCGCGACGCTGAGATGGGCCAATCTCGTCACCTTCGAGCTCTGCACGCGGCACTGGTTCACCGAGCTCTCTCCAGAACCGTCTGAGTCGCCGGGGCGATATCTCCTGCCACGGTGCCGCGCGGGAACCACGTGAACCAGAGGCGAGCAGCCGCTGCTGTCTGCGGCAGAACGCTTCAGTGAGTTCTTGGCGGTGAGGTTCTGCCCGCTTCGATGGATAGGGACACAGGCCAAACTGGCACTCGGCCGTGCAGTCGGAGCCCGCTGCGGACTCACCTGGCGTGCCTAGCGGCCGATTTGGCTTGAGCGGGGATCGGTCCTCGGCGATGCACGGCGGGAGGTAGCTCTTGTTGGTGCGCTGAAGTCTCAGGTCGCGGTCGCGGACGCGGCTCTCGCCTCGCTCGGCAAGGTTCAGCAGCAGGAGCACATCTGCCACGAGTTGTTGCGCGCGAGCATTGAGCGCGGTCCATCCTGTCGATGGCGGGATCCATAGGTTGTGCTTCCGCCGCCTTCCCGGCCTGGCTGGACTGGACCCGACGGTAGAAACGATCCCGCTTTCGTCGATCCAGATGTAACGCTCCGGCTGTCCAGTCTCAAGCGCACGGACGGCAAGCCGTCCCGCCTCTTCAACGAAGGGATGTTCCTTATGGCGTCCCCGTCGACGCAGGTCCTCCATCCCGCACCAATGTGCAACTAGCGCCTTGTAATCAGGATTTGATTCCCGGCCTAGTCGCTGGTCCGCGCCGTCGGGCAGGTGCCACAAGGTCATCGCGTGCAAAAGGGTCAGCCTCGTGAACCAGAAATCGCATTCAGCCAGCATTTCCTGTGTCTGCTCCGCAAGGTAAGCGCGGGCCTTCTCGGGGGCATGAGAGTGCTCCCGTCGACGATTGGCTGCGTACTTGAGCCCTTGCGCCAGCGCAATCTCGAAGGAAAAACCGAAGCGTTCCCGCCCAGTCCGCAGGTGCTGCTCGTGGACGAAATCGAGCCAGGATTGCAGCAAGTCGCGGGCGCAGGCCCGCCCCTTGTCGGAGGTGGCCGATCCCACGAGCAGGGGCACCAGCCATGCCCGCATGATCTTCTCCTGCGCTTCCTGCCTCTCCTTCTCATCCGCATCCTGTTGGCCTGGTCCTGCCCCTGTGCTGCCGGCCTCGCCTCCACTCTGCTGACCAGCCACGGCGTGGTCCTGGCGGTTCGTCTGAGCCGGCGCCCGCTGCCAGTCGGACGGGCCAGGGCCGAGTGTGTCGGCGAGTTGGGCCAGCGCATCGTCACCACCGGCACCGATCTCCTGCGCCGCAGCGAGCCGCACCGCATAGGACTGTTCGACGCAGCCGATCTTGAAGAGCTGGAGGTATGCGGGCTGAATGGGGTCACCCTCGCGGCTCCGTTCAGCGATGGCGCGTGCGGCCTCACCGAACCGGCGGATCAGGTTGAGCTTGGCGTGCTCGAGCGTCCGCGGATCCTGCTCCTTCGGCTTCTGCCAATTTTCGACGATCTCATCGGCAAGATCCTGATGCTCGGGAGCGGGGTCCACGCTGTCAATCTCGAGTGCCGTAGCGTACAGATCAAGGACCTTGGAATTACTGTGCTGAGACACTGCCCCTCGCAGCAAAGCGCGTAGATCGATATCCGGCGAGTTACTGCTGCTGGCCGGGGCGGCCTCAGGTCCGCGCGCCCGAGCCTCCTTTGCCACGGCCCTCGAGTGCAGCACGAGGGCAATGAGCAGTTCCCGGCCGGCGTTCCCCAGTGCTTCCTGGCAGAAATCGCCATCAGCCATGCCGTACGCGATGAGGCGCGACCCGAGGTAGCTCTGGAGCATACTGTGCGGGAAGCGCACGGCGTTCCCCTGGGCCTCCACGAGCTGGAGTTGCGTCCCCCATGTCGCGGCAAGCTTGACATCCAGGAGTTCATGCCCCAACTGGCAAATCCTGTTACTCGCCTCCTGGACCATCCGCAGAGGCGGCGGCTTACCCGCGCCGCGCGGCTTGCGTGGAGTGTTGAAGTCACCCGCCTTTACCTGTAGCAAGTCCTGTCGCAGGCCGATACACGCCAGCACGGATAGCTGCTCGATCGTCGCTACGCGGTCGTTGCAGTTCAGTGCCACTCCGGGCGAGAGGTGCCCGTTAACAAGCGCTTTCTCCCACGTCTGGAGCAAGCGCAGGCGCAACCCGGACCGGTCCACGCCGCGTGTGTCCAGTTGCCGCCGATCGTCGCGGCTGGCCCGAGGGTGCGTTAGCAGCCCCATGTGGTGGAGCTGGCGGGCGATCTGCAGGTACAAAGGTGCCTCAGTCACGTCTGCCGTCTCCACGATCCAGTCAATCCGAGACTCGTCGTCAACCGGGCCACCGCTCTGGATGTAATCGAGCGCTGCCTCCTCGCTGAGCGGCTCGAGTTCGACGAGCGCGGCTTCGGTTCCCCGGAGCGGATCATGTGGCCGGGATGCGATGATCAGGGGGAGCTTGTCCCTGTTGGCCTGATGGATCGCGAGCCGGATGACAGTGTCACGCTCGGCCCGCGCGTCCTTGCCGATCAGAGCCTCCTCCAGCCCGTCGGCCAGCACGACAATGCGGCTTTCCTTGAGCAACTGCCGCCAGACTTTTTCGCCCTCGGTGTCGGACAAGAGGCTGGACTGCTGGTCAGCGAGAAACTTCTTCCGCGCGAGCTCGCCGAAGTCGAGCTTGTCTTGGGCGTCGCGGAGCCGGATGGCGACCGGCACGGCGTGCTGTTTCGCCAGCAGTTGAGTCAGCCTGACCAGCAGTGCGGTCTTGCCCGTGCCGATCCCTCCCACGACAACGTGGGGACGGCGGGTGCTCGTGTCGCGCACGTCCGCGATCATTACTCGGCACAGCTCATCGCGGCCAACGACATCCCCGATGATGCTTCCGGCTGTTGGCACCATATCCTGTGGCCGGGCGCGCGCCATGGCCAGATATCGCCTCCGCAGGTACCACAGTCGGCCAAGCAGGAAGAAGGCGGTCACCAGGGCGAGCGTGAGTATCGGTACCAAGAAGCTGGTAATGGCGCCACAGGACAATGCCCGCTGATCACACCTGTTGTCGAACGCGTCAGGACGACGCGTAAGAACTGCGTAACCGGCCCAAGCCAGCAGGGCCAACAAGAGAAGCACGCCCCCGTACACAAAGATTCTCACGCTTCTCTTCAATGGGCTACTACCGCGCCAGTGGCGTTTCCTATCGACCCGGGCGGGCGGCCCCGGGCGGGTTCGTCTGCCGTTCCTTATCCTCGCTGCAGCCCGGTAAAGTCGTGAACGCAGGCGGCGGAGCCGCCGCCGAAAGCGGCCGCGCCCAGATCTCTGCGCTGTACCAGAAGTGAGGGATTCCGCGGAGTTCATGGCGCCTCCAACTGCGCTCGGTTCCCTGCCACGATGGGCGTCTGCGGGACACAGTTTCTCGGAAGCTGGTTCGTCGCGATAACTCGAAAGTCGTCCCTGGTACACACTCGTGCAACCGAGTGAAACTTGTCTGACCGCCTCAGCCGTCCTTGGCCTCACGGGTCTTACAGCCCGCAGCACGCCGCTTAATTGAGCGTAACAGAGAGTGAGCTGAGGTCAACGGTGCGCGCAATAGCGCAGACGCCAGAATTGGCCAGATTGCCCAAGGGTGCATTATGGCAGTCACGTACCGGCAGGTACGCATTCTGCCGAGCGCACGCATAAACTCTTCCGGCCGTACCGCTGCGCTGACGGCGATCAGCCAGTTTTGTACGCGCCGTTACAGGATATGACCAACCGCAACGCCCGCACGAACCGGTGGGTCGGCGCGCGGTTATGAAGGGATCTTCGTGCCGTGGCCGCCCTCAGCAGTCTCAGTTATGGCCTAATGGACGGTCAGCCGAACCGTATGTTTATACATCGCCGCGCTTACGGTAGGTGAACGTCCTCATCTGCCGCTTTGAGCGCGAGCGAGGGGCAGTCGGGCCTGTCGCATCACAATGTTGACAGCCGTTCGACAAGTAGCCGCCACCGGCGGTCCTGCTGAACCGATCCTCGAACCACAGCCAATCGTCGCTTTGCCGTGACCCCTCGAGGCGAACGGCGACGATGCACGTCGTCGCTTCATCGCATTTTCCAGCAAGCGTGATCAAGACCGCGCACTACTACCATGACGGCGTTCGCAGAGGTGCTCGGTCTGCTGTCTCGCATAATCTGCCTGACCGTCCGTGGCTGACCCGATGCCGACGGGTCGCACCACAGTGCCGCGAATAGCTGATAACGCCCGTGTCTGCTGCGGTGTGACTTGAGCCGATTGCTGCCTCATTGCGGCGGCCAAACGGGAGGCGGTGGCGGAAGCTTGCCCTCAGGCCGCTGGCGCCACGTTGACGTCGAGAGTGAGGGTTTCGGCGTCCGTGTCGTAGTCCCGGGGGTCGCCTTCAAGGGCGAACGCGATGGCAGACAGGGCATCACGCTCGGCGTCCTCACGGGTGGGGGTTCCGCCGCCGTTGATATGCAGGGCCGGCACACGGTAGTGCCAGTTGCCGGCTTCCTCGTCGAAGAACAGCTCGACACGCAGCACGCTAGTCACCAGACCCTCCTATAGCTTCCGCAGTTCAGCAAGGGTATAGCCGAACACGCGGTGCGACCCAGGCCGCCTGGCCTCGGTCCACCCGTCCCGCTTCAGTGCCGCTAGTATCCGTGCCGCCTTGGGCCATGAACAGCACGGTAGGGCACGGCTACGACAATACTGGTCGTTCCGGCCGCGTCAGCTCCAGGCTCCGCACGATTCACCGATGGCGCTAGGCGCCGCAATGTCAGGACCTGACGCTCTCCACCAAAACTGGCGTCAATCCCCTCTCGACAAGCCTGCTCGGCCTGCGGATCTTCGAAGCCACTAGCACGGACATTACCGACCTCGGCGAGGAGCACGGTCACCCGATGCTACGCGTACGCGGGAAGGGCGCCAAGATCGTCCTGGTCCCGCTGCCCGTCACGCCGACCTGCGCACCACGATGCGGTACGACCGAGCCCGCCAGAACCTGGACCGCCACCCGAACTACATCCTCGCCGCCTTCATGGCCTCCGGCACTTAACCCCACCATGCGTCTCCCACAGTGCCGGAGCCGAGGGAGACGCACTACACACTTTAGGCTTTAGATTAGCTTATCCTTCTCACCAATCTGCGCTTGCCGCGTACGAAGCGATACATAATGAGAAGCAGGACTACTAGAATAGATCCGCCGATAAAACAAACCCGGAAATACCACGTTGATCCGGGTACAGTAAGCGCAGCCAGAGCTATTAGCACTATAGCCAATATGGCGCCAATAATGGTCACTTCGGCCGTTTCCCGCCCCGGTCCGCCGCCTTTTCGGCTCCGATGACAATGAATGGCGGAATGGATGCCTCATCAGTCTGCCAGGCGGCCGGATCACACGGTCGGGGATAGTCGATCGTGGTCACCGTGAGGCCGGCCTGCTCGATGGAGTCCACATAGTCATCTTCAGTCCAGTAGGTGTCCTCTATGACGAACCGGCCGCCAGGAGCGGTCACGACACATGCAGTCGTCTCACCGCTCCGCAAGGACTCGGCGTGCGGATAGCTGAAGTTCCGGAACGTATGGCCGAACGCCATAGGGCTCAGTGACTCGAGGACGAACGGGGTGCCAGGGCGCAAGGTCCGGGGGATCTCCGCGCATGCGCGTTTCATCGCGCCAAGGGTCCGGATCTCGACAAAGACGCTCATGCTGACGGCGCCATCTACGGACGCGTCCGGCAACGGGATAGGGCCATCGATCCGCAAGAAGCTCACACCGCCCAGTTCCCGGGATAGCGCTTGGTCGATCATGTTCTGGTCGTGGTCGACCCCGTACACGCGCCGGGCGCCAAGATCCTTCAGGAACCCGGCACTGCGGCCGGTGCCGCAGCCGAAATCAAGGAAGGTCTTGCCTGCGATATCGCCGAGTATTCCTGCTACAGCATCGAAGCCGATCTGGTACGTCGTCCCTTCGATTCCCAGCGAGCCGTAAAGCTCCGCGGCTCCGTCCGTGTAGCTATACCGGCCAACTGCATCGTGCGCCATAGTCGCTGACCTCCTGGTATCCGGTCCAGTCGTTATGCGTACGGCTTATCCACGGCGGCTGAGGTACGCATCACAGAGTTCACGAAGCCTGCCCGCACCGAAGCAGTTATCGTGACCTGGACACACCATCTGTACTCCCTCGAGTGAGCGCAGCCGCGTGACCGTTGTTACGTAACTGTTGATGTCAGACCCGGGCAATTCATCAAACAGCCTACTGTCGTATACGGTGTCGCCCGAGAACAAGACACCTGCCTCGCGGTCCAGCAGGCAGATCCCGCCGGGAGAATGACCGGGCGTGTGCATGACCTCGAAGACCCTACTCCCCAGCGTGATTCTGCCTCCCTCTTGCACCAACCGGGTGGCGGCTGCTGGCGTAACCGTGAAATCCCGGGGATCAAATCCTTCGAATGGGATCGCATCGATCAGCACTTCTGGTAGGTGGTGATCGCCCTCCTCTACCTGCGATCGCCAGGATACGGGGAAATCCTGGCCAATGAGGCTGGCGAACTGACCGTTCCCAGCCAGGAATCCTTGCTCGCGCGGATGAACAAGTCTTTCCCTGAATTCGTGCATGCCCCCGACGTGATCATAGTGAGTATGAGTCGCGACCGCGATTACGCGCTTGGCGGCGTCTACCAGCCCGCCGAGCGCCCAGGCTAGCGGGGCAATTCCCGTACCTGTGTCCACGATTAGATCCGCCTCAGACCCGTGAACGTGATAGAAGTTCGCGCGGATTAGGGAGTTCACGTGCGGCTCGGTTACCTGCGTGATCCCATCAGCCACCTGCCGGACGGAAAACCAGGAGCCCGCCACCGGGAGATCACGCGCACGCACACCAAGTATTATCCAGGAAGGCTAGAGGATGCACGGCGACCGACTAGTGGTTGAACGCTGCTGCGCATTCGGCTGTGAGAATGACCCCTCCGCGGAAGGCATCGTCGCGGTTGCCGCGGTGAGCGATCTCGCGTTGTGTGCGAGTGTTCTATAAATAAGTACTGGCCTTCGCTTCGCTGAGCAGAACGACTCGCGCGTGCTCGACGCAAACGGCACCATGCTTCGCATCACCGTAGTCCCGGAAGTCAGCCAGGTCGGCTACACCGTCCCGGGGTGGAAGGTCACTGATATCGCGGCTACCGTCCGGGACCTGGCCGCTAGGGCATGATCTTCCTGCGCTATGTCGGAATGGACCAGCACGACGACGGTATCTGGACCGCTCCTGGCAGCGACAAGGTGGCCTAGTTCGCCGACCCCGGACGGCAATGTCTTGTCGCTCAGTTCCTCTAGGAAGCACTAACTGACGCACTCATCTGCCGCTGACCGGGTGAGGCACTGACTACGACGATCACCTCCTCGCCAGGCGTTCCGGCGACGCTGCGCCTCGGCGGGCGGGCTCTTACGCTCGGCGACTGCACGGTGGGGTACCAGTGACGTCGGCGGCTGACCCAGCCGCCCGGGTGTCCATCGCGGACACCCGGGCCCGCTATCGGTGCGGCCGGGCGTCTTATCCTCTTCTGTCCTGGACGGCTTGGCGGCACAATTGGGCGATGGATTCCGAACTGGGCAGCACAGGCGGGCAGCCGGATAGTTCGTTTCCGGCTCCCGACGCTGAGGCGCAAGTCGCGAGCCAGGTCATGCTGGCTGAGTACGCCGCATTGCGCACCGAGGTGGACCGGCGGGCGACTGTGCAGTGGAACGTGCTTGCGCTTCAGCTCACCTCGGCAGGGGTAATAGCGAGCCTGGCGTTCTCACATGCCTCAGATATCGCGCTGCTCTTGGTTATCCCTTTGTTGTCTTACATGCTGGGCAGCCGCTACATTCTTCATGACTTTCACCTAAAGCTTATCAGCAGGTATATCCGCGATTCGCTGTCGGCACGGCTCGGAGGCCACCTGGCATGGGAGAACTGGAAAATCAGTCAGATCACGCCTGATACGGGGCCACGAGGCTGGCTCACGCCGGCCGCCTGGAATCTGCTGCACCCGACACGGCTGGCATTCGAAGGGGTAGCGTGGCTTTCTCTGCTGACAGCCGCGCTGGCGGCCGCATATAGCTGGCGGGATAATGCTCCCGCCTGGGGGCTGATACTCGGGTTCGCTCTGCTATGGATCCTCGGCGCGCTGGGCGCTTATTTTCTGCACAGGTCGTTCAATCGTTCCGCGGGCACATAAGGCAACCGGAATGGAGACCCACAGGGACCGGCGTTCCCAGACGACGTACTCGTCTGCCGCATTCCGCGCGTTCGGTGGGGCTGATCGAGCCGCCGACGGGCAGTGCCACGGGGCGTGTTATGAATCACAGGCGGCCGGTGGCGTGCAGGAGAGCGCGCGAGAACCGGCTCAGCTGCAGGCCGGGTAGCTGGCCGGGTGTGAACCAGGCGAGCTCGCTGAGCTCGCCGTCACCGGGTGCCGGGGAACCGGTGATGATCCGGGCCTCATACATAGCGGTGACGTAGGCGGTGCGGTCGCCGTTGGGGTAGCTGACCTCGAAATCGGGCCCGCCGAGCACGTCCACCAGGCGGACCAGCTGGATGTCGGCGCCGATCTCTTCGCGGGCCTCCCTGACCGCCGCCGCGGCGGGCGACTCGCCCATGTCCACCGCGCCGCCGAGGACACCCCAGCCATCGTCATGGCCGGCATGGCGGACCAGCAGCACCCGGCCCGCCTCGTCGACGGGCAGCACTGACACCGACGGCAATAGCAGCAGCTCATGCCCGACAACGGCTCGCAACCTGGCTATATGCGCAGCGATACCCACCTGGGCAACCCTACGGCCTCCGACAACGACTGCGCCAAGGCGAGCGGCGAGTGGCCCGGACTGACGCTCTTGCGGCGCTGCCCTAGGGGTCAGCGCCGTGCGGCCAGGGGAAGTCCGACGGCCAGCCCCGCCAGGGCGGCGGCCAGGATGGCGATTCCCAGCTCGGTCAGGTGCGGGTGGTCGAGCGAGAGGCCCGCGACGGTCACCGCGAAGCTGATGATCGCCCACCACGCGAGCACGACCCGGATGGCCGCGCGTCCCGCCCGCCCGGCGAGCCGCGCCCCTAGCGCGCTGGCTGCCACCGTTACCAGGACCGTGACGATGAGCGTCACCGCATATCCGTGCGGGAACTCTACCGACGCGCCCGACCCGAGAATGCCGGTGGTAAGCAGAAACGAAACGGCAGGGGCGGCCAGCACCAGCAGTGTGGCGACAGTGACCCGGGCGAGCACGCCCGCCCGGGATACGCCGGTGGCCCGGGTCCGGGAATCCGCGCCCGTCATCGGGTTGTCCCTTCGTCAGGATCGCTCAGGCTGTCCCATTCCACGGTGCCTCAGGACGGACACGCGGGCAACGGGAGATCGCGGATCCGGATCCGCGATCATGAATGGGCTGCGGCGGGTCGGCGCGCGTTTATCCAGCGGGCCCCCGTTGCCACCGCCGGTATGGTCAGTGCGCCAGCGACTGGGCGAATTTATGCAGCGCCCTCGAGATGAACGTCCGCACATGCCGCGGACAGGATCCTCTACGGTTCTCGTGCCCTGTCTTAACGGATGAGCGTTTCCTTCGGGCGCACGACGCAGAACTCGTTCCCTTCGGGGTCTGCGAGGACAGTCCAGGACTCGGCGCCGGTCTGTCCGATGTCCACCCGGCGCGCCCCGAGCGTAAGAAGACGGTCAATCTCCTGATCGCGATCGGCGGCGCTGCTGGTGAGGTCAACATGTACGCGATTCTTGACTGTCTTGGGATCGGCGACCGGCATGAAGCACATGCCGACGGGCGCGTTCTCGTCGGTCCCGATGACGATCTCGTTCTCGCGCTCGCTTAGTACCTTCCAGCCAAGCGCCTGCGTCCAGAACCGGGCCAGGCCCGGCAGATCGTGAGCATCAATGACGATGTGGTGCAGTCGTACGGGCATGTCGCCAGTATGCGTCGCGCAGTGGACCCGCATTCCACCAACCCAGGGGTCCTCCGGTGTCACCGGACGCCCGAGGAGCCGCTTTAACTGTCAGAGGGCGTAGCCGAAGCGGTCGAAGCCGAAACCGCCGCGTTCCTCGACGGACAGGACATGGCGGGGGCAGTGGACCGGCGGGCGGCGCAGGTACTGCGTGAACCCTGGAGCGCCGAGGCTGATGGTGATGCCGTCCCCCTCAAGCGTCCAGTCGTAGTTGCCGCGTTCAGCTGGGTCGGACCGTCTGACCGCATCAAGGAACGGCTGGAAACCCCACCCGGTCCGGTCGATGCCGGTGATCAGGTCCCAGGCGGGGTCGAATACCAGGGTGGCCGGGCTAATCCAGAAGCTGAGCGTGGTGGCCGGCGGCTCGGGTGCGACCCACTGGAGGATGTAGTCGATGTCCAGCAGGAGCCGGCCGGACAGAGGACTTGGCGGGACATGGGGTCTGAGCCACGCTAAGCCGGGCTCAGGGTCGGCTAAGGCCCGTACCAGCAGGGGAAATAGGGATTTCCGCCAATGCGCCGGGCAGCGCCTTACGGCGAGACTCGGTGGTGACCGGCGAACAGATAGCCGGAAAACCGAGGAGGAACGATGAACCACCACGTGACGCAGGGGCTACGGGCCCCGCTGGCTCGAATCGGCCGCCGCGTCGCCGCTATCGTCGCCGAGTGCAACTACGCCCAGGCCCAGCTGGTCAGCGGGCGGAACACTCCAGCGCGTTTCTGACCCAGAGAAACTCAGAGAAACTAGCGCCCGCCGCCCGGCCGGCGGGCGTCGGTTTCCGCGAAGGTTCGCCAACCCTGGCCGCATGGCCGCGAAACTGGGCGGGTGGATGTCACAGAGCTCGACGCCGACCCGCTGCGACAGCTGTCCATGTGGCTGGACGCGGCCCGTGCGGCCAGCCAGCCGATGCCGGAAGCGATGACCATCGCCAGCGCAACCAGCGACGGCGTTCCGTCGGCCCGCCTGGTGGTGCTGCGCGGCCTGCGGCGCGGGCTGGTCTTCTTCACCGACTGCGAAAGCGACAAGGGTGCTGAACTGGCCGCGAACCCGCAGGCGGCTGCAGTGCTGCACTGGCTCGTACCGGCGCACCGCCAGGTACGCGTGGCCGGGCCGGCCGAACGGGTGAGCGAGGACGAAGCGGACGAGTACTGGAGCACGCGCGCCCGCGCCGTCCGTCTGGTCGCCGCCGCCTCGCGGCAAAGTCGCGGCGTCGGCGGCCGGACGGTCCTGGAAACGCAGGTCCGGGAACTCCAGCGGCGCTACCCCGACGGAGCCGATGTTCCCCGGCCACCGCGCTGGGGCGGCTTCCGGGTGCTGCCGTCCCGGGTCGAGTTCTGGCAGGAGTCGCCGGACGGTCTGCACGACCGGATCCGCTACCGCGCGGAAGGCAGCGGCTGGGTCATCGAGCGGCTTTCGCCGTAACTCGCCCGCCAGCTCTTCCCACGTCTTGCCGCTGCGCACGCTCCATGGCTGTTCGGCCACGATGTCCGACCCAGGTCGCGCCTGGTCATCACGGGTTTTGACCAAGACCCAGCGGTGCTCGCCGGTACGGGTCAACGCGAATCCCCCGGCGAGCTTGCTGCCGTGCAGGACGACGGACAGATGGCCGGGCTGATCACTGATGACCTCGGCGGCGCCCTCATCCCAGATGATCACCGCGCCGCTACCGCGCGCCTGCCCAGGGCGGACCCCCTCATAATCACCCGCGGACAGGGAATGGTCCTCCACCGGCACCGCCAGCCGCCGGACCTTGGGATCCAGCGACGGTCCCTTGGGAACCGCCCACGACCGAAGGACCCCGCCGATC
>Ga0335073_10009833_pt1 | contig 13423 bp, 11 predicted proteins | sample Lox_Sample_22_FD_207093 | JGI IMG/M metagenome (GOLD analysis project Ga0335073, IMG submission 207093) | Soil microbial communities from Loxahatchee National Wildlife Refuge, Florida, United States - Lox_Sample_2.2 | ecosystem: Environmental > Terrestrial > Soil > Wetlands | place: USA...
GTATGCTCAACGGCAAATTCCTGGTGCCTCGCGTCAACATAGAGATGATTCTTCACCAACGGGACCGTATAAGGGACCACCCAGGCCCTGAGCGCCTTGGCAACCGCATCCATCGCATTGATGCCCTGCATCGCCTGGCCGCCGTCCGCCCAGGCCACGAGCCCGATCACCTTGTCCGTGAGATACGGTTTTTCAAGCCGGGCCGTCAGCTCCAGCCAATCCAGGCAATTTTTCATCACTCCCGTCATGCCGCCATGATACAACGGCGTAAGCCAGATCTGTAGTTCCGATTGCAGGAAAAGATCGCACATCTCCCGGATCACTGCCGGAGGCTGAAGCTCATGTTGGTCAAAGAAGGGGATCTGTGCTTCCGAAACATGGAACTCCGTCACATCCAGATGGCGGGCAGCCAGCTGTTCATGCAGGTACGCCGTCAGCCGGCGCCCGGTCGTCTCCGGCTTGTAGTCGCTGCAGCCGTTAAAGATCAAAACATTCATGCCCTGAAGGTACGGAAATCCCTTTTCCCTAATGGTCCGCCATCGCCACCACCGGCTTTTTGCCCTTTCGCCGCGAAGTCAGCAGCAGGAACGGTATCCCGATCAGAAAAACCAGTCCCAGCAACAGGTAGGCATCCCCAAAACTCAACACATTCGACTGCCGGACAATCCCCGCCTCCAGCAATCCCAGCGCCCGCTGCCGGGCATCGGTCCACCCCGACCCCTTGGCCATGAAATATCCCGCATAACGGGCCAGCTGCTCTGCCACCTGCGGATCACCTGCCGGCAAATGCGAGACCAGGTCCGTACGATGCGTCGCATTGCGATGCGCCAGGTAAGTATTGACCGAAGCCACCCCGAACGATCCCCCGAGCTGCCGCATCATATTGTTCAGGGCCGTACCCTGCGGTATATCTTTGGGCTCCAGCGAAGACACTGCGAGGGTCGACAACGGCACCGTCACAATGGCCAGCCCTATGGCCCGATAGATCAGTGGAATATACATATTGGCAGCCGTTGCGTCCAGATCGAGCCGGGACATCTGCCACGCGAAAACCATGAACAGGCACATCCCGGTTGAGATCATCACCACCGGCGGCACACCCCGCTGCAACACCCGCGCCGAGATGATCAACCCGCCGATCGCCAGGATGGCGCCGGGCAATAACAACAGTCCGGTGGCGGTAGGCGTGAAATTCAGCAGCCGCTGCGCAAAGACCGGAGTAAGATAGACGGAACTGTACAAGCCTATGCCCGAGATAAAAGTCAGCAAGGCCGCTACACTTAGATTGCGGCTCCTCAGCACCCGCAGGTTGACAACCGGGTGCCCGGCTTTCAACTCCCACCAGACAAAACCGGAAAGACAAAACGCCGCCAACACCGTCAGCGTGACAATATATCCTGCCGCGAACCAGTCATCCGTCTGCCCCCGCTCGAGCACCGTCTGCAACGAGCCCACGCCGACCGCCAGCATCCCGATGCCCGTCCAGTCGATCCGGTCACCCACCGCCGGCCGAACCGGTGGCTCGCCCAGGAGCGAAGAACAGATCACTGCCACTACGATCCCGATCGGGACATTGATGTAAAAGATCCAGGGCCAGGAATAATTTTCCGTAATGAATCCGCCAAGAGTAGGTCCTATTGTCGGGCCGACAAAGATGCCGACCCCGAACAGCGCACTGGCCAGATTCTGCTTCTCTCTTGGGAAAAGTTCATATACGATGGCAGCGGAGACCGAAAGCAACGCCCCGCCGCCAAGGCCCTGAACAAATCGGAAAGCCACCAGTTCCCAGATACTTGTCGCCTGCCCGCAAAGGAAAGAAGCGGTCGTAAAGACGATCACCGACCCGATATAGTAATTCCGCCTGCCCAGCTTCGCAGACAGGAAACTGGTGATGGGGATGATGAATACGTTCGCGATCGCGTAAGCGGTGATCACCCACGAAGTGTCCTCCAACGTTGCACCCAGGTTTCCGCTCATATAGGAAAGCGCCACATTTACGATCGAAGTATCGATCAGTTCCATCACGGCCGCCGCGATCACCGTGATCATTAGTATCCTCCGTTTCATACCGGCTGCCTCATGGAATTGATAGCCTGAAATGCGCGGTGGGGCGATGAGCGATAAAGGTTGTCGGCGCTAAGCCGCCGTGCGATAGCTGGCCCGATCCCGGCACTCCCGCCGGTGATCAGGATCGTGTTGTTTGTCGTTTTCATGATTGTTCTTATTTTATACCGATCGGTATATTTTTGTGCAAAAAAAATTATAACCCCTCCACGATCTTCCGGGCGGTATCCAACACCTGCCGGTAATAACCTGCCTTATCCGTCGCCCGCCGGATCAGGATGGCTCCCTCGATCAATGCAATGAGCGTCAGCGCCGTCTGCTCCGCATTCACCGCCATCCCGAACTCCTTATCGACCTTCCCGGCCTCGATCACCTGCTCCACCTTTTTCTTCCACCCCTGCATGACCTCGGCCACCTTGGCTTTTAACCGGGGGTTCGTATCATCCACCTCCACCGTTGTGTTCATGATCGGACATCCCCCCTCCGGAACCGTCACCCGTTGCATGTGGTAATACACTTCGATCATCGCGAGCAGCTTTCCCCGCGCAGTCGACTGCGTGGCCATCGCCGCCGCCGTAGCCGTCAGCAGCAGCTGAATATTATGATCGAATGCCGCTGCCGCCACCTCGTCCTTATCCGCAAAATTTCCATAAATACTCCCTTTAGTCAACCCGGTCGCATCCGTCATATCCGAAAGCGAGGTGCCCGCGTACCCTTTCTTGTTAAAGATCGGCGCCGTCTTTTCGATGATGAACTGCCTCGTGCGTTCTGCTTTATTCATGGTGCGTTCTCCCAATCCGGCACAAAATTATACCAATCGGTATTATTAATCAAATTTTTCTTTCCTTCCCCCCAACCCCGCAAAACCATGTTGATCGAACAACCCTTCCAATTGGTCGAATTCTTTTCCGCAAACGCCTGTTACTCTTTAGTTTTATCGGACTGAATAACCCCTTACATGGAATACGATAACGACCGGCTTAGAAGACGTACTACAAGGGCCGAAACCGCCTGCTGGATATTGGTCGCTTTCCTTAGCCCGGTAACGGATTCTGTCGCTATCCTGCACCTGCACAGGATAGACTGGATCACAACCTTCGTGATCAGCGGGATCGTCTTCCCCCTCTACCTGTTATATGTTCATCTCATGGGAACACCCTTCATCGCCCGCGGCCGGAAAGTGCTTGCTGTCATTCTTTTTGGGCTTTTCCTGCTGGTGATCAGCGGGCTGATCCTGACCATGTATTCGATCGTGAGAAACCCCAACGTGCAGTCGACGTTCATGAACTACCTGGAGTTGAATACCTACACGTTCTATCGGGTAGTCGGCTGGGTTGCCGTAAATATGAGCCTGTCCCTGCTGGCCTTTAATATCGGCCGGTCCATCGAACAAAATGAAGAGCTCCGGTCTGCCCGAAAAGAGAGCAGCTTCTTTCAGCTTCGCTATCTCCGGGCCCAGTTGAACCCGCATTTCCTTTTCAATACCCTCAACAGCATCTATTCCCTGAGCTTGCAGAAGTCGGACCGGGCACCCGAGGTCGTCGTCCGCCTCGCGGATATCATGCGGTACCTGATCTATGAATGCGACGAAGATTCCATTCCCCTCCAAAAAGAGATCGATTTCATCCGCAACTATATCGAGATCGAGAAGATGCGCCACCAGGCCGATATCCGGCTGACCGTGGAAGGCCATACCGCCGGCGTCCGGATCGAACCCTTCCTCTTTATCTCCTTTATCGAGAACAGCTTCAAGCATGCGATGGATAACAGCTTTAACGAACCGTTCATTTACATCACGATCAAAGTAGCCAACGGTCAGCTGACCCTCAACGTCATCAACAGCACCCAGGCGGACCTCGAGATGCAGGCCAAACGTATCAACGGCAAAGGCATCGCCCATAGCCGCAGCCTGCTCGAACTGCTATACCCCAGGTCCTTTGACCTGGATATCATCCAGACCGAGAAGGACGAAAGCCGGACCAGCCAGCTTCGCCTCCGGAACGCACGGGAACGTTTGGAGACCCTTTACCCGGATTCTCATACTCTTGACGTAATTTTAAACAAGAACTCATTCACCGTTTCGCTCATCTTAAAAACCGCCAACGTTTGTTAAAATGTATCATCGTTGAAGACGAAGTCCTGGCCCAGGATGTCCTGAAAAGCCACCTTGCCCGTCTGGGCAGCCTGGAACTGGCCGGCGTCTACCGGAATGCCCTCGAAGCGGAAGCTGCCCTGGCTGCGACAGAGATCGATATTATGTTCCTCGACATCCGCCTGCCCGGAATGACCGGACTCCAATTCCTCGGCGGCCTGAGAGATTCCCCCCTTGTAGTATTGACAACCGCCTACCCGGAATACGCCCTGGAAAGCTACGAGTTCAATGTCATCGACTATCTCCTGAAACCGATCTCCTTCGAACGCTTCTCCCGCGCCGTGGGCAAGATCCTCGATAACCGCCTGTTCTCCGCAGCCGCACGGGAAGCCGACCTATTCTCCGACGACCACATCTTCATCCGCTCCAACAGCAAATTCTTTCGGGTGAATTTCTCGGAGATCCTCTATATCCAGGGCAGCCGGGACTATCTCAAGATCCATACCCCCGACTATTCGCTGATCACCCATCAGACCATGAACGACCTGGAAAAGTCCCTGCCCGCCCGGCAATTCATCCGCGTGCACAAGTCTTTTATCGTCGCCCTTCGCCATATCCGCACGATCTACGGCAATACCATCGAATTGGACAAAGCAACCATTCCGATCGGAGTTAGTTATAAGGATTCGGTCATGAACCTGATCGGCCGGAAGTCCTGATCGGCCGGAAGTCCTGATCGGCCGGAAGTCCTGATCGGCCCGAAGTCCTGAGATTATTTCCCTATTTTTGTCGCTTGAAATAATCACCATGCGAAGTCCGCTATCGTATCTTACCCTTCTACTGCTTATCCTTGCCTATGCCTCCTGTACCAAGTCTCAACCGGGCAGCAGCACCACCGCGGAGAACGACACGGCCAGCATCATCGGCACCTGGACCTGGGCCTATCAATCCAAAGCGCTCTGGGATCTTACCCCCGGTGACACCACCGCATCAGGGCAGCCTGTTCAAACCTCCTATACTCCCGCCAACACCGGCATCAGCAGGACCCTCATTTTCGATACGACCGGTTCCTTCACATTCATCCATAACGATTCCATCTTCGAGGATTCCGTCAACTACGAACCGAACTACCTCCAGGTCGCCGAACCCATTCTGCTCCTCCCCAATCCCTCGACCGAGACCGATACCGGTTATTATGCGGTAGGCTACGGGATCGTAGGTTGCTCTTTCGCGGACACGACGACCCTTACGATGCAGAATGTCCCCTATCAGGCCATCCTTACCGCCGATACGCTTCTCGTCCACGGAGACCCCTGTCTGACCCGGGTAATAGATATTTATGTCCGAAAGAATTGAGCATCAGCTTTAGCGGCTTCGCCGGCCGGCGCGGGCTCCACGGGGCTAACTTCTGTGATCCTGGCGGATCGCGACGGTCCTTCCAGGGCCGTCAAACGAAAAAACCCCCAATGATTAGTCGAGGGCTTTTCAATGAGAACTGAATTTTAATTGCTTCCTCCATCAGGGCGGAAAGCAGCTTTTACATAGATATTGGAACCGGTTGGTTCATTCATCGGAATTGGATAGGTCAAAAATAAGGAAGCCCAAAATGTTAAAAAAGAGCAAACTCCCTCTATTTTTATCGTAAACCCCCACCCCCTCAATCGTATTTCTACGATTCTAATTGCCTTCTAATGCCATTCTAATAGCGTTTTATCCTTTCTACCGTTACTTTCCCGACAAAATTCATCCACCTTGAAAAAGTATGGCTTCCTCCTGTCCGGACTATTGGTCAGCCAGCTCGCGCTCGCCCAGACCCAGGTGCCCGACACGACCTTGTCATCCGACAAGAACATCCGCAACAAAGTCCTCAGTGACATCCAGGACAATCTCGACAAAAAAACCAAAAGCATCGATCAAACCCTCTCCCGGCTCGACAACAAAGTCGATTCCCTCGACCTCGCCATCGCCGCCACCCGGGATGCCCGCGAGAAAGCGGACAAGCTGCTGCTCCGCGTGCAGGCGCTGGAAGAAAAACAACAGGCCATCGAGGAAAATGAGCTGAATGTCTATCAGGCTAACTATCAGTCCGCCATCATCAACCTCGTCTCCATGGACAAGGAGATCCAGCCGCTCTTGCTTTTCAACTCCGCCAAGAGCTTTTTTTCTACCCTCAATGAGACGGCCAACCCCATGAACTATCCCGGATACCAGGAGTGGTATAAGCAATTCTATGCCTATATCGAAAAGGAAAAAGACAAGGACCCGGCCCTTAACGTGCTGCATGACATGGTCCAGATCACCGGCAACATCGCCGGCGGAACCCCGATCGCCGGCCCGGTCTGCCAGGCCCTGTTCCTCGGCATCGATAACTATATCACCTCCCTGGGCTCCAAAAAGAAAGAACTCCGGGACCAAAGTCAGAAAATGTTCCTGCTCACGGCCAAGCTGAGCCAGTTCGGCTATGACAAAGACCTGATCGAACAACAATGGGAGATCGTTACCAACGACCTGGACAAACTCCAGATCCATTATGACACCATCCTGAACCAGAACCTCGCTCTTCTGAAGGTCCCGCGCGAAGAATACGTCCACCAGTTTACCAAAGAGACCGACGCGGACCAGCGCTACCAATTCCTGACGGAATTACGGAAAAGGGCCTCCGCACTGGTGACGGATCGCCGCTCGGCGGATGTCAAAAACTGGAAGCAGCCGATCTACTACGAGCTGATGGACGTCCAATCCCTCAAACTCCGCTTCGGCGAGCTGACCTTCGATATCCGCGGTATCATGAGCCGTTATAGCGAACTGGTCGCTAAATATAAGAACGACCCGGAGATCGGCCTTAAAGTCCAGGCCCTCGGCGTGAAACTCGACGCCATGAGCGATACCTTCGACAGCGCCTTCGATCCCACCGAATACATCAATTCGGCCACGCGGATGTACCTGGTGAATTAGTCGGCGGCCGCGCGGCCCTTCCCTGCGGGTCCCCGGCGTCCCTGGCATCCCCGCGCAGGTCATTCAGCCCTCAAAGTCCGGACCGGATTGGCCACGGCAGCCTTCCATGCCCGATAGCCGACGGACAATAACGCGATCAGCAGGGAGAGGCCGATGGCTTCTGCGAAGAGCAGCGGCCCGGGGTGAATGTGAAACGCATAATTCTGCAGCCAGCGGTGCATGAAAATCCCGGCAACCGGCGCGGCGATCAAAAAAGATAACAAAATGAGCAGGGTAAATTCGCGGGAGAACAAATAAACGATGTTTGCTACCGTTGCGCCGAGGGTCTTCCGGATGCCTACCTCCCTTGCCCGGGTGGCTGCCATAAAGGAAACTAGGCTGTAAAGCCCCAGGCAGGAAAGGAAGATGGCCAGGCCCGCAAATAATTTGAAGAGCATCGACAGCTGATCTTCCTGCTGATAATATTTCGCGATGCTGTCATCCAGGAACTGGTATTCATAAACATCGTCCGGAAAGGCCGACTTCCAAACCTTTTCAATGGCGGGCAAAGCTTTTCCGATCAGCGAAGGCGTCAGTTTCAGATTGACCGTCTGATATTGCTGCTTCCAGCCTTCCATCAGCATCGGCCTGATCGTGTCGTTCAACGGAGCGATATTGAAGTCCCTGACGACTCCCGATATCGTACTCGTATCACCGGTGCCGCCGACAATTATTTTTTGCCCAAGCGCATCCGCCGGCCGGCGAATACCCAACTTCTTCAAAAATGCTTCGTTTACAACCATGGTGTACGGCCCGGGAATAAGGTCTCCGGCCAGCAACTGGAAATGATAAAGCCTTGGGTAAACGGAATCCGCCCATTTCAGATTGACCCCGAAATTCGGCTGTTCGACGCCTTTGTACGTAATATTGGTATTCCAATCGCTATTCAGATCTATCGGCGGGGCATAGCTGAAGCTAACCTGCTCTACCCCGGGCTGCGCCTTGAATTGCTGACGAAGAAAATCGATCTGCCGGGTATCGGGGATATGGGTAATGAGGATCGCCTCCTTGTCAAAGCCCATCGGCGCCGTTCGGAAATAAGCAACCTGCCCGACGATGATCAACATGCCGATGATCAGCGCCTGTGCTATCGTGAATTGCAGCACCACGAGCACCCGGCGCAAGAGATGGGAACCGGTACCCCGCGGCGCGGAATTGCTTTTGAACGCCGCTACCGGATCAAAACCGGAAAGGACAAGCGAAGGATAGAATCCAGCCAGGAAGGTGGTCCCGGCGACGACCACAAGCAGCGCCACGCCCACTGCCGGATCGAATACAAACCGCCAGCCGGGCGTCATCCCAAGCATCCGGTCGAAGAACGGCAGCGCCTGACCGCAAATCGTACAGGCTATCGCGACTGCAACCAACACCAACAATCCCGTCTCAGCCATGAATTGCCACAACAATTGACGCCGGGTACCCCCCAGTACCTTCCGTACGCCAACCTCCCGGGAACGGTAAACCGCCCTCGCAGTAGATAGATTGACAAAGTTAACGCAGGCAATCAGGAGAACGAACAGCCCGATCAAGCCGAGAGCGCCGATCAGCGCCCGGCTAAACGGGTGATTGTTGAAGGTATTGAACCGCGTGTCGAAGTGCATTTCTTTTAGCGGCAGGAGCATCATGCCTTCATTACGGTGGCCTTCCGGCTTATAGCGTTTCACCATATCCGCAAGATACCCGTCGACCGTGGTCGCAGAAAGCTTGTCCGGTAGCGTCACAAAACAGTAATGCTGCGCAAAAACCGCGGCCCAGTTATGGAGCGCATCGTTTGCGCCGGTACCGGGCAGCGTGGCATAAGAGACGACCGCTTTCAGGGGAAAATCCGTATTGGCCGGGGCATCGTCGAGTACGCCCGTAACCCTCAACGTGAGGCGGTTGTAGAGCTTCAGGTAGCGGCCGACCGCAGAAGGCCAGGAACCAAAATATCTCACGGCCAGTGACTTCGTGAGCAGCACCGTGTTGGGTTCATTTAGTGCCGTCCGCTTGTCGCCGGCGAGCCAGCGAAAATCAAACATCCTGAAAAACTGCGGCTCGGCAAATACGACCCCGGATTCCTCCCGGAACTTTTTTTCGGCATACCCTCCGGAACTGTCGCCTTCGACAGTGAACACCCCGTCACCACCCAGGCTCACAATAGAAGCGACATTTTTCAGTTGCGGATAATCGCGCCGTAATGCCTGGGCCGTCGGAAAGGGCACCCCGGATTCATAATCGATGCCTGCCTCCGTTTTGAAAACAGACACGACCCGGTAAATATGATCCCGCTGCGAATGAAAGTCGTCGAAGCTCAACTCGAACCGGACAATAAAAAAGATCAGCAGGAACACGGCGATCCCGACTGTCAGGCCCAAAATATGAACGATCGTCAGCTGTTTTTGGCGAACGGCTTGTCGTAACGCGATTCGCAGAAAGCCTCGGCGCATATGCGGTGACTGGTTTTTGAAAACCATCGTGCCAAATACGATACCAATAACTCAATTGTATGGTTCCCAACAATTTACCCCCTCGGCCAGCCCGGCCTTGTCCGGTTTCGATACATCCGGTGTACGAAAAAGCCCCGGCTTCTCCAAGCCGGGGCTAAACTAAACCCCTGGATACGGATCAATCACCACACCAAACCCTAGAATAGATTTCGACAAAAAATTGCTGCGCAAATTAATTTTTTGTCTCAACATAATCAATGTCTGCACTTTCCTCCCATTCGGTCGTCAAGTGCGAACTGGGCTACGCCCAGTTCCTACTTATGCTCCAACAGCTTGAAGAATTGATCGAGCTGCGGCAAGATCACGATCCGTGTCCGGCGATTCAGCTGCCGCCCTTCCGCCGTACTGTTGTCTGCCACCGGCACATACTCCCCGCGACCGGCCGCCGCCATCTTCGCCGGCTCCATCCCATATTTGTGCTGCAAAATGCGGATCACCGCCGTCGCCCGCTTTACGCTGAGATCCCAGTTGTCCAACAGGTCCCCATGCCGGTAAGGCACATTATCCGTATGGCCCTCTACCATGAATTCGATATTCGGCTGCGCTTTCAAAACCGCCGCCACCTTCCCCAAAACCTCCTGCGCCTGCTTCGTCACATTGTACTTCCCGGTATTGAACAACAGCTTGTCCGAAATATCGATATACACCACATCCTTATCGACCTTGATGTTGATGTCCTTGTCATTCAGATCGCCGATCGCCCCCTTCAGGTTCTGCACCAGCGCCATATTCAAAGAATCCTTGTGCGCCAGCGCCTGCTGCAGGCTCTGGATATACGCATCCTTGGCGCCCAGATTCGCCAGCGATTGCCGGATGCTCTGCGCCTGATCGGAGGAAATGACCGACATATCCTCCAGCTGCTTCAATGCCTGGGTATTGTTGTCCTTCAGGAACGCAATCTGCTTGTTCAACTCCGCTACCTGTGCGTCACAATCGGATTTGGCGCGGGTGAGATCGGCAGTCTTTCCGTTGCAATTCTTGAGATCATTCTGCAGATCCCCATAGGATTTGTTAAGACTGTCGTACTTCGATTGCAAGGCTTTGAATTTTTTGCTGCTCACACAGGAAAATAGCATAATCGGTAGAAGACCGAGCAATGCTATGTTTTTAATACGCATACAATTTGATTTAAATGTTTAGAGAAGATAGGGCTAAGATGAAGCAGCCGGATTAGCAAAGACTTAAACTCGGATTAGAATTAGATTAGAATCGGGCTTCTGCTGCCCGGGAATGGAACGTCTGCTACCCGGGAATCGGGCGTCCCTCACCGACGGCCGGGCGTCCTACCCGCTAATCGGGCGTAAACTCCCCGCCGTTGGCAGCCGGACGGAGAAGAGCGACCCCTTCCCAACCGCCGAATCGACATTGATCCATCCTTTGTGCAGCTGGATGATCCGCCGTGCCAGCGACAGCCCGAGCCCAAAACCAGGTATGGTATGCCCTTCCTCCGTCCTGTAAAACGGCTGAAAGATCTTCTCCCATTCCCCCTCGGGAATACCCCGCCCATGATCCTCTATGCTGATGCGGATCTCCTTGCTCTGAACCCTCAGCCGGACCGTCGCAAGATGATCCTCGCTGTACTTGCAGGCATTGGAGACGATATTCTTGATCGCCGTAAATAACAGTTCCTCATTCCCGAACACCAACAATGCCTCCTCCGCCTCCGGCAGCCGGTCAAAGTCCAGCATCACCGAATACAAAGGATTGGTCTTGGAGATCTCCCCCGGGAGCCTCAGGAGGATCTCATCCACCCGGACAAGATCGATCTCCAGCCCCGCAGCCGTACCCGAAGCCCGGGCAAACTCCAGCAGGGTCTGCGTGAGCTTGGTCAGCTGCTGTACATCCTGGTACACCGACTGGATGACCTTCCGGTATTCCTCGACACTCCGCACGCGCTGTAAGGCCACCTCCAGCTGACTGGAGACAGATGTGAGCGGCGTCGACAACTCATGCGACGCATTGGCAATGAACCGCCCCTGGATCTCGAAGCTCTCCTGCAACCGGTTCAATAATCGATTGAGCGTATCCGATAAATACCGCCACTCATCCTTGTTGACCCTTCCTGCCGACCGGATCCGGCGTGCCAGGTTGCGCGCAGAGATCTCGTTGACCTCATCCGATATCCGTCGCAGCGGCCGCAGCAGACTGATCGAAAAGAGATATCCCCCGATCACCGAGATCAGGATGCCACCAATGAAACTCAACGTCAGCACCAGCCTCAAATGCTGCATCTTCTCATTCCCCGACTCGTCATAAGCAGCGGCAATGATCACAAAACAGGAATTTTCATCGAGATAATAGAACGCGATCGCATCCTTGGAACCCTCCCGGAAATAAACGGGCGACTTATCGGTCCGGGCCTGGTCGATGACCGCCTTATTCGTCCGGATCGTATCCGCTGGTTTGTCACTGTACCAGTAGATCCGCGCGTCCGCCGCATCATACGCCTCCACCACCTTATCCCGCATGCTGACGACCGAAGTGGAAGAATCGATCTTCCGGATCAGCGCCTGATCGAACACCCCGGCCCGGCTTAGCAGCCGCCCCGTCGTAATCGCCCGGTTGGCCAGCCGCGTCTGAATGTCCTTGATCCGGTTCGTATATGAGAAATAATAGACTGACGCGCATACCAGCGTGAGAATGGCCCATACCAGCAACGTGAACAATAACGTTATGCGGATTTTAACCGGCATCAGCCCGCTAGGTTTTTAAAATATATCCCATCCCGACATGCGTCTGGATCAGCTTCACATCGAAATCCTTATCCACTTTATTCCGGACATAGCTGATATAGACATCGATCACATTGGTGTTCGTATTGAAATCGACGTCCCAGACATTGATGGCGAGATCGGCCCTCGATACAACCCGGTTCTTGTTGCGCATCAGATATTCCAGCAGTTGAAATTCTTTTGCAGTCAGCTTGATCTTCTTCCCTGACCGATGCACCTCCTTATTATCCAGGTTCATCTCCAGGTCGCCGGCCCGGAGCAGATTGCCCACCGGCACCTCTTGTCCCGGCGTCCGCTTCAAGAGCGCCCGTATCTTCAACAACAGTTCCCGGAACTCGAACGGCTTGACCAGGTAATCATCCGCTCCGGCATCATAACCTTCCACCTTGTCATCCAACGAACTCATACTGGTCAGCATGATCACCAGCATGTTCATATTGCGGTACCGGATGGCTTTGCAAAGATCATAGCCATTCATTCCCGGTAAATTGATATCCAGGATCACCAGGTCAAAGCTACGCGAAGTTAACAATTGATAGCCGATCTTCCCATCATACGCCACCTCGACATAAAAGCCGTTTTCCATCAGCCCCATCTTGAGCGTGTCGGCTATTTTCTTCTCATCTTCAACAATCAATATCTTTCGTTCGTCCGCCATTCTGACGCAATATTACACAACTCCCCAGGAATTACGCCTGCTCTAATCCAATTCTAATGCCCCTCTAATCACGGGTTAATCCTTCAATTCTACTTTGGATGGAAATAAAGTCATGGCAGCAACATTCGATAAAATATTGATCCCTGTAGATTTCTCGCTGAATACGGAAATAGCGGTTAAGAAGGCGGTGGAACTGGTGGGATCGGATGAGACCGTCATCCATCTGCTGCATATCGTGCCTCCTGCAAAAAAAACGAAGAACCAATTCAAGATGTGGGTAGCAGAAAGAGACCTGCACCAATGGAAATATACCCTCCAGCAATCCGGCCCTCATATCAGGGTGAAGGTCCATATCCTCCGGGGGAACTCGGTCCGGCAAACCATTATCGATTGCGCC
>Ga0335073_10009834_pt1 | contig 13422 bp, 9 predicted proteins | sample Lox_Sample_22_FD_207093 | JGI IMG/M metagenome (GOLD analysis project Ga0335073, IMG submission 207093) | Soil microbial communities from Loxahatchee National Wildlife Refuge, Florida, United States - Lox_Sample_2.2 | ecosystem: Environmental > Terrestrial > Soil > Wetlands | place: USA: Florida...
GGAGGACTCCCCGGCGTGGATGGTCCCAGCGCACAAGCGCCTCGTATCCCACGAGTCGTCCGGTGACGAGCTCGCGGTAGGGCTGGAACAGGACACGCAACTGACCCGTTCGCAGAGCGCGTCGCAATTCGACCTCGATCTGGTGGCGCCGCGTGACCTCCTCCCCAAGGAGATGTGTGAACGTCTCGGCGCGTCCTCCGCCGCGCGCCTTGGCGCGGTACATGGCGGCGTCAGCGCTCCGCAACAGTTGCTGCACATCCGTTCCGTCCTGAGGGGAGATGGCGACGCCGATGCTCGCGTTGACGGTCAGCTCGTGCTCGCCTATCAACTCCGGGCCACTTAACGCCGAGAGACATTTGTCGGTCACGAGGTAGACGTCGCGACGGTCCGCCATCTCGGGCAGGAGAATCGCGAACTCGTCACCTCCGAGGCGCGCGAGGGTATCTTCGGCCCTCAGGCAGCTCCGAAGGCGCCGCGCGACCGCCACGAGCACCTGATCTCCGATCTCGTGCCCGAGACTGTCGTTGATGATCTTGAACCGATCGAGGTCCAGGAACAGAACTGCCATCGGCGTCTTGCGCCGCGTGGCCATGACCAGGGCCCGCTCTAGCCGGTCGTGAAACAACGCCCTGTTGGGCAACCCGGTGAGCCGGTCGGTATACGCGAGCCGACGCAGCTCCCGCTCGAGCTCGCGACGCTCGGTGATATCCCGGAATACGAGCACGCGACCGGCGGTGGCGCCTCGGGCGTCCTCCAACGGGGTCACCGCGAGCTCCATGGCGCGCTCGTGCTCGGGGCGTCTGAATTGCACGTCGTACACCCCTGGGTCGGGGTAGCCAATCGGGTCGGCGAGGTCGGACAGCAGGGCCGCAACCCGGCGGCCGAGCAACTCCCCGACCCGCCGGCCCAGCAACTGAACCGCCGCGGGATTGAGATCGACCACGTGACCGTGTGCGTCGGCGACGAGCACCGCGTCCCGCATCGTCTCGACCACGTGGGTGCGGGCGACCGGACGCAGATCGAGGAGCCGGTATCGCAGGACTCCCAGCACCAACACCCAGGCCGCTAGCGACGTGGCCAACGGGCTGGGGTCGAGGTGCTGGAAGGGCGGTGCGTTGAAGTCCGCCATCGCGTTGCCGATCAACGGCAGGCAGATCGCGACCAGCAGCGTGATGCTCTGCCGCCAATAGAGCCGTGACACGCGCATGGCGGTGATGAGCAGGATCGCGGCGGCGGTCAGTACCAGGGCGTTGCTGTAGATGACATGCGGCCAATAGAGAACGCCGGCGTTGACGGTCGGAATCGGCTGCGGTGGCCCCGGCGGATATGAGCGAATGAGGTGCCGTGTTCCTGGAATGGCGAGCAGGACGAGCACGGCCAGGGGCTCGATCGTCAGAGCGCCGAGAAACCACCGTTTAGGCCTCTCGATGCGCCCGGTGTATTGCAGCGCGAACACGAGCCAGGCAGCCGGGAGCGTCGTGACCCCCACGTACTTCAAAGCTCCCCAAAGCTCGCGCTCGCTCGTCGTCGGCGCCGCCAGTTCCAGCGCGTAAGCAAACGACCAGACCGCCGTCGCCAGCATCGCGACGCACAGGCTGTTCCGGCCCGGGTTGCCACGCCGCCGCCATACGCCGATTGCCGCCGCGACGTCTGCAGCACCGCTCGCGATGAGAACGACGGCGTAGAAGGAGAGGTGATAGCCCGCTGCTCGCATGGATCAGGACCCGCCCACCCCGCTCACGGCTCGGCGCAGTTCCGCCAGATGGCGCGGCGACGGATAAGACGCCTCTCGTTGCACGAGGTTTGTGGTCGCTCCCAGCCCCAAGTCGGCGGCGAAGCTCAATACCGAACAGGCATCACTCTAGGACAACTCAGCGCGCCCCGCAGCTCGGCTCATGTACCGCGTTCGGGACCGAGTTGCTCGATCGCGGCGCGAGCGATGTCCTGGTGTTCGACGAGGTCGGCGCGGCGAACACGCCCTCAACCCGGCATGGAGCCCGGTGAGCGCGCGCAGCACTGGGCCGAAGAACGCGCTGACAAGCTGATCGCGCGTGCTGCGGCTACCGAGACGCCCGCCGCGTCGCTTCGCGCTGCGGGCCGCAGAATGAGCAAAGAGATCCCCACCCAGCTTTGCGTGAGGGGCCAGGTCGGCCGTCTGCCGCCGCGACCGCGCGCTCGAAGAACGCATCGGCGAGCGCGTCCAAGTGCAGCGTCCCGGCGGCGATGTCGCCGGAGACGACCCAGGCGGGGCCCGGGAGCGCCCAGACCTGGTTGCGTAGGCTCTCGAACACTCCGAGGGCAACCGTCGGTGCGATCTCGTCGACCATCAGGCACGCGGGACGCTTGAGTGCGCGCAAGTCCTCGATCCAGCGACCGCGGGAGCGGGCCGGCTCGGCGAGCCGCTGCACCCCGGCCCCGAGCACGCCTACCAGCTGGGACGGGTTACTCGCCAGCCGGAATCCATAATCTTGCTATTGCACCTCACTGGACTACTTACAGACCTCGGTAGTTCGCTGCGCGCCCCCGACCGATTACGCCGGATGTCTCAGCGCGGCCCGGCTCGTACTCTCGAGTCGACCTCACGAGATCGGAGCGTTATGAGTGAGATTACGCTCGAGGCTTTGGCCTCGATGATTGATGCATCGATCGGTGGGACGCCGGCAGCGACGGCCGGTGAACTGCAGGGATTCTTCGACTCATTGGGACCATACCGTTACGCCGCGATCATGGTCGAACCATCTCAGGTGGGCTTTGCTCGCCCCATCCTCACCCGGCTAGGTCAGGAGCTTGTGACCGTGATTTCCTACCCGCTGGGCGCAATGAGGACCGAGACGAAGGTCGTGCAGGCTGAGCAGGCACTCACCGACGGCGCCGATGAACTCGATGTGGCAATGGATATCTCGGCTTTCCGGTCCGGTGACTACGGCCAGGTGGTGGACGACCTGAGGGCGATACGCCGCATAACCGACGGACGCGTAGTCAAAGCCATCTACTACTCGGCTCTGCTCAACGACCAAGAGTCGCTGCGCGCAGCCGAGCTCGCGCTCGAGGCGGGCATCGATTACCTGAAAACCAATCCCGGCTATGGAAACGTAACGACACCCCATCACGTCGCGCTCATCAAGCAGACTTTTGGCAGCCAAGTCAAAGTGATGGCCTCGGGTGGCGTCCGGACGCACGCCGATGCCTTGGCGATGATCGCGGCCGGTGCTGACCGGATCGCTACCAGCACTCATGAAGCGGTGCTCGGCCTCGCCTGACACCTTGGGGAACGAACCGAGATGATTACAACAAGAGCTCAACTGGCGTCGTATCTCGACCAAACCAACCTGACCCTTGGAGCCACCTGTGGCGAGCTCGAGACCTTCCTGGAGGTCGCGGTGGACACCGGCTTTCGTGCTGTCTGCGTTTTACCGAACATGACTTCCCTTGCTCGGCGGATCACTGCCGGCACCGCGACCCGGCTCGCGACGGTGGTCAGTTTCCCTCTCGGTAGCGACGTCCCGGCAGTGAAAGTAGCCGAGACACGTCACCTGCTTGACCTCGGAACCGATGAGATCGACGTCGTGATCGACATCGCTCACGCCCGGATGGGACACGAAGACGCGATCAGCGCGGAAGTGTCGGCAGTGCGATCGCTCCTCGTGGAAGAGCAGCTGCTGAAGGTGATCATCGAGATGCCGCTGCTCACCAACGAGCAGGCGGTGGCCGCGGCTCGGGCGGCCGAGCGCGGCGGCGCACACATCGTGAAGACCTCGACCGGCTTCAAGGGCCTCAAGTTGAGGGGCACCACCCCCGAGGACGTCCGGCTACTGCGGAGCGTCCTGCGCCCGGAGACCGGGATCAAAGCCGCCGGCGGCATCCGGACGACCGAGCAGGCGCTGGCGCTGATCGAGGAAGGCGCGACCAGGATCGGCACGAGCAGCGGTCTCGCCATTCTGGAGGGATTTCTTGAGCGAGGACCCGGTGATCACGCCCTCCCCGCCTCGCCACACCCCGTCGCCGCCTAGGTCCCACGTTGGTGGCGGCGGACAGTTCTAAGGAGATCGACAAGATGAGACCCGAATACATCATCGGTATCGATAGTGGAACGTCGGTCGTCAAGGCTGCCGTATTCGATCTCAGAGGAAACGAGATCGCGGTCGCCAGCCGCAAAACGCCGGTGATCGAGGCCGAGCCTGGTTGGTCCGAGTTCGACATGGACACTGACTGGCACGAGACCTCACTTGCAATTGCCGAGGTGCTGGCAAAGGCGAGCATCGCCGCCGACCAGGTCGCCGCCGTCGGAGTCAGCGGCAAAGGCATCGGCGTTTGCTTCCTTGACCGCGACCTGCGACCGGTGCGGCTGGGCGTGCTCTGGAACGACGCCCGCGCCGTCCCGATCATGGAGCAGTGGATCGCCAGCGGCAAGATGGACGAACTCTTCGACATCACCGGCAACTGGCTAGGACCGGGCGACATGGGTCTCGTGATCCCATGGCTGATGGAGCACGAGCCCGAAAACCTCGCGCGCACCCACACGATCTGCCTGCCGACGGGCTGGCTGGCGTACAAGCTGACCGGCGTCTTGCAGTTCAACCGCGCCGATGCCTACAGCCAGCTCGACATCCTCAAGAGTGAATACTCCGATCGGGTGATGGCGATCGAGGGAATCCTCGACCATCGGAGCATCTTTCCCGAGTTCGGAAATCCATGGGACATCGTCGGCAGCGTGACATCGCAAGCCGCCACCGAAACGGGGCTAAGGGCCGGTACGCCGGTCGTCCGCCTCGGATTCGATGTCGTGGCCTGCGCGGCCGGCGTGGGAGCGATCCACGAGGGCCAGGCGAACATCATCCTGGGAACAGCCGGAGTGATGGAGCTGGTGCTCTCGCGGCCGCTGTTCGAGCCGCGCCAGCTCGGAGTGCAATACATCCACTCTGTGCCTAACACCTGGCTGAAGCTGATCGCACCGATGTCCGCCACTCCCCACGTTGACTGGTTCGTCCGTGAGCTGGCGGCCGCCGACCAGGCGCGCGCGGCGAGCGAGAGCCGTGGCCTGTTCACGATCTTCGACGAAGAGATCGCGAAGATCTCACCAGGAGCCCGAGGCGTGATATTCCACCCGTACATGAGCGCCAACGGCGAGCGCGCCCCGTTCACCAAGACGACCGCCAAGGCCAACTTCTTCGGCCTTGGCCTCCACACCACGCGCATGGAGCTTCTGCGGGCGATCTACGAGGGTATCGCCCTGTCCGACAAGCACTGTGTCGACGTCAGCCCGGTGCCGGTCACCGACATCCGGCTCTCCGGCGGTGGCGCTAAGAGCCCGATCTGGGCGCAGATCTTCGCCGACGTGCTCGACGCCACGATCAGCATCCCGGCCGGCTCGGAGCTCGGCGCGAAGGGCGCGGCATGGAACGCGGCCTACGGCGCGGGCGTGTTCGAATCGCGGGAGGACGCGGTGAACGCTTTCTGCCACGTCGAGCGCGTGTACGAGCCCGACCCGACGACGGTCGAGATCTATGCAGATCTGTACGAGATCTACAAGAGTCTCGTGCCCGCTTTGTGGAAGCCTTGGGATGCTAGGGCGCGGTTCTTGGAGAAGGTCGAGAAAACTGAGGCCGAGCACGCGCTCGTCTGAAGCACCGACCGCAGCGGCTCACGAACTTCTCGGCGTATTTAGTTACTGTCGCGATCGGCATGGCCCGCCGCGTCGGCGGCGAGCAGCGCGAGAATGTCGGCGCCGTAGCGTTCGATGAACGCGGGGCCGATGCCCCGGATCCGCGCGAGCGAGTCGAGCGAGCTCGGGCGAGTGGCTGCGATCGCGGTGAGGGTGCGGTCGTGGGCAACGGTGAACGCCGGCTTGCCGTCCGCCGCGCGCAGGCGCCACTCACGCAGCGCGGCGAACAGCGCCTCGTCGGCTGGTCGGAGCGCCGGCGTCTCCGGAACCGAGCCGCCGACCCCGGCGTGACTGCGACGTGGGGATCGCCTTGCAGGAGCGAGGGTCGTCGGCTCCGGGAGACCGATCGTGTCCGGGTCACAGATGTCGCAGCAGCGGCCGGTCGGCGCGCCTGGGCGGTGATCGCCGAAGTGGTCGAGCAGGGTGCGACGGCGGCAGGCATCGGGCGCGCACGCGAAGGCCTGGACCGCGTGGTAGTGGCGCCACGCGCGGTCGCGGGCCTCGCGGCAGATCACGGTGAGCCGGGCGGCCGTGCCGGCGCCGGTCAACGTCACGGCCAAACGGCCGCCACGAGCGGGCCCCAATCGACAGTAGCCGGCGCGCTCGGCGACTCCGAGGCAGATTCGGTCGCGGTCGTCGGATAACGGGTCGAGCTCGAGCGTGTCGCGGGCGCCGCGCGATTCGAGCCGGCGGACGAAGGCGAGCACGTCGCTCGGCTCGATCGCGTCGCGCTTAATGAAGTTGATCAGGCGGCCGAGGTCGGAACGGCTCGACAGCAGGATCGCGCGCGCCGGCGCACCGTCACGGCCCGCGCGGCCGACCTCCTGGTAGTAGCCCTCGACGCTCGTGGGTATCGCCCAGTGGATCACGGCGCGAACGTTGGCCTTGTCAACGCCCATCCCGAACGCGTTGGTAGCAACGACGATCTCGGCGTCCCCAGCCATGAAACGGTGCTGAGCCGAGGCTCGCTCGTCGGGGGCCATGCCGGCGTGGTATCCGACCGCGAGCAGTCGCTCTGCTCGCAGCAACTCGGTCACCTCCTCGACGTCGCGCCGGGTCCCGCAGTAGACGATTGCGGGACGCATGGACGTGTCAGATAGAGCCAGCGACAGGAGTGCCCCCTTCCGCGCCCTGGCGCCCACCCCGTCGACCCCAACCACGTCGAACGACAGGTTTGGCCGGTCGAACCCGGCACGCAAGACGAACGGGTCCCGCAGGCCGAGCCGTGTGAGGATCTCATTGGCCACTTCCTCGGTCGCGGTCGCTGTGCAGGCCATCACGGTCGGAGAGCCAAGCCGGTCGATGATGCTGCGGAGCCGGAGGTAGTCAGGGCGGAAATCGTGCCCCCACTCGGACACGCAGTGAGCCTCGTCAACCGCGAACAGGTCTACCCGTCGCGTGTCCAGCGCGTCCATGAACGACGCCGACGCAAACCGCTCGGGCGAGCACAGCACGATACGGCTGCGGCCGCCGCGCACATCGGCCAGCGCCCGGGTCACCGCGGCGCTGTCCATGCCCGAGGCGATCATCGCCGCGGGGTGGCCGCCCCCGAGCAGACGTCGGTATTGGTCGGCCATCAGCGCGATCAGCGGTGAGACGACGACCGTCAGATCAGCCGAGGCGATGCCGGGCAGCTGGTAGCAGAGGCTCTTGCCGCCGCCGGTCGGCATCACCACCAGGCTGTCGCGGCCGGCAAGCACGGCCGCGACCGCGTCGCGTTGTCCCGGCCGGAAGGCGTCGAGACCGAAGTGCGCAAGCAGGGCATCTGGGTCGCGTGGGCCGTGGTAAGGGCGATCGATGGTGTCGTGGAGCTCGTCGATCCGATCGAGACCGGCGAGCGCCCTCCGCGCCGCGGCGTCCTCCTCGAGCATCGAGATCTGCCGCGGCTCGGTGGACTGAGCGGCGGCCAGGGCCGACGCCAGCGGCACAGCCTGATCGCGCTCTTCAGCCGAAAGCGCGCGCCACAGCGACCGCAGCTCGCTCAGTTCCGACCGCGCCAACGGGTCCGAGCCGTCGGCTTCAAGCCGCCGCAACAACGCGGTCGCCCGCACGGAGAACTCGCTCATGCCGGTCAGCCTAGGCGTTGACGACGACGCCACGACGGTTCGACGTCGTCGGTGTCGTCGAGCGCCTACGGGCGTCGGCGTCGCCGATTGGCCGGGTGATACCCATGGTCGGGCTGGACGACGTTGTTCAGATACTCCACGTCAAACTCGACGATTGGCTGACCGGTCTCGTCGGTTGCCACCGCTCCCACCGCGACAGCCGTCGCTCCGGATACTGAGGTGAGAGGTCGTGCCGAGGATCAGTCACGCCGGTCATTCTTGTGCACAGATAGATGAGTGTGCGGGAAAGGGTCCGATTTGTTGCTAACACGCGGCGAATTTGGAACGCGTGGTCTCAGGGGAGGAACTAACGGCTTTGGTCCGCTCGCGGCCAGCGCCGTCTACCCGGGCGGCCGGCAGCTCGTGGCGAAAGGCGGGCTCGGCCATTGGCATCTGCGAGAAGCGGTACCGTGTAGTGCGTGCGGGAGACGGTGCGCGTGATCCGCAGTGGGCGTGAGGAGACCTACGTCATCGCCGAAGAGCATGGGGACGGCGCGCTCCTCCTACGGCCCGAGGCGTCTCTCACGGCTGCGCCATCGGAGCTGCCTTCGACGGCCGCCTCGGACGGAGTAGCCGCGGGTGTCCTGCTGGACGCGATCCTCGAGATCCAGGGGCTGACGGTCGCCTACGGCACTAAGGTCGCGGTCTCGGACGTCAGCTTCCGGATCGGGCGCGGCGAGATCTTCGGGCTCCTCGGGCCGAACGGGGCTGGCAAGACGAGCACGCTCAGCGCGGTCGAGGGCCTGGTCAAGCCCCGGGCCGGAACGGTGGTGCTCGATGGTCTCGACATCCGCCGCCACGCGGCGCAAGCTAAGTCCCGGATGGGAGTGCAGCTCCAGGCGACGAGCTTTCAGGCCGAGCTGACGATCAAGCAGATCGTGCGGCTTTACGCCGGGCTATACGGCGTGAGGCTCACGGACGACGAGATCGCCGGACGACTCAGGGAAGTGGGCCTTGCCGGAGATGCCGATAAGCCCTTCAAACAACTGTCGGGCGGACAGCAGCAACGCCTGTCCCTGCAGATCGCAGTGGTGCACGAGCCGGCGCTGCTGCTACTCGACGAGCCGACGGCGGGTCTGGATCCGCAGTCCCGGCGTCAGCTGTGGGGTCGGATCGAGCACCTGCGCCGGGAGGGGGGGAGCATCCTCCTGACCACGCACTCGATGGAGGAGGCCCAGGCGGTGTGCGATCGGGTCGCCATCATCGACCATGGCAGGCTGCTGACCGCGGAGACCCCACGCGACCTGATCGAGAAGCACAAGGACGATCCACGGGTGCGCAACGTCGCCCATGGGGACGTGACCTTGGAGGATGTTTTCATCGGACTGACAGGTAGCGAGATCCGTGACTAGTCTCGAATCTTCAGCCGGGCCCTCGCTACGCATCATCTTCGCGTCGCTGTTCCGGGCAGACTTTTTCGTGTTCCTCAAGCACCGGCGGGCGCTGGTCGTGAGCCTGCTGCTTCCGCTCTTCCTGCTGGTCAGCACCAACGCGAACAAGGCGACGGACAAGTTCGGGGGGGCCGCATTCATTATCGGGCTGGCAATTGCCTACGGGCTCGCGGCCACCTCGATTGTCGGATACGCGCTGACCGTCGCGCGAGACCGCGAGAAAGGTGTCTTCCAGCGACTGCGCGTCACACCGGCCCCGACCTGGACAATCATGACGAGCCGCTTGGCGATGCAGGCGGTGGCAAACCTGATCCTGGCGGTGCTCGTGGTCATCATCGGGACCCGGCTTCACCACCTCTCACCCTCGATTGGTCAATACGTCCTGGTCCTGCTCGTCGCGACGCTTGGCGGAGCCGTGTTTTTGAGCATCGCTCAGGCCCTGGTCGGGCTAGTTCGCTCCGCCGACACCGTCCAGGCGATCGCGCGCGTGCTGCTGGCCGTGCTGATCTTGCTCGGGACGCTTGGCCAGAGCGGCGCCCTAGGCAGCTTCTGGCAGGACATTGCGCGCTGGAGCCCGGTGGGGACCGTGATGACGCTGTTCGCCGGGGTCCTCAACCTCCACGCCTGGGACAGCCGCGACACCTGGTCGCTCGTGGTCTGCTTCGGCTACATACTGATCTGCGCCGGGATCGGCATCCGCTGGTTCCAGTGGGAGGCCCGCTGAAGCGCTGGGCTACGCGCGGGCGCGTCAGCCGACCCTCGGCGCGACGAAGGCGAGTCTGGGTTAGACCTTCGTGGTTTGCCCTAGGCGGCGGTTCAGCTCCTCGACCTTGGTCGTCTTCACGGCTCGAATCCAGGTCCGGAAGAAGCGCCGCTTTTCTGTGTCGGCGGGCGCGGGTGGGAGCGTCTTGCGGAAGTCCGCATCACTCAATCGCCGCTTGAGCGGTGGCTTCCCCGTCGGCCTGATCGGGTGCGGGTCCGATCCCGGGATCGAAGCGGCGTAGAAGCCTCCGGGAGCGCCTTGCGTGCGCTTCGATCCCTCGGCGCCACCGACCGCCTCGAGCAAAGCATCGAACTCGTCGTCGTTCATGGTCGCCTTGAGGTCCTCGCGCGTCAGGCGACGCGCATCGTTCTCCTCCTTGGTGACGATCTCCATCCACGCCAGCCACTTACTGCTGTCGGTCGCGCTGATGATGCTCTTGTCGACGTAGCTCGAGAAATACGAGAAGTAGCTGAACACACCCCGGTTCGTGTACTTCGGGTACGCGGTGCTGGCTTCCTTGAACGCGGCCGGATACTTGTTCTCGAGATACGACTTGAGCTCGCTTCCGGTGACGTAGCGGTGTCCATAGAACGGTGTCGCGTGATGGATCGCCTCGTCGACGAACGCGACGTACCCATACGGGTCGACCAGACCGGCTCCGAACTCCGTGGCCGGGCCGAGCTTCGCACGCGTGACCGCGAGGTCGTCGCGAAACTCCTTCGGCAGCGTCTCCTTGGTCTGATCGTCGTGGGCGGGAGACGGCGGCGGATTGACCACATACTCCGGGCCGATGACCTTCTTGTCCATGTGGTAATTGAGGTTGACGAAGAGGGTTTCTCCGAGTGTGTCCTTGTGGAAGCCGGTCGCAGTCATATCTCGCTCGCGGTAGTAATGCACCTCGATGAGAATCTTCCATTCGTCGTTGGGCAAGCCGGCCAGGCGCAGATACTCGATCTCCTTCGAGTCGATCATGGTCTGCAGAGTGTTCTGGACCACCAGCCGGTCGAACCCGAGCTCTTTGACCCGCGCGGCTCTCGGCGCGCCCGCCGATATGAACCCCCCGCCGGTCGGAAGGGCTACGAGCTGTGCCTCGTCGACGAGGTCGTCGTCATTTTCCGGCATTTCCTCGATCAGGATGCCGCCGAGATTGAGGATCCCGCCGTCGAAGTAATGCCTGTCGGCGTAGTCCACGTCGAGTTTCTTGACCAGCTCCTTCTGCACGTCGACGGCGGGCCCGGGTCTGATCTGGGGCGTGGCAAGCTTGGTGAGCAACGCCGCCGACTCCTCCGTGCGCTGGATCCGGCCCTGCGAAACGGACAGCTGGCGCGCGCGAGCGTCACGAAGCAGCTGCGCAACTGCATGATTGCCCGCCGAGCGTTGAAGCTCCGCGGGGCTGATGGGCGATCGCGGCCCGCTTTGTCGGTCCCTCTCGAGGGTTCCGCGTGAGTCTTGCGCTCGTCGCGGTCGGTAGATCGACCGGCTCGACATCACGGAATCATTTCATCGAAGTTGCAGAATCCCATGCGTCGTAACACGTACCGAGTGTCGTCGGCATCGCGAGCCGTCTAACCGTATCGTGGCCAGATCCACGCGGGAAGACTGGCGCAGCGTCTTTGCCCCTTCGGGCAACGTGACTGCCGCGTCTATGGGTCTGCATTCTGCCAGCCCGTGTCCGGTCGCGCAGAGATCGTGCCTGCCGGGGCAGCAGCGCTTTTCCGACCTTACCTTTCCCGTTAGTGTGAGCCGCGCGGCTCACACTGCACGCGCGGTGCCCGCGTTCGCAAGCTCGAGTGCCTGGCAGGGCCTGCCGCACGACCAGGTGAACTCGAGGGGCAACAACGAACAGGCTGCTTTTGCTTGTGCGCTATCTCCTCGTGCATGTCTCGACCGGTCTGCTCGCGGCCATCATTCTGGTCATATCCATCGGCCTCTCGCTGCTCGGGCTCGTTGTCGCCCGTCGATTCATCGACGTCCACAAGCTGAAGGAGCATCAGGACGTCGCCGGGTTCATGATCGCGGTGGTCGGCGTCATCTATGCGGTGTTGCTCGCATTCGTCGTCGTGATCGTCTGGGAGGACTTCGGCAACGCCGACACGACGGCGAGCAACGAGGCCGTTGCCGTGGGCAACCTATACCGAGACGCGGTCGCCGTAGGCGGCCCGCGCGGCCAGGTGCTGGAACTGGCGGTCAGGAGGTACGCGCTCAGCGTCATCGACGACGACTGGCCGGAGGTGGCCGAGCACCAGAAGGGCAGCGGCGAGACCGAGATGCAGTTGGACCAGGTCTGGCGCGATGTCAAGGGTCTCGACCCGGCCAAGGGCTCCGGCGTTCAGCAGGCGTTCGTAATGCAAGCCGTGACCGACGTTTCCGCCGCCACCGAGGCTCGTCGCACCCGGATCCTCCAGAGCAGCAGCGAGATACCGACGCCCCTGTGGGCGGTGCTGATAGTTGGCGGGATCATCACGATTGGCTTCAGCTATCTGTTTGTCGTGGAGCGCTTCTGGGTCAACGCCGTTATGGTCGCATCCCTCGGCGCCCTGATCGGACTGTCGATGCTCGTCATCCTGACCCTGAACTTGCCGTACACCGGCTCGGTGTCGGTGAAGCCCGAGGCGATGCAGATCGAGCTCGACTCGGTGAGCCCGGGCATGTTCTAGTCGGCTTGCCGTCCCGGGAGGAATTCGGCTCGTAAGCATGCGCGCATCGACCCACACCCACCCTAAGGCCCCCGAGCCCCGGCAGGCCGGGCCCGAGGCGGCCCCGGATACGCCGCGGATGCGCGACCACCTCGTTGCTCTACAGCGCACCGCGGGCAACGGAGCCGTCGCCCGCTGGCTCGCCGGGCCGCAACTTATGCGCGCGCCCTCGCCTGAGGACCTCGAGAGGTTGTCCTACGAGGACGAGCTCGCCAATGAGCGCTTCCTGGCTGCCAACGAGGCGGGGCAGTTCAAGAGCGAGCTCGGGGATAGCCCCGCGCTCGGTGAAGCTCGCAAGTTCGGTGTCGACCTCAAGCCCATCCTCAAGAACAAGCGGCGGCCGCGCGGCGACGCAGCGCTCAACGAGGCGCTCGCGGTCCTCGCGGCCGACATCCCGGGCACCGCCGAGAGCCCGAAGATGCGCGCGTTCCATGTCGAGAACGCCTGGCAGGTCGGCGTCGACCTCGGGCCGATTGTCAACTCGGTCCGCTCCAAGCCACCGACCAACAAGGACAAGATTGACACCGCCATCACCAAGCTGCTGTCGAAGATTGCTGAGGTGGTCGACGCGTTTTATAAGAAGGGCGGCGGTCAGGAGGTCCTCGAGGCCCTCGGCGTCGCGGACAAAGACCGGGATCCGCTGTACAGCAAGCTGTCGTACAGCGGCTACAAGCCGGACGAGATCGCCGCTGTGCTGGCCGGGCTCAAGGAAGCGTCCTCGGACGCGCTCGCTAAAGCCGGCACCGTAGAGGAGCAGATGGAGATCCTCCTGCCGCTGTTGCGCCGCCACACCGCCACGTCCGCG